>JACCDR012148851.1_pt1 | contig 15306 bp, 12 predicted proteins | sample 7446431 | NCBI WGS metagenome assembly JACCDR01 (sample SAMN15323443, study PRJNA562643) | freshwater metagenome | isolation source: river surface water | place: USA:Blue River Watershed | collected 2017-08-17 | reverse complement strand
GTATTCTAATCTATCATCAGACATAATATGGTTGTTGTTTTACATTTACTTATCGCTCACATCTCATCTTTTCAAAGCGTATGACCTATACACGCGTCACCTGTTTTATTGGGTTAGCTATTTTTTTAAGCCTCTCTTTTGTGAGTCCGCCCGCCCGAAAAAGTTCCCAATATAACGTCCTTTTTATTGCCATAGATGATCTGAACGACTGGACAAGTTTTCTGAAAGGTCACCCTCAGACACTTACGCCCAACATGGATCGTCTGGCGGCACAGGGAATGATCTTTGACAATGCCCATTGTGCAGCTCCTGTCTGCAATCCATCCCGTACGGCTGTGCTATCAGGCTATCGCCCCTCTACCAGCGGAATTTATGGCAACTCACAGTTTTTCAGAGACTCTCCGGTATTATCTACGGCTATTTTCCTGCCTAAATGGTTTTCTAACAATGGTTATTATGCCGAAGCCCGTGGTAAAATTCTGCACCATAGCAATGGCAAATGGGCCGATCCTCAATCATGGGATTTTGTATCTGAAGATCGGGAAGGTAATTTCGGCAAGCTGAAAACCCAGAAAGGACTCGGTGCTAATAAAACAGACGGTGGCTCTGTAGATCTAGACTGGGGAGCTACCGAAAATGAAGCCGAAAACACACCTGATTACATGAATGCCCAGTGGGCAGCAGCACAACTCACCCAAACCCAGTCTAAGCCTTTTTTTATAGCCTGTGGTATTTTTCGGCCACACCTGCCCTGGTATGTTCCTCAAAAGTATTTTGATAGATTTTCGCTGGATGACATTCAGCTACCAGTTATCAAAGAAGACGACCTAGATGATGTACCTGAAACAGGAAAAGATATGTCAGGTGGCTTGCGTCCAAACAGTGATTACCAGCAACTCAAAAAGATCCACAAGGAAAAAGAAGCTGTACGAGCCTATCTGGCTTGTATCAGTTATGCCGATGATTGTATAGGTGTAATTATGGATGCCCTTGAAAAAAGTCCCTACAAAGATAATACAATTGTGGTGCTATGGGGTGATCATGGCTGGCACCTAGGCGAAAAACTGCACTACCGCAAGGTTACCCTCTGGGAACGAGCCACCCGTGTGCCCCTGATCGTGAAAGTACCTGGTATGACAAAACCTGGTGTACATTCGAATCGAACGGTCAGTTTGCTGGATTTGTACCCAACCCTACTGGAACTGTGTAGACTACCAGCCAACCCAGCCAATGAAGGCCGTAGCTTTGTGCCTGTTCTCAAAAATTCTACTATCCGCTGGGCCCGTCCTGCGGTCACTACAATGGGGCAAAATCAACATACTGTTCGAAACGAACGATACCGCTACATTCACTACAAAGACGGCTCTGAGGAGCTATACGACCACCAGTCGGATCCAAATGAATGGAAAAATGAAGCTAAAAACCCGGCCTACGCAGCTATTAAAAAGGAAATGGCTACCTGGCTACCAAAAGTAAATGCACCAGAAACAAAAAAGTCGGGCAAAGGATCAGAAAGTGAGTAATGGGTAAGCAGTTATAGGTACCAGTAAAAATACTAACAATTAGGACTTACGCAAACTACTCTACTTCAAGCCCTGAAGGGGCGTAATCCATTAGCACAGGGGAAAGCCCTGTGAAACCTGTATATGTTGCGTAAGTTCTAACAATAATAACATCTCTTTTATAAGTATAAATACTACTCATATAGACCATATTTGATTAATTGAACAAGAGAAAAATGTAGACAAGCAAAGCTAAGTGACATTTGTTTCCTTCTTTTGCATGCAACAAACAGGTCAATACTTGTCTTTGATGAGTTTATTGATTGTATATGTTTTGTACTCCATATTAATAGGTACTGTGGCTTCCGGTTTCTTACGAGACTGGAAGTTTTTTTATTTCTAATCTTAATACTATTTTGCAGCGCATCTATCCTACACTTCTTTTTTTATGGATTTACAACACATTTGCCAGCAAACCATTCAACTCACAGAAAAAGTAGCCGATTTTATCCGCACGGAACGAAAAAGTTTTACTGCTGCCGCCATTGAACAAAAAGGCCACAGCAGTGATCTAGTATCCTATGTAGACAAACAGGCAGAAGAACAACTGGTAGCACAGCTGAGACAGATTTTGCCCGAAGCTGGGTTTATTACCGAAGAAGGAACCGCTACCCATCAGTCTGATGCTTACAACTGGATTGTAGACCCGCTGGATGGTACTACTAATTTTCTGCATGGATTGCCTGTGTTTTCAGTAAGTGTCGGTTTATTGTATCAGAATCAGCCAGTTATGGGTGTGGTGTATGATGTAAGCAACCGGGAATGTTTTTCGGCCTGGAAAAACGGCGGTGCCTATTGCAATGGTAAACGTATTCAAACATCCGTCTGTCAGGAACTGAAGCATAGCTTGATAGCCACTGGGTTTCCCTACTATGAATTTAGCCGTACCAAAGAATACCTCGCTATTCTAGAACAGCTCATGCAACGTAGCCGAGGCATCCGTCGGCTAGGTTCAGCGGCTATTGATATGGCCTATGTAGCCTGTGGTCGGTTTGACAGCTATTTTGAATTTAACATAAACTCCTATGATATTGCCGCAGGTGTAGCGGTGCTACTGGAGGCTGGCGGAAGCATCTCTGATTTTTATGGAGGCCAGGACTACCTGTTTGGTCGTTCCGTGATTGCCAGCAGCACGCCAGCTATACATGATGAGCTTCTCTCTCTTATCAAAACCTACTGGAAATGAACAGGAAAGGGTAGAAAATACCCGCGTATATTCTACTTTTCGAATCGAATATTTTATTTTTCTACCCAAAAAAACCTAAAAATCCAACCTGTTTTATGGGTGTATATGTACGAAAGAGCAATTATTAAAGCAAAAAGAACAAACCTGTCAGAATCTACGCCCGTACCTTTGAGGAAGTGATTCATTAGAATCCTGAAATCTATCATTCGCCAAAACTTGAATTATTTCTTTATTCTATCACCTTATTTTTTACTATAATGGCTCATTTTGCCAATAAAACACATTCCAATTCCCACACCAAACTAATCCAGACAAGACGTTTATACCGCACCAAAGGATACATGTGGTTCTGCACAGGAGCCTTTCTTTCCATTCTCAATGCAGTATTTGAGGTGAGTTCACTCATTTATCTGCTGACAGTCGGGCTGTTGTGCTTTGGTATTATACTGGTAATCCGTCATCTGTAACTTGCAAAAACCTATGCACTTTTTTTTACACCAACAATGCTACAATCGCCTGAAGTATTAGTAACATTGTCTTTTAATACCGTACATACATTCACATACCTAAAAAAATCAGTACATCCATGAGTGACAAGAAATACGTTATTGGGGTAGATTATGGTACCGATTCGGTACGTTCTGTCCTGGTAGATGCCTCAAACGGGTCTGAAATCAGTAGTAGCGTACATTACTACGAACGATGGAAAAAAGGCAAATACTGTGTGCCTGCCAACAATCAGTTTCGTCAACATCCGCTGGATTATCTGGAAGGGCTGGAAAATACCATTCGCCAATGCCTCCAGAAAGCTTCTTTTGTCAAGCCAGAAGAAGTCAAAGGAATTACAGTAGACACGACAGGCTCTACGCCCTGTGCTGTCAATGCCGAAGGAACACCACTAGCCCTCACACCTGGCTTTGAAGAAAATCCCAATGCCATGTTTGTATTGTGGAAAGACCATACAGCCGTTAATGAAGCGGCAGAAATCAATGAACTAGCCCGTAACTGGGGCGGTGAAGACTATACCAAATACGAGGGAGGTATTTATTCCTCAGAATGGTTCTGGGCAAAGATCCTGCACGTGACTCGTGAAGATGCGGCTATTTCAGATGCAGCTTACTCGTGGTTGGAACATTGCGACTGGATTACCGCTGTACTCATTGGCAGTAAAGATGTAGCAACACTGAAACGCAGCCGTTGTGCAGCTGGTCATAAGGCCATGTGGCACCAAGCCTGGGAAGGTCTGCCATCCACCGACTTCCTGAACAAACTAGACCCTCGGATGGGAGACCTCCGCAACCGTCTCTTCCGTGACACCTATACATCTGACGTAGCAGCCGGAAACCTAAGCAGTGAATGGGCAGCCAAGCTAGGTCTTACCACCCATACCGTGGTGAGTGTAGGTACATTTGATGCCCATGCAGGAGCCTTAGGCGGTGAAATTGAAAGCTATACACTGGTAAAAGTAATGGGAACATCTACTTGTGACATGCTGGTAGCCCCATTTTCAGAAGTTGGCGACAAGCTGGTACGCGGTATTTGTGGACAGGTAGATGGGTCTATCGTCCCTGGTATGCTGGGACTGGAAGCTGGACAGTCGGCATTCGGTGATTTACTGGCTTGGTTCCGAAACCTGGTGATGTGGCCTGTCAAAAATTCCTCAGCTATTTCAGAAGAAGTAAAAGCTCAGATTGAAGATGCCCTGATTGCCAATCTTTCCAAAGCTGCGGAGCAAGTACCACTGGAAGAGTCTGCCGTAGTAGCCCTAGACTGGGTGAATGGCCGCCGAACTCCTGATGCCAACCAAGCCCTGAAAGGAGCCATTACAGGTCTGAATATGGGCAGTGATGCCCCTCGCCTGTTCCGAGCCATGGTCGAAGCCATCTGTTTTGGCTCAAAAGCCATTGTAGACCGTTTCCGCGAAGAGGGTGTTGAGATCAAGCAAGTGGTAGGTCTGGGTGGTGTAGCCAAAAAGTCTGGCTTTGTGATGCAAACCCTAGCCGATGTACTAAACATGCCGATCAAAATTGCCACCTCCGAACAAGCCCCGGCTCTGGGTGCCTCAATGTATGCAGCCGTAGTAGCTGGCATTTATCCCAATGTAGAAACTGCAAAAAAGGCCATGAGCAATGGTTTTGATAAAACCTATCAACCCAAACCTGAAAATGTAGCTGTATACAAAAAATTATATGCCAAATACCAGAAAGTAGGCGGTTTTATCGAAAACCTGACCGAAGGACAAGAGAAGGCCGTAGCTGCCGAATTGCAAGCTATGTAGGGGCGAATAATCATTCGCCCACACGCTCAGCACAGACACGTTTGACCTGTAAAGCGTATAAAGGCGTTTTTCAGGCCAAACGTTCGGCTTGAAAACAAGGGTGAAACCTGCCCGAATATCATACATTATCCATAACCCTATATCATGAGTATCTATCAAACCATCAAGGAACAATGCTATGAGGCTAATATGGAGCTGCCCAAGCTTGGGTTGGTTGTCTTTACGTTTGGCAACGTCAGCGTAGTAGACCGCAACGCAGGGGTATTTGCCATTAAGCCCAGTGGTGTTCCGTACGAAAAACTATCTCCCGATCAGATTGTCATTGTAGATTTTGATGCAAAGGTCGTAGAAGGAACCATGCGTCCTTCGTCCGACACCAAAACACATGCTGTTCTGTACAAACACTGGGAAAAAATCGGAGCTATTGTGCATACACATTCCACCTATGCTACTGCCTGGGCACAGGCCCAGCGTGACATCCCGATTCTAGGAACCACCCACGCCGACCACCTCACGGTAGACATTCCCTGTGCCCCGCCCATGGACGACCAGATGATTAAAGGTGACTACGAACATGAGACAGGCTTTCAGATCATGAACGAATTCCAACGCCGGGGCTATTCCTACGAAGAAGTAGAAATGGTGCTGTTAGGCAATCATGCGCCGTTTAGCTGGGGAAAAAATGCCGAAAAAGCTGTCTACAACAGTGCTGTCATGGAAGCTATTGCCCAAATGGCGTACCTTTCCTGTACCCTGAACCCACAGGTGCCCCGGTTAAAAGATACACTGATCGAAAAACACTATATGCGTAAACATGGCAAAAATGCCTATTATGGGCAAGGATGCTAAACTGAATGGTTGATTGTCAAAGGGTAAAATAGTTATTTACCAAGTTAACTGTGACAAGATAGATGGCCGTAAAAACAAGGCATGCCTTGTTTTTACGGCCATGCCAACCATTCAGCCATTAAACAATCAACCCTTTTACTATCAACCCTTTTCTTTTTATTTATTTTTTATGGAGCTGAAACAATTCGAAGCCTGGTTTGTGACTGGAAGCCAGCATTTATATGGCGAAGAAACCCTGAAACAAGTAGCAGAGCATTCACAGAAAATAGCCGAAGCATTTGCCCAATCGGCTCAAATACCTGTAAAAATCGTTTTCAAACCCGTCCTGAAAACTCCGGACGAAATTTATAACTTGTGTGTAGAAGCCAACTCAAACCGCAACTGCATTGGTCTGATCTGCTGGATGCATACCTTCTCACCAGCCAAAATGTGGATCAATGGGCTGAAAACCCTGCGTAAACCACTGGTACACCTCCATACCCAGTTTAACCGAGACATTCCATGGAGTGAAATTGACATGGACTTCATGAACCTGAACCAGTCTGCCCACGGCGACCGGGAATTTGGATTCATTGGAACCCGTATGCGTCTGAACCGCAAGGTAGTAGTGGGTCACTGGCAGGATACCGAAGTACACGAACGTCTGAATGTATGGGCACGTGTAGCCTGTGGCTGGAATGACCTGCAAGGAGCTAAGTTTGTACGCTTTGGCGACAACATGCGCCAGGTAGCCGTAACCGAAGGCGACAAAGTAGAAGCCGAACTAAAATTTGGCTACTCTATCAACACCCACGGCGTAGGTGACCTGACAGGCGTGATCAACAGCATCAAAGATTCGGAGATCGACGAACTCATTGCCCAATACGAGTCTGCCTACACACTGTCTGCAGCCTTACAAAGCAACGGGGCACAGCGGCAATCCCTGCGGGAAGCTGCCCGTATTGAAGCTGGTCTGCGGTCGTTCTTGAAACAAGGAAATTTCAAAGGCTATACCAATACTTTTGAAGACCTGCATGGCATGGTTCAACTACCTGGCATTGCCTCTCAGCGACTGATGGCCGATGGCTATGGCTTTGGTGCCGAAGGCGACTGGAAAACAGCTGCTTTGCTGCGTACCTCTAAAGTAATGGCCGCAGGACTGCAAGGTGGAACTTCATTCATGGAAGATTATACCTACCATTTTGCGCCAAACAACATGCAGGTATTGGGTGCCCACATGCTGGAAATTTGCCCGTCTATTGCTGCAGGCAAACCCACCTGTGAAGTACATCCGCTGGGCATTGGTGGCAAAGCCGATCCGGTTCGATTGGTGTTCAATTCTCCAGCAGGCCCTGCCCTGAATGCATCAATGATTGACATGGGTGGTCGTTTCCGTCTGTTAGTCAACGAAGTAGAAGCTGTAGCTCCAGAAGCAGATCTGCCCAAACTGCCTGTAGCCCGTGTGCTCTGGAAAACCAAGCCCGATCTGAAACTAGCTGCCCAGGCATGGATTCTGGCTGGTGGTGCGCACCATACCGTGTACAGCCAAGCCCTGACAACTGAATACATGGCCGATTTTGCAGAAATGGCAGGTATCGAATACGTGCTGATCAATGAAAAAACAGACATGTATCAGTTCAAAAATGAACTGCGTTGGAATGACTTGTATTATTCCCGCTTCTGATCCTTGACCACTTGTAGGGGCGGCTCTTATTCGCCCCTACTCGTACAAGTTCAGACTGAGACAATAAGCAAAGGTTCATAACCTACCTATAAACATAAATTTCATGAAAACACCACTTTGCCTGCTTTGGATCACGCTTCTGATGATGGAACTAGCCTGGGCACAAAAACCTGATTCAAAAGTATTTACTTATCAAAATCCTATTTCTAATGGCATCACAAACGGTATTCGGGATGCCCAGATTTACCAGGAAAACGGCATGTATTACCTGATTGGCACAGCTCCAGAATTTTGGACAGGGCCTAATCCAGGTGTACGAATTTTCTCTTCCAAAGATTTACTGAACTGGAAATCAGATGGTCTACTCATAGACCGAAGCAAGCTCGACTCTTCAGTCTGGTACTTTGATCGGTTTTGGGCTCCTGAACTCCAAAAGATAAAAGGCAAATATTATTTGACCTTCAATTGTCGCAATGAGCAGGAAAAATACAAACACTCACATGGATGCGGGGTAGCTGTAGCAGATAACCTGATGGGACCCTACAAAGTCGTCACAGAAACCAAGCCACTCACTGGCGGCAACGACCTAACCCTTTTTGAAGATACCAACGGAAAGGTATATGCCTTCTGGAATGGAGCCAAAAAGATGTTTGTCTGCGAAATAAACCTAAAAAATATGACACTGATAGGCGAACCTGCACTTATATTTACACCTGATGCTGGAACCTGGGATGCCATTGGCATTGAAGGTCCTTATTGTGTCAAACGCGATGGTCAGTACTATCTCTTCTATTCATCATGGTCTAGAGGCTATGAAATTGGCTATGCAACAGCCTCTTCACCACTGGGACGTTGGACTAAATATGCCAAAAACCCAATTTATGGGGCACAAGACAAAAATACCTGTGAAAAGAATAATCTTCCGTTTACAGACAACCCCAACGGAGCGTTTAAAGCCGTAGGGCATAATGAAATCTGGAAAGGACCAGACGGTAGACTGTGGATTTCCTGTCATGGCATCCTACGTGAACCCAATGCACAACCCTATTTGGTCATTGATCCTATTGATTTTGTAAATGGAGAAATAAAAGCAACAGGCCCTACGTCTACCCGACAAACAGTTCCATTGCCAGTGGTTATGGGTAATAAGAAAGCGAAGAAATAATAAAATCTCTGATTGTCAAGTATTTATTTGATGTACATACAACTAGATTTATTCTGGATAGTTCGAGTATAAAAGAACATAGTTGTTCTACCTGACAGGCAGAACAACACCCACAAAAGCCATTTATCGAATATGGGATATATAATTTTATGTTTTGTTGCACACGATCTGTCGTGACATCATGTTATTATTTTCCTGAATAGCCATCCAAAAAGGATGGCATCGTAAAAATTTAGTATAGTTCATCGTATTAACAACCATTATTTGTATGCAAAAATTATCTTTTCTTATTTGTATATGCCTGTTTTTGAGTATAAGCACCTTGTCCTTTGGACAAAAAGCAACCCTTGTACCGACTCCTCCGCTTGGCTGGAATAGCTACAATAGTTTTGGGGCTGCTGTCATGGAAAGTGAAGTAAAAGCCAATGCAGACTATATGGCTAAAAACCTGAAACAATACGGCTGGCAATATGTAGTAGTAGATTACTGCTGGTTTTATCCGCATCCTCCTGGAAGTACCCAAAACAATCCACCACAGTTTCGCCTGAAAAAAGATGGTGCCTATGTACCCTTTCTTCCAATGGATGAAAACGGTCGTCTGTTGCCAGATCCACGCAAATTTCCTTCTGCAGCTGGTGGACAAGGATTTAAACCCCTGGCCGACTATGTACATTCCTTGGGTCTCAAGTTTGGTATTCATGTGATGCGTGGCATTCCACGGCAGGCAGTATGGGCCAAATCTCCAGTAATAGGAACCAGCGTAACCGCTGCGGATATTGTAGATACCACTTCTGTATGCCCCTGGCTCAACAACATGTGGGGGGTAAACATGAAAAAAGAAGGTGCTCAGGCATATTACAACTCCATCCTGAAACTGTATGCCCAATGGGGTGTAGACTACATCAAACTAGACGATACCGACCTAGATGAAAAATATCCCTACCGTGCCGACGAAGTAGCTGCTTTCTACAAAGCCATTGAGCAATGTGGCCGCCCAATTGTACTGAGTCTTTCACTAAACATGAAATGGGAAAATCGTGAACATGCCAAAGCCAACAGTGATGTATGGCGTATTTCCAAAGATTTCTGGGATTCATGGGCTCAGGTAGAGGAACAGTTTGAGCTGTGTGCAAAATGGGCTCCGATCAGTGAACCGGGCAATTTTCCAGACGCAGATATGTTGCAGTTGGGTCGTATTTCCAAAAGAGGTCCCGAAGGAAACGAACGGTTCAGCCGCCTCACCGAAGACGAACAATATACCCACATGACCCTATGGTCTATTTTCCGTTCGCCGCTGATGATGGGTGGAAACATGCCCGAAAATACGGAGTTTGTCAAAAATCTACTGACCAATAATGAAGTTCTGGACGTTAACCAGAAAGGCTATGAAGCCCGTCAGCTTTACCGCAAAGACGAAATGGTTGTCTGGGTATCAAAAGTGCCCGGTTCTAAAGACCTTAATGTAGCCTTGTTTAACTTGAGCAAAGAGGCTAAAAATGTACCTGTTGACTTTGCACAACTCGGACTGAAAGGTTCTTCATTTACTGTCAGAGACCTGTGGGCTAAAAAAGAAATGGGTTCATTTAAGAAAACTTTTGCCCAGAAAATTAACTCCCACGGAGCTGGTTTGTATCGGATTCATGTCAAATAAGCCTGTGTTATAAATTAAAAACTGTTTTAAAACCTATTTGGGATAAAGAAAGTCTTGGGAGTTGTTAGTGAGTCTGCTCTAACCTCAACAACAGCATCTTAAATAGGTTTTACAACAGTCTAAAGCCCCAACGGGGCGAAATCTGTTAGCACAGGGTGTAGCCCTGTGAACTGTGAACCTAAAATATTAATCTTCACAAGAATTTTGATTTTGGCGGTGCAATGAAGAACTTTACGGCTTGTATTCGTCAAAACCTTTTGCCTGTGTATTCCAACAAACCATTGACATAATTCCTGAATTGTAATTCTTAACGTAAACCAACCCTAATTTATACAATGAAGTTCTTTATTGATACTGCGAATCTGAAAGAGATTAAAGAGGCAAACGACCTAGGAATTCTGGATGGTGTCACCACCAATCCATCCCTGATGGCCAAAGAAGGCATTAGCGGCAAAGATAATATTCTGAAACACTACGTAGACATCTGCAACATCGTAGATGGCCCGGTATCAGCAGAAGTGATTGCGACCGATTATGAAAATATGATCCGTGAAGGCGACGAACTAGCTGAACTGCACAAAAACATCGTTGTAAAGATTCCTATGATTAAAGATGGTATCAAAGCTATCAAGTACTTCTTTAACAAAGGTATTCCGACCAACTGCACCCTGGTATTTTCTGCAGGACAGGCATTGCTGGCAGCCAAAGCTGGAGCTACGTATGTATCTCCATTCATTGGCCGTCTAGACGATGTATCTACGGATGGGTTGTTCCTGATTCAGGATATTCGTACCATTTATGACAATTATGGCTACGAAACCCAGATTCTGGCTGCCTCTGTACGTCATCCAATGCACATCTTGGATTGTGCCAAAATTGGTGCAGACGTGGCAACCTGCCCGTTATCTCCTATCCTGTCTCTGCTCAATCACCCACTGACAGACAGTGGACTGGCTAAGTTTTTGGCAGATTACAAAAAAGTAAACGGTTAATTTTTCACTGATACATCTATAGCTGCATAATGACAGTAGAAGAACTCAAAAAAACAGCCTCCCAGGTTCGACGGGACATTGTACGCATGGTACATGGCTGCCAGTCTGGTCACCCAGGTGGCTCACTAGGATGTGCCGACCTGCTGGTCGCATTATATTTTGATGCCATGAAGCATGACAACAGCTTCAAAATGGATGGTCACGGAGAAGATCTGTTCTTTCTTTCCAATGGCCACATTTCTCCAGTATGGTACTCAGTATTAGCTCGTTCTGGATATTTTGACGTAAAAGAACTGGCTACTTTCCGGAAAATCAACTCCCGTCTGCAAGGTCACCCGGCTACGCACGAACACCTGCCAGGTATACGCATTGCTTCTGGCTCTTTGGGTCAGGGGCTTTCAGCTGCTATCGGAGTGGCTTTAGCTAAAAAACTTCGCAAAGATCCCCAGTTGGTATTTGCCCTGATGGGAGACGGCGAACAAAACGAAGGACAGGTCTGGGAAGCGGCCATGTTTGCCCCACACCACAAAGTAGATAACCTGATTGCATTTATTGACCTGAATGGTCAGCAGATTGACGGGCCTACCGAAGTAGTGATGAACAACCGTGACTTAGCAGCCAAATATACCGCCTTTGGTTGGAAAGTGATGCAGATTTCGAAAGGCAATGACATGCAGGCAATCGTAGACGGCATCAAAGCGGCAAAAGCCGAAACAGGCAAAGGCTCGCCAATCATGATTTTGTTACATACTGACATGGGATATGGCGTAGACTTTATGATGGGAAGTCACAAATGGCATGGTGTAGCACCCAATGATGCACAATTGGCAGAGTCTCTGACACAACTGGAAGAAACCCTGGGAGACTACTAACACCCATTTATACATCTTGTACCCAACGTATGCAATGGTCTTTCCCATTCCATGTGTCTTCAGATATAAAACTATTCACAGATGAAAAAATACACGTTCACTGAAAAAAAAGATACTCGTTCCGGATTCGGAGCTGGTATGACTGAACTCGGACGTACCAACCCCAAAGTGGTAGCCCTGTGTGCAGACCTGATCGGTTCACTGAAACTAGATACATTTATCAAGGAAAATCCTGAACGATTCTTTCAGGTAGGTATTGCCGAAGCCAACATGATCGGTATTTCGGCAGGGCTGGCTATTGGCGGCTTTATTCCCTTTGCCACTACCTTTGCCAACTTTGGTTCTGGTCGTGTCTATGACCAGATTCGTCAGAGTGTGGCGTATTCGAACAAGAACGTAAAGATATGCGTTTCGCACGCCGGTTTGACTCTAGGCGAAGATGGTGCTACTCACCAGATTCTGGAAGACCTGGCCATGATGCGGGCTCTGCCTCACATGACAGTTATCAACCCTTGCGACTTTAACCAAACCAAAGCAGCGACAATGGCCATTGCCGAATTGGATGGTCCAGTATATCTGCGGTTTGGTCGTCCGGTAGTTCCTGTATTTACTGATCCTGACCAAAAATTTGAAATTGGTAAAGCATGGATGGTCAATGAAGGAGCCGACGTGAGTATCTTTGCAACCGGACACCTGGTATGGGAAGCCATTCAAGCTGGCGAAGCTCTGGCAGAAATGGGCATTGATGCCGAAATCATCAATATCCACACCATCAAGCCTCTGGACGAAGAAGCTGTACTCAAATCAGTAGCCAAAACCCGTTGCGTGGTCACAGCCGAAGAACATCAGATCAACGGTGGCCTAGGTGGTGCTATTGCCGAGCTACTGGCCCGTAATCTACCTGCACCTATTGAGTTTATTGGTGTCAAAGATTCTTTCGGAGAAAGTGGTACACCTGCGCAACTGATGGAAAAATATGGCTTAACTGCCAAGAATATCGTAGAATCCGTGCAGAAAGTAATGGAGAAAAAGAAAGTTCTGACAGACTGATTTTCCTGTATTCCTATTTATTTCAAACCCCAGCATGTGAGGTAACTCAACCGCTGGGGTTTGTTGTTTTTACCCTCCTGCCCTAAAACGAGCCATTGTATCATGTAAGGTTGAAAAAGAACCATTTAACCATCAAACTCGCATGTATCCAAATTAACCATAAGTCATAAAACCTGTCCTTTTCATTGAAAAACGTTTGTTTTTGATAAACAAATCATGCTTTTGAGCCTATATTTCTTGTCTAACACCCTGCTTCTTATCCCAAAAAAACATCTATACAAATGGTCATTTTTTTTCAGACATTTACTTAATTTATTTTTATTTTTTATAAAAATAGTCTAATTTTAAAACCTAAAAATATCTTTTTTACTACACCTCAACCCTATGCTTTTAACTGTATCTATTTTGCGGTTCATCTATTCTTTTGTACCAGCCCTATAGACTGGTTTACTAGCATAAAACCACCTTCATTTTCTTGTTCATTTCAACTTGTTTACACGAATGTTTCAAATGATACGAGCAACCTTTATTCTGTTAAGTATACTCATAGCTCAACCACTTGTGGCACAGACCTTACGGTTTCGTCACCTAACTGTTGACCAAGGACTGACTCATACGGATGCTACCTGCACAGTACAGGATAAAAATGGATTTATGTGGATTGCCACCTATGCAGGATTGAATCGATTTGATGGATATGAATTGCAGAATTTTTATAACACCAATAACCTCTCGCAAAATATCTACCTCAACCGGATTAATCAGATATTTGCCGACGACAATGGGTATTTGTGGCTGGCAACACAAGGTGGACTGGGATGCTTTGATACCCGCACTGAGTCATTTCTTTCCCTACAATCCCATTCAGACTCTCCTAAAGGTTGTTCACCATTGTCTGTGGTAATTGCCCGTAAAAATTCCGTCTATGCGTTTTATGAAAATAAGATGGAAGTTTACACCTTTTCTCCGTCTACCCGCACCCTACATAAGCAACACGAACAAAGTTATCCGTTTGCTGCCACAGCCTTTGATGCAGCATTTGATACACAAGGAAATATATTGGTAGCCACTTCTGAAGGGGTAGTCGTAGTCCCAGAGAAACAACCCAGGAAACCCCGCCTACAAAAAATTACCCACCCCAAAGAAAAAGTTCCTCTTTTTATCCGCTGTCTCTATATAAATAAGACAGGTGAAGTCTATATGGGTATGGGAGGAGCTATTCTAAAAACGACGGATAAACAAATTACTCAACAGCTAGCCGTGCCAACCCCAGCTTTACTGGAAGCGTCGATGTTGGAGATAGAAGCACAAAAAATACAATTTTCAGTGGCTAAAGATATGCAGATTGGCATATATAGCATCCAAGAAGACAAACAGAAAAACCTCTGGTTAGGCAGCAATAGCGGACTGATACGCATTGAAAACTTCAATACCCAGCCAAAAATCACCGGCTTTGAAGCATCTGAATGGAACAAATTCAGCCTCAGCAGCAACCATATTAACCAGATTTTCATAGACCACTCTGACTGCTTATGGGCGAGTACCTATGGTGGAGGCGTGAATATAGTAGACCTGTATCCCAAACAGTTTCATACTTTGCAACGAAATCCGCAAAAAAACAGCAATACATTATCAGGCAATCATATTCGGGGTTTGCAGGAAGATGCCCACAAAAACCTGTGGATAGCTACCAACGAACAGGGATTAGATTATTATAATTTTGCCACACAGCAGTACACCACCTACAAACACGATCCGACAAATCCCAACACCATCAACAGCAACAATGTACGGGCCTTGACCTTGGACAAAAAGGGTCAACTGTGGGTGGGAAGTGAAGAAGGAATAGACATTATTCATCCAACCACTGGAAAAATCATTCACATCAAGAACAATCCATCAGATGCCAACAGCCTTTCAGACAATGTGATTTTCAGCTTGGCTATCGATAAGTTTGGTCAAACATGGGCTGGTTCGTGGAGCCGAGGCCTTAACTGCATCCGCACACAAGCCGATGGTTCGTTTCAAATCCAACACT
>JACCDR010800661.1_pt1 | contig 15306 bp, 18 predicted proteins | sample 7446431 | NCBI WGS metagenome assembly JACCDR01 (sample SAMN15323443, study PRJNA562643) | freshwater metagenome | isolation source: river surface water | place: USA:Blue River Watershed | collected 2017-08-17 | reverse complement strand
GGTACGGCGAACTGCTGGCCGTCTTCACTTGGGTCAACGACGAGCGCGCGCTGGTTCTGATGCCGGCGCTGCGCAAAGGCGCACCCTGGTACGTCGTCTGCGAGTCTGCCGCCTGGAAGTGGGATCCAGACGGTCAAACCCTTCTGGATCGCCGGGGCGAGCCGGCAGCCGGCAAGGGCTACGTCGTTGCCCAGGCCCGCAAGGCTGCCGAGGTCCTTGGCATGCAGGAGGGGCAAACCTGGCTCAAACTGGCCGCGATCATCACCGAGGGCCTGCCGGACCTGATCCGCATGCCGTCGGCGCCCATGCCGTCATACCTCAAGGCAGCGTTTGGAAGCCTGGAACTGAGGGCCGATGGCGTGACGATCGCCCAGGAAGACATCCGGCTTGAATCCGATGGCGCTGAGTACTCGCCTGTCATGCACTGACCATGGCCGAATTCGACGTTACCTCCAACCACAGCGCAGCCGGAGATCAGTTCTTCGATGCGATGGATCTGGCTGACCATCAGCGCGCCCTGACCACGACCGAGGCGTCGCACCCTCTGGACAAGCCGGAAGCGCGCAAGATCCTGCGCCAGATCCTGGAGTGGTTCTACTACGAGCGGGAGCGCCAGGCGACCAACCGCATGGAGATGTCGCGCGATGCGGATTTCTATGACGGCCTGCAGTGGGACCCGGATGACGCCGCCGAAGTGACCGACCGCGGGCAATCGCCCCTGGTCTACAACGAAGTCGCGCCGATGGTCGATTGGCTGATCGGCACCGAGCGCCGGCAAAAGGCCGATTGGAAGGTCCTGCCGCGCACGGAAGACGACGTGAAGCTCGCCGACGTGAAGACCAAGGTCTTGAAGTACGTCAGCGACATAAACCGCGTGGCATTCCAGCGCTCCATGGCGTTTGGTGACGCCGTCAAGGCCGGCGTCGGCTGGCTGGACGATGGCGCACGCGACGATCCGACCAAGGATGTCCTGTACTCCACCTACGAGGACTGGCGGCGCGTGCTGCACGACTCGGCCGGCTACCAGCTGGAGGGCGATGACGGGCGCTTTGTGTTCCGTTGGCGCTGGGTCGATGAGGATGTGGCGCTGATGATGTTCCCGGACCGCCAGAACGTGGTCCGCGAGGCCGTGATCGAGGCGACGCAGAACTTCGACTGGACCGAGGAGGAGGAGTGGAGGCACCTGGACACGGACAACCAGCTGCGCGGCGGGCAACTCTACCCGTCTGGCCAGGGCGTGACCGTCGACGCGCGCCGGCGCCAGATCAAGCTGATCGAATGCCAGTTCCGCATGCCGACGAAGACCAAGATCGTTGCAAGCGGCCCACTCAAGGGCGCGATCTTCGATGAACGGGACAACGTCCTGACCGAAGCCCTTGGCCAGGTCGGCGGCTCGATCGTGGACCGGATCATCATGCGCGTGCACGTCGCCGTGTTCACGGAGTCGTCGCTGCTGGCCATGGGACCGACCTTCTACCGGCACAACCGATTCAGCCTAACGCCCATCTGGTGCTACCGCCGTGGCCGCGATCGCCTGCCGTACGGCGCCATTCGCCGGGTGCGCGACATCCAGCAGGACCTGAACAAGCGCGCGTCCAAAGCGCTGTTCATGCTGAACACGAATCAGATCTTCGCCGAGGATGGCGCATTCGACGACCTGGAGACCGCGCGCGACGAGGTCGACCGGCCCGACGGCGTCGTGATCTACAAGGCCGGCAAGAAGTACGAGGTTCGCCGCGACACGGACGCCGCAACTGGCCAGATCCAGATGATGACCCTGGCCGGGCAGTCGATCCAGAAGTCCGCCGGCGTCACCCAGGAGAACATGGGCCGGCCGACCAACGCGGTCAGCGGCAAGGCGATCGAGGCGCGCCAGATCCAGGGCGCCGTGGTCACGACGGAGCCATTCGACAACCTGCGCCTGGCCGTCCAAGTGCAAGGCGAAAAGCAGCTCAGCCTGACCGAACAGTTCTACTCCGAGGAGAAGGTCATTCGCCTGACCGGCGCCAAGGGCGCGCTGGAGTGGGTGCGGATCAACACCCCCGAGCAGCAGCCGGACGGCTCTGTGCGGGTCCTCAACGACATCACGGCCAGCCAAGCGGACTTCATCGTCAGCGAACAGGACTATTCCGGCACGCTGCGCCAGGTGATGTTCGAAAGCCTGAACCAGTTGGCCAGCCGGCTGCCGCCGGAGGTCAGCTTGCGGGTGCTCACGATCGCCATGGAGTTCAGCGATCTGCCCAACAAGAACGAGATTGCCGACGCGATTCGCCGCCTGACGGGCGACCGGGATCCGAACAAGGAACTGACGCCCGAGGAGATGCAGCAAGCGCAGGAGCAGATGCAGGCCCAAGCCGAGGCTCTGCAGATGCAGCGCGAGACGGCGATCAACGTCCTGGAGGAGCAGCGCGCCAAGGTGCGTGAGCTCAACGCCAAGGCTGCCGCGCTGGAGGCCGAGGCCGCGGCATCGGGCCGGGGCCTGCCGCCAGAGGTCGAACAGCAGATCACGCGCATGCAGGAGCAGGCCGCCACCCAGATCGAGGCGCTTACCAAGCAGCTCAACGCCGCGCAGGCCGAGGCCGCAAACAAGACGATCGCGATCAAGTCGGACGCCGATGTCAAGGTCGCGACGGCCAGGATCACGGCTGACGCCACCGTGCGCGCCGCCGAAGTGAGTGCAGCATCGGATCGCAAGTTGGAGCCGCTGCTCAAGCGCATGGACGACCTGGCGCGCTCGATCGAGGATGCCGGCAAGGTCGCTGCCGACGCGGCCAGGGCAGCCGAACAGGCCGCCAAGCAAGCCGACGATGCCAAGAAAGCGGCCGAAACGCCGCCACCGGCGCCTGAAACGGTTGCCGCAGACGCGGCCCCCGCGCCGGCTCAGCCGGCGGCACCAATCACCCTGAATGTCACCGTGGATGCGACGCGCGGCCCGGTTGAGCGCAAGCTGGTTCTCAATCGTGACAAGGATGGCAATCTTCTGGATGCAACAGCGACCGAAACGCCGCAACCAAAGCCGGAGGGTGACAAGTGACGGATCCAACGACGACAAGCGCAGCCGCCTTTGCGGCCATGCTCTCAGGGGTCACCCTGGCCATGCTCGGGGTGGACTACTACAGCCTGCTGTACGGGATGGTCGGCGCCTTCCTGGCGCTGGGCTCGACCGAAACGGCCGGCCGCGGCAAGGCTGTGGCCTATGTCTGCATGTCCACGTTGGTTGGCGCCGTGGTTGGCAATGCCGCGCTCGCCTTCATGCCGGAATCCATGCAGGTCCGCCAAGTCTTGATCCTGGGGTGCCTGGTTGGCGGCTACGGCGCGCACCTGATCGCCAAGGCCGTTCTGGATGCCGTGCTGCGTCGCATCAACAAGTTTGGAGGCCCTGACCAATGACCGTCGAATTTCTGATCGCGATCCCCTGCCTGCTGGTGCTGGTCGCCTGCGCGTGCCGGATCGACCAGATGAAATGGCCGCGCTCGTCGGCGTACTGGATCCTCTTCTACGTGGGCGCTGCCTTTGTGGCTGGTGACATCCTGGTCACCGCGATCGACCCAGGGCGCCGCATTGACGGCCATGAATGGGTGGAGGCGGCCATTCTGTGCCTGTACATGCTGCTGACGCGACACCAATGGGCTTGCGGAGTTCCAAAGTTCGTCGAGAGGTCCTGAAACATGAACTTCGACACCGCGTTTGATCGACTCATCGGCCACGAGGGCGGATACGTCAACGACCCGCGCGACCCAGGCGGCGAGACGAAGTTTGGCATTGCCAAGCGGAGCTACCCGCACGTCGACATCGCGAACCTGACGCTGGCCGACGCCAAGAACATCTACAGCCGTGACTTCTGGGAGCCGCTGGGCGCGGCCCACCCGGCCATCAAGTACCAGGTGTTCGACTTTGCCGTCAACAGCGGGATCGGGACGGCCATCCGCAAGCTGCAGGCGGCGATCGGGGTGGCCGACGATGGGCATTGGGGGCCCATAAGCGCGGAAAAGCTGTCCTCGATGGATGTCAATGATGTGCTCATGCGCTTCATGGCACAGCGCCTGCGCTTCTGGACCCGGCTCAAGACCTGGCCGACCTTCGGCGCCGGCTGGGTGAACCGCGCGGCCGGGCAGCTCGAGTACGCAGCGGAGGACAACTGATGGTCGGCTGGCTCAGCCCCGCGCGCTGGCTGATGCTGATCGGCGCGGCCCTGGCCGTGTTTTTCGCGTATCAGGCCTGGGAGTCGCGCCAGCAGAGCATCGGGGAAGAGCGCGCGAATCTGCGCTGGGGCAAGGCGCTGGCCGATCAAAAGTCCAAGGCGGCTGGCAAGTTGTCGGCCGAGACGGCAAAGGTGCTGGCTGTCGAGCGCGAGCTCAACGAGATCCGGCAAGCAAGGGAGAAGCAAGATGCAACGAACCAATCAACGATTGCCGGCCTACGGGATCGGCTGCGCGCTGCTGCTGGCCCTGGTATCAGGTTGCGCGACCCGAACGCAGAACCCGCCGGATGTCGGGATGGTGGTGGTGGCCCCAAAGGTCAGCCTTCCGCCATTGCCGAGCCTGGTCGAAAAGACCCAACCGAAGCCGGCGGGCTACTTTCAGCGGAGCTTACTGGACTACTCCAGCGGCTCACCGAAGAAGCCGACACCGTGAATGCGGCTTACATCGCGTGCCGCGAGGACGCGATTGCCATGCGTCGCGCAACACCATAGGCGCAAACAGTTCTATCACCACAGGAGAAGACGACATGACCATGCGACTGAACACCACCGTCAGGACCGCGATCGCTCAGGCCATCATCACAGAGGCCGGCGCATCCGCCAAACTCAAACTGTACAACGGCTCGATGCCGGCGGCGCTTGGCACCCCGGCCGGAACGCTGCTCGCGACGTTGACGTTTGGTGCCACGATTGGCACGGCCGGGAGCGGGGGGCTCGATTTCGATGAGGCGGGACTCACGCAGTCCAACGGATCGCACGTCAACGGCACTCCGACCTTTGCTCGGATCGAGAAGTCTGGCGGCACTGTCGTGATGGACATCGACTTTGGCGGCACCGCCCCAACCTGGACGTTCACCGGGTCCGTTGTCAATGGCCAGAACGTGAGCGCCAGCGCGCTGTCGTTGACATCTCCGCACGCATAAGGGCCACACTGTGGCTCAACCGAGTGCTGATGCGTACAGCACGCCATCGGGGGATCCGGTGCGCGCAGGCTCGTACGCAGGTTCTGGGCCCAGCGCCGTTGCTGGCTCCGGGGTCCTGGCTGACTGCAGCGCGGCCGGGGGGCTGATCTCGACCGCGCCATCTGCACTCGATGCATCAAGAAAGTACCGGTTTCAACAGAGGCGGCTGTTTCAGCGCGCAGCGTCGCGTTCTGAGCCATTCACCTATGTGAATAGCCTGGGCGAGACCATCGTCTCACCGACGCACACGATCCAATACGGCCTGGTAAGCGGGGCCGTCAACTGCCACGTCCAAGTCGGCGCAAGTCACGACATGGTGTGCACGACTTGTCGTTGGAAGTGGGCGGTTCCCCATGGCGACTTTCTTGATGCAGACCTGATCCAGCAGGGCGCAACCCCGTTTGTCAGTGTGGCCGTTCCAGCGGCGATTGGCGCTGGCATTTTGTCGCTCGACATCACCGAGGCGATGCAGTACATCCATGAGAACGAGAGATGGGTGGCGCTGTTGATCCGCGCGCTCTCCGGTTCCGGGGCGCTGCAAATGAACGGGGTTCTGAATGACATCGGCGGCGACCCGCCAACGATCGAAGTCACGTATACAGACGCCAGTTCGGCGATCCTGCCAGCCTGGTACACGAGCAGCACGATCACGACATCGAGTTACTTGAACGCGCACGAAAACCTGATCCCGATCAGCGCTGCGGCCAATGGTCTGATCGAGTTCGATCGCGATGAGGCTGGGGCAGCCAAGACCGTCGCCAGCGCTATGCTGAAATTGCGCCACGGCGGATGCGGCATCGCGACCTTTGGCGTGTTCATCGTCAACCCGCCGCGCCCTGATCTCACCCCCATCGCCGGCCTGGCGTCTACTGCCGATTTGGACGCAGACGTTGCGCTGGACTCGCGCGTACTGGTGAAGCAGCTCATCACCGACGCGCATACGATCAACGATGTACTGGATGTCTCGGCGTCTGGTAGCTACTCCCGCCCCTATGTGCCGGGGAACGTGATCTACAGCCAGCGGCAAGAGTTCTACTACGACCCCTCACTCTGGGGTGGATCAACGGTTGGCGTGGACTTGGCGACCAAGCACCCGCACAAGAACTACAACCCTGCGACCAAATGGGCGAAGTGGTTTGGGTCCGCGTGGCCGGAGGGGTTGTATGCAGGCGCCCCGACGATGACTGTCGTGCCCAGCAGCTATGCATTGCATGGCTTTACGCCGCTAGCGCCGGGTCTTGGCGCCATACATCTGACCATGCCGGCGCGCGGAATCCAGCCCGGCCAGATGTGGCGCGTCGATGGCGAGACAGGAACCGATGTCGATATTGCTCTCCCGCGGTCGCACATGGGCAAGGTGCGACGCATCAGGATCCGCTTCTATGTCTTGTTGGGCCATGGCTGGGATGCCGGAGAACATCAGCGCGTGCTCGGCTTCACCGGAAACGTGTCCGGCCTGTGGCCGGAGCAAGCCGGGTTTACCACGCCAGCTCAACTGGCTTCATTGAGCGCTCGACCATCCGACAACCAAGGCAAGTTCTTTGGTGGAGCGCAGCAATTGACCAGCGTCACATGGGTGCAGCACTATCTGTACCCGACCAGGCTCAATCCAGGTGGCGCAGCCGACGACACGCAAGTCCTGTCCGTGCTGAATGGCGGATACGGCACCGGAAGCGGCGGGCAGATCGGCTACCAGGGCCGAATGATGTGGACTGGCGGCTTCCATCAGATCAACGGCGGCCCGGCTGAGGGCGGCTTGTCGCTTGGCATTGAGCTATACGATTTCAAGTCCAACCCGACGTTGCCACCGAGCCAAAGCGGCATTCCGAACTGGGACGTGGGCTGGCAAAGCAGCTTCAACCATAACGGAGCGTTGTCTCACATTTACCCCGATGGCATGTGGCGTTGCATCGAGATTGAATGGAAGCTTAACGATCTGGCGCCTTACGAACTGCCGCCGCGCGGGACGGATGTCAACGAGTCTGGATTTCTCAAGCCGCCAAATGGCTACTTCAAGTGCTGGATTGACGGCGTTCTCTCATCGACCAGTCCAGACTTTGCGTTCTCGCGATTGCCTAAGATCGATTGGGCGCTGCAGGCGGCGCAAGGCGCCCCGCTGGACAACTCGCCAGCTTCGCCAGCACGCATGCGTCCGATCACCGACTGCACGGATGACGAGTACCTGGGGTTCGCCGCGTTGGCGGGGAATTTCTACTATGGCGGCCGGTCCCCCTGTCCGGTGGAGAAACACCTGTTTCTGAATGGGTTGGTGGTGGCGGTGGACGACGCCTACATCGGTCCAATGCTCGGCGTAGATCGGGCGCACGGAGGGCTTGGCTGATGGCTTCGCCGACATCCGACGCCTACTCCTCGCCATCGGGCGATGCAGTGCATGCCGGGTTGTATGGATCTGGCTTGCGAGGGGACGCTGCGCTCTCCGGCCTGGCCGCAGGCGGATCCATGACTTCCGCGTCGACGGCGGCCTCCATTAGCGGTTCTGCCGATTTGCTTGTGATGGAGGCGTCTGGGGCGATGAGCGGCACCAACATTGTCGGCACAGTGTGGACGCCAAATCGCGACGCTGGTGGCGACATCTTGGTTTCGGACTGGAACAACCTGCCGTTGCACCAGTGGCTGACCGTGGCCGGGGCAGCGTCGTCGCTGCGATCGGCGATCGAGACCCCCGTGTTGCCGGCGAGTAGCGGCGGCGATTCGAGTCGCGGGATCACGAAGGCCTGGGGCGGGATGGCATGGGACTACTTCAACGGAGTGGGTTACATCAATGGCGGCGGCCACAGCGACAGCCATATGTGTGAAACCGGCATCTACAAGATCGAGTTGTCCAAACTCACGTTCTCGCGCATCGTCAATCGGCAGCCGACATCCCAGGTGCAATATTGGAACGGCTCGGCGCTCGTTCCCGGAAATCAGTACCCCGACCACAACAATCCGCTTCTCAACGGAGTTCCCGGCAGCGTACATACCTACCATCAGCTGGAGTTCGTGCCGGCCTCGACCTTGGGCAACGTCGGTGGCGGAATCTTCCTTGGTGGCAACGCCAAGTCCACATTCGACCTGGACACAAACACCTATAAGACAACGCATTGGAACGCCGACAACCTGCCCGGCGTCACTGACTGGTCGTATGGCATTGCGCTGCATGACTCCGGTGCGATCTATCGGCCGCGCAGCAGTTTTCGCTGGGAGAGGATGATCCTTAGCGGGTCTCAGGCGTCGAGTTGGAGCCCGACGAGCTTTGGGCAGCTAAACACCTCTTATGCGATTTCCTCGATCAACTTCGTTTACAACAACAAGTGTTATGCCCACCTTCGCGAACGGCGTGAGTGTGTGTCACTGGCGGGGGCCAGCAGCGGCGTTCGAGTGCGCTATGGACAGGCGGTGGATGCCGGAGCAACTGACTGGACCTCGTATCACAACGCGATCACGCTGACCAGTCTCAACGGCGTCGATCATCTCGACTTCAACTCCGCCAACTTGCTCGATGGCGCTTCGCCCAAGCTCTGTGCTGCCGGCACTTGGTATGAGCACGCCAACGAAACCCTTTGGGTCCAGGGCAACCAGGTTGGTGATTTCTTGTACCGAATCACCGGCATTGCGTCGAACACCTGGACCGTCGAGAAAGTCGCCGGCACCGGCGCGCTTGTCTCCGCTGGCGTCGGCACGTATAGCAAGTTCGCCGGCGGGGTTCGAGGTTTTGTCACTGTCGCGTTTCGCATCACCGGGACCGACGATCAAGTTCAAGTCATCAGGCTGAGGTAACCATCATGGCGCGCACGCAGATTGCAACGGACAACTTCAATCGGTCGAGTTTGGGGACATCCGACTGGGCTCAGATGAACGTCGGCCTAGCTGGCGAGGTCCAGATCGATTCGAGCATCAGGATCAAGGGACAGTACGGCACGCAGGCGGTGGATCAAAAGCCAACCGCGCGCTGGATTGGTGCTGGCACGTTCGACGACGATCAATACGCATCGGTGAAGATGCTCGGGGCGCCGGCTGGCGGCAGCCAAGCTGCCATTGGCGCCATCGTGCGCGCATCCGGATCTGCCGGCACTCGCACGTTCTATGAATTCTTCGTGGATGGGCTGGCCTCGAACTACAACACGACCTTGTCGAAGTGGGTCAACGGCACAAGGACAGTGCTGCACACAAGCACTGGCGTGACCTGGGCGGCAAACGACCTGATTTCCATTGAAGTGGAGGGAACGACTGTCAGGGGCTGCAAGAATGGCGTTGCGCTGGGCGGATCGTTCACCGTCACAGACTCAGACATTTCGACCGGCGCCCCCGGCGTCGTCGTCGCGAGCAGCGGCATTTTTGGCGATGATTGGGAGGCCGGCGACATTACGGCGCCAGTGTCATCCATGTCGGGCGATGGCGCGCTTTCCGCGTTTGAAGCAAGCGGCACCATGAGCCTGGCCGGCACGAGCGAGATTGGCGGCGACGGCGCCATGTCTGCGCTGACGGCATCCGGTGGCGTGATCGGGGCCGTCGGCACGATCGTCTCACCAGTGCTCAAGAACAACACCGGGACCATCCTGGCCAGCGTTACGGGCATCGTGGCGAACGTCTACCACCAAACGACCGGGGCGCTGGTTGTGCGCAAGACCGGACTCTCGAGCGACGCGGATGGGATCGTCACGATCGCAGACACCGCAATCGCGGTGGGCACAACGTATGCCTATGAACTTGACTTGACCGCGGCATCGCTGGGCCGCCGGCTGCCAACAAAGGTTGCAACATGAGTCTGCGAATCGACGCGAGCGAATGGATCTCCGGCGCCTACATCGTCGGCGAGACGAGCCTTGGGGTGCTTGGCGCCGTCATTGCGTCAGACACCGCGCTTGGCGAAGACGGCGCCGGCATCTTGTTCAACGACCTCGATCTGCCGGCGGATGAGGGCAAGGAGATCCGCGCACTCATCCTGACCGCGCCAGGCGCGGGGGTATTTTTCGTCAACGAGGATGGTAGCTTTACGCTCACCGGAGCGCCAGACGGCATCTATACGTTCACGTACCGCCTCTACGTCGATGGCGCAGCTTCCACCACTGACATTGGATATGGCGCTGGCGTTGGGCACGGCACGATCGCCATCGGGTCACAGTCGACGATGTCCGGCGGCGCTGTCGTGATGGATATGGATGCATCAGGGGCGATGCTGGTCCTGCAAGGCGTGATTACCAGTCCCCCGTTCAAGAATCTGGCGCAGGAGCTGCTGGCGAACACCGTGATCCCCAAAGTGTGGGCGCTCCGCATGGCTGACATGGCGCTGGTGCTCAGTCAGACCGATCGGATGACCGATGGCGAGGGGCGTTTGATTGTTTCGAACGCAAGCGTCGGCGTCGGCGTGCAGTACCTGCTGGTGACTTCCAATGCGGATGGAACCGCCTTCGGGTGTGAGCCTGTGGTTGCGCAATGATCTACAAGTTTGGTTCGTCAGTCATTCCGGGCGCCTACTACTACGGCGTCGGTGGGCTGCCGCCGCCGTTCTTTGAGACGCCAATCACATATGGCGGCGGTGCGCGCCTGCGCGCACGGGCGGCCGACGACTTGACGATCGACCATGTGCGCAAGCACTGGGAGTTGATTGAACAGCGGGCGGCTCCGGCGGTTAAGCCTGTCGAGGTCAAGATCGCCGAAGCCGTCGACGCCTCGCCGAATCCGAAACTTGCTGCCGCGGACAGTCTGCTGGTACCTAGGGCCCAGGTCAAGACAGCCAAACCTGCGACCGCGATGGCGATCGAGGCCGCGCAGGCATCGCGGCAGACACGCGCTGATGCCGAGATCGCCGCCCGATTGGAGGCGCAGCTCAATGCGATCGACGAGGCGGTGCTTCGCATGCGCAGGGCCTCCGAGGACGCGATGGTATTGGCGTTGCTCGACCTCTGATTGGCGGCCTACGTGGCAAGCATGGCAGAGTCGGACCAGCAACACACCAGAAACACACCGAGGGGCGACCGTGGTCAATGACGAATCAGGCAGCTACGTACAGATGTCCGCGTCCGCGAACGTCAGCCCGGTGCCGTCGGAGTTGAAGGGCGTTTTCTGCTCGTCGTCGACATCAGGCACGCTGACCATTTACGACTCGGCCACCACCGGCACGTCGAAAAAGATCGTCGACACGTTCACATTGGTTGCTGGCGAGTTCTACAAACTGCCCTTCTACGCCAACGAAGGCTTGTACTTTGTGATCTCAGGCACCACGCAGATCACGGCCTCATTTCAGCGCGGCCGCTGACCGCGCCCACCCAGGAGCACAACCCATGGCCAAAGTCCGAGCGATTGCAATGACCAAGTCCGAAGACGACTGGCGAGCGGAAGATGACATGCGCACGCTGATGCGCGCCGAAGAGATCAAGAAGGATCCGAAGCGCCTGGCCAGGGCGCAAGCCCTTGCCAAAGACCGTCTGATGGAGTTGGCCGCTGTCGCGTCCGAAGGCAAGGCCGGATCCTGATTCTGTTTCCCAACCACTGACCCAAAGGAAAGCGCATGAGTGCTGTTGACTTTGACAAGGACGTTCTGGCCACCCTCACCCCCGAGGAGTTGGCGGCGATCCAGGAGCCCGCCCATTCCAAGGCCGAGATCGATGCGCTTCGCAGCGTTGCCGGCGACGATGGCCCCGACACCGATCCGGAGAATCCGGACGGCGACGATGACGGTGATCCGAACGAGACGCTGGACGCCGACGGCAACCCGGTGAAGTCGGGCGAGGCTGGCGCCCCCAGCGCTGACGATGCCGCTGCCGCTGCCGCCAAGAGCCAAGAGCCTGCAGCGAAGACCGACGAGCCCGCGCCGGTTGCCACTCAACCGCGGCAGGATCAGCCGGTTGTCTACGATGCGGCCCTTCCCGAGGACTATGACCAGAAGGTCCAGGATCTGAAAGCGCGCCAGGCCGATCTGCGCTCGAAGTTCAAGGCCGGGGAGCTGGATCTGGATGCCTTCGACGAGCAGAACGCGGCGCTGGACGAGGAGCGCGAGGTTCTGACTGTTGCCCGCGCCAAGGCCGAGACGGCAGCGTCGCTCAATGCGCAGAACGCCCAGGCGGCATGGCGCAACACGATCACCGGATTCTTCGACGCAACGAAACTGGCCGGCGGTCCGGACTACCATGCCGACGAGGCCAAGCGCAACGACCTCGATATGTTCGTCAAGGCCCTGGCCAACGACGCCAAGAACGAGAACAAGCCCGCGAGCTGGTTCCTCGAAGAGGCGCACAAGCGCACCATGGCGCTGCACGGCCTGACGGTGGCCAAGAATGATCCGAAGCCGCCGGCAGCAGATCCTGTTGCGGCAAAGAACGAGCGCCGCAAGCCCAATCTGTCCGTGGTCCAGAAGACGCTGGCGCACGTCCCCGGCGGCGATGGGCCTGGCGATGTTGGGGGCGACGAGTTCGCGAACCTGGACGGGCTCAAGGGCGAGGCGCTGGAGGATGCAATCGCCCGCATGAGCCCGGCCCAGCGGCAGAAGTTCGTCCACGGAGGCTGATGCAATGGCCGAGCAGGCGACACCCATGTCGTGCAAGACGATCGACATTCGCGAAGGCGAGTGTGTCGACGTGGGCGGCGGGGTGGTCATGGTCGAGTTGCTGCACAAGACCGGGCGCGCGGCTCGCCTGCAGATTCGGGCCCCGCGCGAGGTCAGTGTCGAGAAGAAGACCCCGGAAAATGTTCGTGGCAAGCATGCAATGATTGCCCCGTAGCTGAGAAAGCTCAATGGTTGGCGCGCAGGAGTGCGCTCTCTGGTTTCAAACCGATAGGAGAGCCGCATGGCACGTACGATCATCGGCGTCAACGACGCCAAGGCAGTGAAGCGGTGGGCCGGTCTTCTGGCCTACGACCAGTCGCAGAAAAGCTACTGGAATCAGCGGTTCATGGGCCGCGGCGCCGAGGCGGAAGTCCCGGTGCAGATCCTCACCGACCTGGAGTCCGACGCGGGCGAACAGATCAGCTACGACCTGCTGGCTGAACTGCGCATGGCGCCAGTCGAAGGCGAGGACATCCTGGAAGGCAAGGAAGAGGCACAGCGCTTCTACACCGACCAGATCTACATCGACCAGGCTCGCGCCGGCGTCAACACCGGTGGGCGCATGACCCGCAAGCGCACGCTCAACAACCTGCGCGAGAAGGCCAAGCGCCAGCAATCCGGCTGGTGGGGTCGCCTGCAGGACGAACTCCTGTTCGTCTACGCCAGCGGTTCGCGCGGCATCAATGCCAACTTCCTGCTGCCGTCCACCTACGCCGGTCGCGCGAACAACGGTCTGGTTTCGCCCGACAGCAATCATGTGCTGTACGGCAACAACGCCACGGCCTTCAACAACATCGATTCGGCGGACATCTTTGATCTGCGCCTGGTCGATCGCGCGAAGACCAAGGCCGACAGCCAAGGCGGCGGCGCCACGAACATCCCGGTTCTGCAGCCGTGCAAGATCGACGGCGCCGAGACGTTCGTCTGCGTGATGCACACCTTCCAGGAGGACGATCTGCGCTCGAACACGGGCACCGGTCAGTGGCTGGACATCCAGAAGGCGGCGGCCGGTGCGGAGGGGCGTGCCAGCCCGCTGTTCAAGGGCTCGCTGGGCATGTATCGCGGCGTGATCCTGCACAGCCACCGCAACGTCATCCGCTTCAACACGGCTGGCGCTGGTGCGAACGTGGAAGCGGCGCGCGCGCTGTTCCTGGGCTCGCAGGCCATCGTGCAAGCCTACGGCTCGCCTGGCACCGGTCAGCGCTTCGACTGGTACGAGGAAACCCGCGACAACGGCGACAAGGTCGTGATCTCGACCTCGTCGATCTTCGGCACCAAGAAGGTGACGTTTACGACCGAGGCGGGCGCCCAGGACTTCGGCTTGTTCGCTCTGGACACGGCCGCGGCAGCCCGCTGATCGGCCGGACCAACCCGCCCCGACCGACCTGACTACGACGACACAAGGAGAACGACATGCCTTTCAGTGCTTCGAACGACTTCATCACTGGCCGTCGCCAGTGCAAGTACCCGGCCGGCTCCGAACTGGTCACGGAGCGATTCACGATCGCTCTGGCGACCGGCGATCTGGCGCTCAACACCATTGGCCAGGTCGGCTGGCTGCCAGCCGGCTGCATCCCCGTCGAGGTCCGCGTCGACGGCTCCGACATGGATTCCAGCACGGCCGCCGCAGTTTTTCAGGTGGGCGTCTGGGATGGATCCGGAGCGAACCTTTCGACGGCGGCGGCGGACGGAGGCGGCGCCTGGGGCGATACCGGCACGGCCGTGAATACGGCCTTTGACAAGTCGCTGACTCGCACGCTCAACAACATGGCGAACGTCGTGAAGAGCGACAGCGATCGCCGGCTGGGCGTCAAGGTCACCACGGCGCCCACCACGGCCGTTGCCGGCACTCTGGGCGTCTCGCTGACCTACCGCGCTGCCGACTGACGAAGAGCCCTCCCCAGGGCCGCCTGGCGCCAGCGATGGCGCTGCACTCGAATGGGGGGCGTTTGCCCCCCTTCTTTTTTGTTGGAGCTGACGATGAAACTGAGCACGACGATCCAGCCTCGGCGCGATGGCACGGTGAACTTCAAGGGCCCGAGCGGCGCGGCCTACACGTTCCGCGACGAGGCTGGCGAGCTGTGCGCTGACGTGCCCGACGAGGGCGATGTTCGCGCAGCGTTGCTGCTGGATCACTTCTACCCAACGGACGCCAAGGACGACGAAGCCGCGCGAGCCCTCCTGGCCAGCGCCCGTGACGCCGATCAGGGCGCCGGTGACGAAGACGACGACCTGGATGAAGTGCTGGACGCCGACGGCAATCCGATCGATCCGGGATCCGCGCTGCCGGTGGAGGCCAACACCCCGCCGGCCGCCGGCAAGAAGCCGCGCAAAGCCAAGGCCTGATCCGGATCGGGTAACTCATGCCGACGACCATCACTGTGCCGGCCCCGGCCGCCGAGACGGCCTGGTCGGATTGGTATCCGGATCTCTTGCCGCACGTCCCGGGGTGCCCGAACATCCTGGCTGCGCATGAGCTTCGGCGCGCTGCCAAGGCCCTGATTTCCACCTCCCGGGCCTGGCGCGTGCTGTTGCCGGCCGTGCCGATCACTGCAGCCCAGGACGCCGAGGCCATCACGCTCTCGGGCGCCGAGCTG
>JACCDR012532233.1_pt1 | contig 15309 bp, 15 predicted proteins | sample 7446431 | NCBI WGS metagenome assembly JACCDR01 (sample SAMN15323443, study PRJNA562643) | freshwater metagenome | isolation source: river surface water | place: USA:Blue River Watershed | collected 2017-08-17 | reverse complement strand
GGTAAAAAGTTGATTCAAAATGAAACGTTCAAATATCGGTCTCATCTTGATTCGTAGTTTCCGAAGCTTGAAAGTGTTGGCAAAATTATTAACACAAAAAATCATCATTTGAGAAAATGTCGTAGTTATTCATATTGGCTCAACTCTTCTTCATAAAAACCTTATTTGTGTGACCGAAAATGCCGATGATTTACGTATCTTGAAATATAATCAAATCAATATCTTAGCTTTATGTTCTCTGATACTGGGAATGTTCTTTATCAACATTGCACGTGCTCAAACTTTGACTGAAGCTCAGGTTTACCAGCGCTGTTATACAAGGATGACTGGAAAAATCGCTCTGGCGAATGATCCGCGATTGCAGCAAATCAATGCTGGTCATTTAACGGCGGATAATGGGTGTTTGCAGTTATTTGATTTGGCAAAAATTTCTGCTGAGACAAATGTCCTCATGAATATGACCAATTCGCTATCCTTGGATGTGATCAGGCAAATTCACCAACTGCATCGAAGCTGGTTTGAATCACGTACATTGACAGCAGTGAACAATGGTGGTTTGGAGCGAGCAACGGCAATGGTGTTCGATATCGAGGAGCCAGCCCTTTATTTTACGCGTGCCGCTTTACGCGAGAACACCTCTTTTTCCTCGGCTGTCACGCATAACAAAACTTTGCGAGGAATTCGTCAAAGGCCCAACAGCAGCTCTCTCCTCAATTTCCTAGCACAAAATTTTTTTCTGAACCCGCAGGGGTATTCTTATACAAATGAAGAAAAATTGATCATTGCGTATCCAAAATCACTAACCTCAACTCGTGATTGGTTAACCCTGGATTTTCCAGATGAGAAAATTGTTACAGTTGGAGAGCTGATTGGAATAGGCCAGCCTGCTGACTATATTATTCCGCTGACTCAGCGTTTTATCGAAGGTCCGGAAGATGCGCTTTCAGATTTGGTTGATGCAGAAAGTGCCGCAAGAACAAATGTGAATTTGTTTGCACATTCCGGGGGAGGAATTGTCGGCAGTGCTGTTTACCTTATGTCCAATGCAAATTTAGGTTCGAAAGCAATTCCTAATGGTGAAGAAACAATCAATCGACGTGTTTCTGCACGTGCTTTTAAGGATTTGATGTGTCATGAGCTTCCGGTATTGAATGAAAGCGATGTGATTGGCGAAGTTCAAGCAGAGTCGCAATATGCATTTCGTCGAAGTTCTTCATGCATGAGCTGCCATGCATCCATCGATCCGTTTGCATTTACCCTGAGAAATAAGGTTTTAAGTGCAACGGCTCTTGCTCCACGACCGTCTCAAGATGTCGGACAAGCCATTGTATTTTTTGCTTCGTTAGGGATTAAAAATGGTAGCCAAGCATTCGCCCTTCAGCAGCCACAAGGTCGGTTGACTTATCGATCCCACCTGACTTCGAATAAAACAGACTTGGCCGTGACCAGCATTGCTGATATCGGACTGAAAATAAGTGAATCAAATGATTTTTATTTATGTGCAGCAAAAAGATATTATCAATTTTTTACTGGTGTTAATGTAGCCCTGTCAGCTTTGAATGAAAAATCATCCACCTATCAAATAGATAAGCTTCATCAAGATTTTGTAGTTAGTTTAGGGGAAACCTTAAAACAAACACAAAGTGTGCGCAGCACATTTTCAAAGATTTTCAAATCAGATATCTTTAAAGACAGGAATTATCTAATTTCCAAGGAAGTGGGAGGTCCATGAAACCCATTTCACGACGTCAATTTTTCAATCACTTGATGCGCAAAACTGCTTTAGTTGGTGTTTCCATGTCAGCAGCTGAATCGCTGGTGAATCAGTTCATACATCTTTCCGCACACAAAGCACTGGCTGCTACTCCAATGGATTTAGCGTCAGAAATGACATATATCCATCTGACTACTCCGGGTGCTCCTCCACGGTGGTATTTTGATTTACTCCTCAATCCACGCAATTTAACCAATGAATTTTCTGCGGGGGGCTTTGGGAACTGGCTTGTTAAGGAAAATAGCCAAACAAATTTTGTTAATCAATATTTTAAGAAAACAATGGATGGGCAAGACTATCATCTTCCACCCATTTGGCAGCAAGAGGTTTTAGGTAGAAAATTTCAGGATTTACTTCCGAATATGTTAATGATCCGTGGAATGGACATGGAAATCAATAGTCATGGAATATCAAATGGTCGACAAATTGCTCCAATCGTGAGTGGGCTCAGCTTATCTGGCTTAATGGCTGATATGTCGAACAAACCCATGCCATCGGTGAATGGTTCTGGCGAAGCCGCAAGATCCTTTAAATCCGCAAAACAGCTTTCTTACATTGCTATTCCGGATTCAGAAAATCCACTGCTTGAAATTCTAAAGCCATTTGCACCTGTGAAAAGTACGATTAATTTTCGCAGCCCCTCAGCGATTCCTGCACAAATGGCTGCGCTGGATGCCTTAGACGCCTATGCCGTAGACGAAAAGATCGTAACTGCAAAAGCTCTTCGCTCATCCCTAGATAAAACCTATGAACTTTTGGATTCCAATATTTATGATCTCACAAGCCAATGGTCGGACAAGTTCACTAAATATCAATCTTTGATGCAATCTGCGATGTCATATGAACAAATGAGCGCCATTTTTTCTCAACCTTTACCGGTTGATGGAACGAAACCATTTCATCGATTGAGTGACGAAGACGGTTATGCAGTTGCAAGCGATCTGCGAGATGCATTTAGATCGACGAGCAGATCTCCCAGTATAAAGCGCATGGCAGAGAATTTTGCTTTGGCCGAGATTTTTATTTTGAACAACCTGACTTCCACAATGACTTTAGATTTACCTGAAATTGAAAACTTGACGGTGAATGGAAAAGCTTATTTTCTGCGCCATGACCAGCATTCTGTTGGCGTGGTTCCCAGTATTCTTTTTACGATGGCATTTTATAGAAGTTATTTAGCTTGTTTGAGCGAATTTGTTGCGACATTAAAGTCTCAAAACCGATTTAACCGCACGTTGATTCACTTAGCTTCGGATTTCAATCGCAATCCTGAAATCGACGGAGCAGGTTCTGATCATGGTGTTGAGGGAAGTTGCACAAGTTTACTTTCTGGAATGTTTAACTCCTTCTCTTTGATAGGAAACATTCAAGTGAATGAAACTACAACAAGCCGGTACAAGGGCACTTGGGGTATCGCTGCGCCTTACGATCTTGCAGGAAACAACCGACCAATCCAAGTTAATGATGTGGCTGCTACTATTGCTGCACTTTTAAAATTGCCAACGGCAGGATTAATTACAAATGGACGTGCATTAGTTAACCCATTAACGATGGTTCCCTATAAGAGGGAGGCCAAAAATGTTTAAAAAGTACAGACGCTTGTTCATTTTGGCATTTCCTTTGGCTGGAATTGTAATTTTGTTCCAAAATTGTTCCAAGCAACAGACATTTCAAACAGGATCTGAAAATGAAAATCAGTCTGCGATGTCATCAACAACGGAAGAGCTCCCGACACAAACCTATGTTCCTCGGGACAATCATCCTGACATCGTGAAAGAAAAAACAGTTGTTCAAACGGATAGTGAGACCTTGCTTGCTGATCGTAGATACATCAAGTCTGTCTTTGAAAATGTATTTGGTCCTAATTTTGAAAACGGTATCGATTTAAGTGGAGTTCTTGGGAATGCGGGAAACTTTTCGGACTTATGTTCGATTTATCGTGTGTTTAGAGATAAAGTCGGAACAAGGTTTATCCTGAATGATCGTCAAGGCGAAATATGTCCGATCTCGGATGCTTCAACTGCCTTAGGTGCGGTCAGCAATCCAAAACCGACTGTTGTTCGGAATGCCTGGATTGTGGATGCTTGTACGAAATTGGTTGAGTCAAGTGGAAACATAAATGCCATGTTCACCAAGATTTCAACCCAATCGCCACCTGCTGTGAATGCGACCAACATTCGAAAAATGGTCGCTCTTTTTTATGCTGGAAAGAACGATGTTCCCTCAAGAGTTACAGATTCTTTTGCATCGTTGATTAATAGCTCTCCCAACCTGACTGACGGGTGGAAATCAGCAACTTACACAGTTTGTATTTCACCTTATTGGCAGGTGCTGTGATGAAAACGCTGCGTGTATTCCTGGGCTTTGTATTTTCGGTTATATTTATGCACTCATCGCAGCTGACAGGAAATGCCGTTCCTTTTGCAGTTCAAAGTCTTTTTGATGCAGATAGTGTGATTGTAGGTTCTGCAATTCCATTTCATATTGAGTCAACTGTTCCCGAATCTTTCACTATCCAATATGTTGCACCTGAGATTTCACCTGACGCCTGTCAAACAGTCGTTGATTTTTTTTCTCCAAGCGTTTTCCACGTCAAGTGTGTTGTGTCAGTTTCAGCGCTGTATCTGCGAATTTCAGTTCGGCAAAATACAAAAGATTTTGTATTTCGATACGGCCCTATCCCAATTAAATCTAAAGAAGAGGTTATACTGAAACTAGATTCTGATCCAGATGAGCCGCCAGGGCCACCTGCAGACTGGTTAGCGGGAAAAACCATTTGGGATGCAAATTGTACAACGACTTGTCATACACCCGTCTCGAAAACTGGTCGTACTGCAGCCCAAATCACCTCAGCGATTGCCACCTATCCACAAATGAATTTTTTGACAGGTGTTCTGAGCGCTCAACAGTTATCACAAATTGAAGTGTATCTGGGAGATCCAAGTGCTTATTAAAAAATTTATTTCTTTTAAGCATTCTATCCTCTCCCGCCACAAAAACTATGCTTGGTTTTTATTGATGAGCACATTGCTTTTGCTATGTTTTCAAAACTGCAGTGGCGGTGGATTTAAAGCGACGGAAGGGCTTTTTTTTGAGGAGGCATCGCAGTTGAATTTTGATGCAAGTCAATTCGGAAAACTTCCATATCCATATTCAGAATCACCTCAATATTTTGTTCAAGCACGTTTGAAAAAAACATTAAATGCAGGAGCGCCGAACAATTCAAAGGCAGATATTCTATTATCAATCTCTCATCTGACACCAACAACAGAGGAGATAGACTACAGTGTTTCACTTAAAACGCAGTCTGGCACTGTTCTTTGTAATTTTAATTCTGGCAGCCTTACCAATCGAGATTCGACTTTGTATTTCAAATGTCTTAACGCCTCGGTAGCGTCTCCATTGATGCTTTCCGTTGATGTTGATTCTGCATCACAGGGACAAGCTCACTATGAAATTACTCAAGACAAAATGCTTTGAAGATTGAAGATCGCCCACAACACGAGCCATTACCAACACGGATTGGGCCGTCGGCGAAATGACGGGAATCGGTTTTGGTTTAGAGAATAAAGCTTCGCCTCGTCCACATCTCGTCCACATTTCGTTCGAGTGGTTTCCCTGGCCAAAGCTACGCCAGATGGAAGAATGGCATTTGCGCGAGGCCTCGCCATCGGAAGAGAAATTAAGAACTTAAAACAACTGGATTGACAGCCTTTTGAAAATTTTGAGGACTCATTCATCAGACGAACTTTTCCCATTTTTTGCCGTCGAAAGAGAGCAGGTTCTCGGCGCCCACGCTCCAAATCACCCCATCGGCAGACGTCAGGCGATGAAAAGTTAAATCCTCCTTCCAGGGTAATTTGACAGGTTTCAATTTGGCGTTGGTAACTTCGTACAAAGTGGTGAAGCTTGCGACGTAGACTTTGCCGTTAAAAGCGTGAATGTCCCAAAGGTCTTCTTTTGCTCCCGCCACCTGCGTCCATTCGTCTTCCCGGCCCATCAGCACCGTCCCGTTTTGGCCGCAGATATAGACGCTGCCTTCATCATCGCATGTGACTCCGGTAAGAATTAAATCAACCGGACTTTTTCTTTGTTTCCACTTTCCCTTGGCTCGTTGCCAAATTTCTCCGCTCCATCCGACAGCATAAAGATCTTGTAAGCTAAAACCTGCGATGGCTTCAAATCCGGTCGCGGTGTCACCTTTAGATTCGGGAGCGCTGATATCTTCCCACTTGTTTTCGTTTGACCTAAGGAAAACCTGTCGCTTCATCCCGCAAGCCACAACAAAGCCATCGATAACGTTGAGTGCGGTGAGAGAACCCTTCACGCCGCCAATAGTTTCCGAGGTCTTTTTCCCACCGACGTAAGTGTAAACATCACCATCTTCAGAGATTGCCAGCAGCTTCTCCGCCGGCTTCTTTGCCGCACAAATCGCAATGGTCGACCATTTTTCGTCGCCACCACTGCGCCACTCGCCTCTATCAAGTCCCAGGTAAATCGAGTGTGAAGCTTCTTTTTCAACCAGATCGTCTTGAGTTACCGCCATATAAACCAAGTCATTTGCTCGAGCTGCTGCTTTCCAAAAAGTGACTTTGACTCCGCTAACAATCGGCATGCGCAAACCCTCCGTGGCAATTTGTACTGATTTCGTAATTTAGTCTGACAAGCATCGTGCTTGGTTGAAAGTCGTAATTTCTGCAAGCGGGACTGAAGGCGAGAAACGGGGGCTGGGGAAGAGAAGAACCAATTCGTGATTTACGTTACTTAGATTATTTCCGTCGTTCACTGCTGACTTTAAATGGCGGTGTGGTCAGCAGTTGTGGGATTCCAATAAACTAAATGGGCTCCGAGGGTGAATCCAGGAAGCCATGATACATTGTTACTAACCAATCACTTGGGGTGCGCTCTTCAGCGGAATCCACAACTCCATTTCGCTTTCACTGCTATCGGGTCTGAACGCTGCCGTATAAATCTCAAGATCGGAAGCAGGTGCTAATTCATATCCGCTCTGAGGTAGCCATGTTCCCCAAATGTATTGATTTGTCAGACTCAGGTCTTTGATGCCACCTCGATGAATAAAGACCGCGTACTTTTGGGTCGGAATGTAGAGAAGGTCCATACCCTCTGGTGGTACTGATCCCTTTTCTACTTCTACGCCCGCGTAGTAATTGAAATGATCTTGAATTTGATTATCCTTCCAAATCTCTTTGCAAACGCCGTAGGTGACATAGAAATCGCCGTCCCTACCACGTTTGTTTGGAATTTCGTCAAATCGCTGAATAAGCCTCGGCCACAAAAGATCACCGATCTCCTGGGTTTTACCTCTTTCAAAAATCTTCCCTACACCAATGACATAAAAATCACCGCGAGTTTCGTATCTTGGTTTCATACTTATTCCTCCTCTTCGTAAATGGCTTATGAGACTTGCTGTCATGGCCTCAAGGTTTCGTAGTCCAAAGTCAGAATCACTCTTACGATACTCATTTGGGTTGGCCCCAAACATCGTCTTGAAAGCACGAGTGAATGACTCCTGAGACTCAAAACCTGAATTCAACGCAATCTCTATGATTCGTTCGGAGGAGGTTCTCAGTTTTGCCGCTGCTTTTGTAAGCCTTCGCCGTCGGATGTAACTCCCAAGACTGAGCCCGGTCACAGCAGCAAACATTTTTTGAAAATGATGAGACGAGTAACCAGAATACTCGGCTACGCTTCTTACCGTTAGGTCGGAATGAAGGTTGTCCTCGATATGGTTTACGATGTCTATCATCAGTTTCATTGAAGCTCCTCTTTAACCATTGTTTTAATAAAAGAGGAATCGGGATTTTTGACATTTTGTGTGATTATTTATCAACGCGGTATCATCAAATCGAATTGATAGTGGCGGACACGAGGAGATAAATTCAAGTGGCCAATGGATTCTATTTTTAATTTTTAGAATCTCGATTAAAGGTACGCCTTCGAAAACGGAACCTCGGGCAATCCAAAAAAATTGTCGTTTTCGATTCTCGATTTTCGTTTTTGCGCCGTTGATACTTGCTTGCGCTTCGCGCGCCGCACGAAAATGGAAAATCGAAAAATAGAGGATTTTTGCTGCGCAAAAATGGCGGAGAGAGCGAGATTCGAACTCGCGACACCCTTGCGAGTGTGACAGCGTTCCAGGCTGTTGGATTAAACCGCTCTCCCATCTCTCCGCATGTTTTGATTTATTTTGATCTCAATTGCTAGCATAGATTTGGCGGTGACGTCTATTCCAATTCAACAAATTTGATGCTGATGATGGCTCTTTTCAAGGAGGAGTAAGGGATCCGCTGTGCTTTTGCTGAATTTTCTCCAAAACTTCTAAAAACGGTGCCCAACCTGGAAAAGGAGAAACCTTGCCCAGGACTTTTTGATCCCTAAAAAACATAAAAACTGGGATGCCATGGATGCCGAATCTTTTTCCAAATTCCATGTTTTCGTAAACATTACAGTCGCCCCAGTAAAAACCCTGCTTATTGAGTTCCTCAAAACGATCGGCCATCACATTCTTTGAAATTTCACAGTTCGGGCACTGGTGCCCCCACAAAAATAAAATCTTTAAACCTGTGCGGAGCAAAAACTGATCAAAGTTCTGCTCCGAGATTTGTTCACATTTCACTTTCTCAAAAAATGGGTGTGTTCGCCCGGTTTCCATTTACTCAAAGACTTCTTTCAAGAAACTCTGCATTCGATCAAAAGATCTGCGATCTGCTTCTTCATGATAGGCAGCTCCCTTTGAAGGATCATTACCGACATGCTTTTGCGTAAAGGCATGAACAGCACCACTGTAGGAAATGAACTCATAATTGACCTTTGCTTCATTCATTTCTTTCTGAAACTGAGCAACTTGCTCAGCTGGTACGTATGGATCAATCGCTCCGTGAGCAACGAGCACTTTTGTTTCAATATTTTTTGCATCCTCGGGTTTTGGGTTATCCAATCCTCCATGAAAGCTGACAACACCTGCGAGCGGTAAACCAGCCCGAGCCATTTCCAAAACCCCTGTGCCACCAAAGCAGTAGCCAATGGCTGCGATTTTTTCTTTGTTTACGAAACTCTTGGTTTGCAAAAAATCATAGGCCGCTTTTGCTCTTGCGCGAAACAACTGTCGATCAGATTTGTACTTTCCGGCAAGCTCACCTGCTTGCTTGGGATCTTTTGCCCGGATCCCTTTTCCGTAAATATCAGCTGCAAAAGCAACGTATCCCATTTCTGCGAGCTGCTCAGCCCTCATTTTTGAATACTCACCATTTCCCATCCAATCATGAATCACGATCACTGCTGGCCGAATGGCACGGCTAGTTTCATCATAAACAAGGTAACCGGAAAGCTCAGTCTTTCCTTCTTTATAAATGACTTCCATTTTCTTAATCGCCGCATGCGAGCTGTTGAAACCAAGGATAAAACAAATCGAAAAAAACAAAATTACTTTTTTAAACACAATCTACCTCTCTGTTCATTTTTCAAAAAGAATATTGACATAATAAATATGATTTCCGGACGCAGACTTTTTAATCCAAAACTCATCGGATTGTCGAAGTTCCTGATCAGAAACAATTTCTAAACTCTTGCTATAAACTGATCGATTAAACCAGGCTCCAAAAAAATTCGGTTTTTGAACCAGTAAATAGTCATTAAACTGCATATCTGGAAACTCTACCGAGCCTTCGACTTTCCATGAGGTAAAATATTCTCCGCTTTCAACCAACGCAGGGGAACTGAATCCACCATGAACTTGAATCTTATAGCCGTCATATTTTTTGTTAATTTTTTGAGTCAACTCTTCGCTCGGAATAACTTGAATAAACTTTTTGCATAAATAAACCATATTTGATTTAAACGTGCAGCCATACCCTTGGTTCAAAAGACTTTGGTATTTGTTTTCTTCGAACTTGCGATCAACGACTTCCTGATGAGCCATCTGTTGAATTACATAGTGACCCTGAAACTGATAGGCTCCTTGGACCAACGGTGCGGGAAAGTGAGTCTGATTTGACGCAAAAGCAGATCCACAGAGCAGAGTTGAAAAAACAAAAAACAACCATTGCATAGTCACTCCTTTTTGATACCAATTAAGGATGTCTTAGGTTGATAGAAGGGGACAACATGTTTGCGGTTCGTCAATTTCGTTTCTTGCTGTTGTTGTCCAGTCTGTTCATGTCTGGATGTTCTCATTTATTGTATTATCCCCAAAAACAACAATTTTATCATCCGAGCCAAGTTCAACTGGATTTTGAAGATATTTCGTTTACCGATGCGGCCGGACGCCAGCTCAGCGGATGGTGGTTTCCTGCTCGAACTCAAGTGACAAAAGGGACTTTCGTATTCTTTCATGGAAATGCCGAAAATATGAGTACTCATTTCCTTGCACTTAAATGGCTCCCCGAGCAGGGATACAACTATTTTATTTTTGATTATCCCGGATATGGCAGATCCACAGGTGAACCCACGCCGAAATCCACTGTCGAGTCTGGCCATGCCGCAATTCGGTGGATTCACAAAAACAAGGACCCTCGACCTTTGATCATTTACGGCAATAGCCTTGGCGGAATCATTTCAATGAGGAGCTTGATTGATCTTAAAAAAGAGATCCCCATCCGAGCAATGATTGCTGACGATACATTTTCGTCCTATCAGCGGGTCGCGCGGATTAAGCTGTCGAAAAACTTTGTGACTTGGATTTTTCAGCCCCTTGCCTACCTCGTCCTCAGTGATTCCTACGCTCCAAAAAAGGTTTCCGACATTTCTCCAATTCCGTTGCTGATCATTCATGGGGATAAAGATATTACCGTTGAGCCCGAAAATGGCGAAATTCTCTTTAAGGAGGCCGCTGAACCTAAAGAATATTGGGTCAAAAAAGACGGTGTTCATGGCGATACCTTCTGGAGACATGATTTTATCTACAGGACAAAAGTTCTGGAATGGCTCGAGCGAGTATCCCCCCAGACTAAATAAAAGCTATACTGATTTCATATGAAAAAAACATGGCTGGTCTTTTCAGTGTTGGCTCTTTCCTTTTCATTCTACTCATCCCCAGGATTTGCAAACGGGAAGTCAACAAGGACCGAGAAAAAATTAACCAGCCAAGCACGATACCTTCGTTTCCTAAGATACCAAGAACTGATGTCTCTCCCCAAAGAAAAACAGCTTCAATACATGCGCGGTGTTCAGCAGATTTTGATTGATCTTGCCAAAAGTCAGCCAGAATTTTCGCGCAACACGCTCCCGACCAATGAAAACATGTTTTTAGATTCCCTAGAGAAGATCATTCAAAAGAACCCTCATTTCGCCGCCCTCTTCAGTCAAGTCATCACTGAAGCCAAAGCTAACCCCGACCTCGAAGTTGTCAGCGGACAGGAAATCAAAGTAGCAACTGCCGAAGAAATTCAAGCTGCAGGGGTAAATGGCCAGCCCAATATGTTCTACAATGAAATCATCGATGTTCTGCATGGAAGATCTCCTCGCTGCCAAGATGTGCGCGTGAGGCAAAATGGACAAAGCTCAACGCTGTCAGCTTCCCGAGCGGAAATCACCTTTCGTGGTGTTCGAAGGTACATGTGTGTTCTCTTCCTGCCTGCGAATCAAGAGTGTCCGCAAGGTTATCGCGCCATCAGCACAGATAGCGCCGATGGAAGAGTTGGCTGCGCCCTGAAAACCACAAGATCCAATGCACTCAGAAGAATGACCCCAACAGATACTAATCCAAGCAGAGCCACTGGCACTTTTGCGACCCAGCCCGTATCTGCGCCCCGCGAAGCCCGCGCTACTCCGCCACCGCCAGAGGCTCCCGCGCCAGCTCCAACGCCAGCTCCTGCACCTGCACCGGCAGCCGCGACTTCCGCCGACCGACCAGCTCCCAGCGGAGTCCCTGCGCCAGCAGCAGTTGCTGGTGCCGCCGCGACAGGAATTGACGGAGCCGCCGGATCACCTCGCCCTTCTCGAAGAGGCCAGCAGCCGCCACGAACTTCGACTCCGACACAAGCGCCAACCACCACTGCACCTGCAGCCACAGGGGGGGCACCCGTCGCTTCGGCACCTGCGGAAACAGCACCGCCGCCGGCCCAAGCCGGTGGTAACACCGATGCACCAGCACAGGCTTCAGGATATAGCGACCAAGCCGAATTTAATGCTCAGCCAAGAAACACAACCGTGACTACTTTTCCCCCTGAATGCTCTCGCGAAACCTACGCCTGCGAATTTGGGGACACCGCTCGCGAAGCAAGCCGGGAAGCTTACGAACAAGATCTTGCGAGCCGAAACAATAGCTGTATCAACGGTGCAAATTTATCACGCTACAACGTGACAACAAGAACATGCGCGCGGGTATCAAACAAAAATTATGGAGACCGACGATTTACCTGCTCTGGAAGTCAGACTTTGTGTAATCCTTTGGTTTTCGGAGTTCAAACCAACGGACAAGCGCTGTGTGTTCGCCTGAGAACCAACGTCACACTGGCATGTTCAACGGCCGCACGAAGTTTGGGTGGGAATGATCCAGCTGCAAATGCTTTAAATTTTTTGCGAGAAAATCCATCCATGCAACAGGCTTGGAATGAGTGGGCCCAATCCATTGAAAGAATGTGTCAGCCCGGAACCGATCGAAACTCTCATCGCTTTCATTGCACCGTGTGCACATTGATTTTTACTCATCTTCAAAAGCTAAACGCCTTGACAGGGTATGCCAACGCCTGCGGTAATTTACTCAGTAGCCTCGGCGAGGGAGACCCCATGATCATCAACGGCATTGTGGACAAATCCTTACCAGGAGTGCTGCAAAGAAACCCTCAGCCGGCTTCCGCGCCAGCTCAAGGCACAGACTGACATCGGAGATTTACAACAATGGTCAAAATGAGAGCCACGTACCAAGGACAAAAGCACTGTGAATTGTTCCATGAACCTTCTCAGTCAGTCATCGCGACAGATGCCCCAAAGGACAATCACGGAAAAGGAGAGCTTTTTTCACCGACAGATCTTGTTGGAGCTTCATTGCTGAGCTGCATACTCACCACAATGGCTATTGCTGCCGAAGCCAGAAATTGGCAAATCGAAGGAGCCCACGGCGACGTGACAAAGGAAATGACACCAAGTCCTCGGAAAATTGCAAAACTTACGGTGAATATTCATCTTCCTTCGACTCTCAATCATGAACAAAGAGCTTTCTTAGAAGAGGTTGCAAACACGTGCCCCGTCAAGCGCAGCCTTCATCCTGATGTTGGAATAGAAATGAGAGTCTCTTACACAGCCTAATTAAGGACTGTTTACAAAAATCGAAATGAATCATTTAAAGATCAAAGGGATCACAATCTGAGAACCCTTTATAGTCTTTGGAAATTTTAATGATCCAAGGCTAGTTCTCATGAACCGCCAAAAGAGATCATTTTTTAAATCTCCACGACCATTTCCATTTCTTTGTCTGACCGTATTTGTCTGCAGAAGAACCGATCGGACTGTGCCAGCAGCAGAAACCTCAAGTTTGACTGTTAAACATCCATGCAGCTCAGGCTGCTCATAGAGCCAGTCTTGCAAATGCGGAAGCCATTGATCCACGATTTTACCAACCTGGTTTGTTTTCAAACCCCCAACAACATAGGGTCTTGGTTCAACAAACCACCCATGAATAACCAATCGTGCATCAAGCGGATCTAAAATATTTCGCACTTCTTTCACTGCATGGGGAATTCGAGAATCAAAAATCAAAAGCTGTCCAAACAGAGGCTGAACTTCGTGGAAAAATTCTGTCATCTCATGTTCTGATCTTTTCTCTCCGGCGGAATTCCAGAAATTTAAGACTTCATCTTTCATCAAGAGAGTTTGACCACCTTCAAACCGAATTTTCTTTGGTGAAAGCGAATAAACAAAGGCCCACGGACCATGGGGCATATCGGAATGCAAATTCTGAAAGTGCCCATGAACATAATAGGAAAGCCAGGGGGGTGAAACATCGTGACATCCCAGATTCTCACGCCCCCATTTTACTAGCCGCTCATGAAACGGATAATAAATCTTTTCTGGAAAGTAATGGTAGGCGGGAGTCCGAAGCTGGCAATACTGCTGAGGCACATGCCAATAGTCCCACACAAATCGCTCTGGCTGTGTCTTTCGAGGGTCACGGAACTGTTCTTCAAAATATTGCCTGAGATCCTTCGATCCTGGGTAGAAATTTTTTTCCACATGAAAAATCTGGTGCTGAAGCTTCAAACTTGTTTCACTTTCTGAAAGATCCGTCCAAACAGTGATTCACCCGCCCCATTTTTCATGCTGATCTCAATCGTATCACCGGGTTTCATGTATTCCGTTTCAACTTTTCCTGTTTCAATCTGCTCGATCGTACGCTTTTCGACGATGCAGCTCGAACCAACATTGGGATTTTCATTTGAAACAGTTCCGCTTCCGATGAGACTGCCTGCTGCTAAATTTCGAGTTCTTGCTGCATGGGCTATCAGTTGACCAAAATGAAAATGCATCTGTCCTGCATTGGCTTGTCCAAATAATTTTCCATTCCAATTCACTTCAAGAGGTAAATGAACACGTCCCTCTTTCCAGGCAGGTCCCAATTCATCTGGAGTCAAAGCCACTGGCGTAAGAGCCTTGACAGGTTTGCTTTGGAAAAATCCAAAACCCTGGGCCAATTCCTGGGGAATCAGGCCACGCAATGAAATATCATTAATCAAAACAACTAATCGTATTTTATTTATTGCCTCTTCTGCAGAAATTCCCATTTCCACATGATCCACAATGACGCCGACCTCGGCCTCAAAATCTGTTCCGTGGGAAAAATCAATTTGAGGCAAATCAGAAATTGGATCATGAAACGAACCACTTTCTGCTTGATACATCAAAGGCACAGTTAAAAGGGTCTCTGGCACCTCTGCCTTGCGTGCTTTTCTCACCAAACGAATGTGGTGAATAAAAGCTGATCCATCGGCAAACAGCCAAGTTCGTGGCAGCGCTGAATGAAACTTAGTTTCATCATACGGCAACTTGTCTTTTACGAGATCTTTATTTAGAGCATCACTTAGAGCATACAACTCAGGACTGATCTTGTTCCATGACTCAAGCGCCGCGAGCAAATTCGGAGTGATGTGGGAAGCCCGCGCAATCCATTTCAGATCACGACTGATAACAACGAGCTCTCCATCTTTTGAATTTGATTTCAGTGTTCCTAATTTCATCTCTTACTCAAATGTGAACATCAGGTTTGCACCGACGGCTTTATATGCAGATAGGCCCTTAGCCACATCCCCTGCCATTTCATAATAAAGATTTACACCCATGTCTGGATGAAATTTGAACTGAGCTCCCACGATGATTGGCAAGATCGGTGATTTCACATCCTGTGCATCAATGGAGCTTCCTGCCAGTTTCCAGGTTTTCTCAAGATTTGTTGAAAGGATTAAACCTCCATAGACGCCTGCAAAATCATTGATCTTGTAGAGCAGTGTCGCAGGAATATCGAAGTAATTCATTCGAAATTCAAATTCACCATTGGTGGCCTTATCGGTGGCTTTTAGGGGACG
>JACCDR012141388.1_pt1 | contig 15314 bp, 14 predicted proteins | sample 7446431 | NCBI WGS metagenome assembly JACCDR01 (sample SAMN15323443, study PRJNA562643) | freshwater metagenome | isolation source: river surface water | place: USA:Blue River Watershed | collected 2017-08-17 | reverse complement strand
GCTGTGGAGCCGCAGGTGACGCAAAGCTGGGCGTGCCACTCTGAGCCCCGCCCTGCGTCACCCACTGGCCATCCACATAGTCCTGCGTGACCTTCTGACCGTATGGCCCATCAATCGTGCGGGACTGCGGAGCCTGCTGGCCTTTCTGCAGGACGCCGCCAAGCAGTTCCAGCCCTGCTGCCTTCATCTTCTCGTTGGGCGAAGCAATGAGCACTTGGGCGAGTTCGGCCGGGGTCTTGGCGTTCTGCGCGGCGTCGGTCAGTGCGGCGTCGAATGCCTTCTTCTCCTCGTTCGCGCCGTGACGCATGTAGTTGCCCACGCCAGCCGTGCCGATGCCCAGAAGCGCCTGCTGCCAGCCTGTCGCCTTGGAAGCGACGTCCTGTCCGGTCTTAATCAGGCTCTCGGCGCCAGTGATCTTGTCGGGATCGTAGGCCTTCCCGCTCATCGCGCTTTTGAGGCGGTCCATGCTCTCTCCGCCCGCGAGCGTCGGGGAGGACGAGCCGGACGGCGCCGCTTTGGTCGTGCCGCCTTCGGTGCTGGTGCCGTAGCGCTGGCGGAGACTGTTGGCCATCATGGACGCGGGCGTCGCCCTGCTGCCGATGCCGGACACCTTGTCGCCCCACAAGCGCATGAAATCCGCGCTGGTGACGTTATCGACATTGCCGAACTCGGCGCGGCGATCTGCGGGGACGTTCCCCCAGATGGCTTGCCGCGCCCAGCCCTCGCCCTTCTGACGCCCCTCTGCCGTGGAGGCCATGTTGCGCCATGCGGGGGCTTCGGGATTGCGGGAATGTGCCTGGAAACCGCCCTCGCCCTGCTGGTGCGTCAAGTAGAGATCGGTCGCACTGGGCTGGCGTCCATACTTGCTGGCGAAGCGGTCGCTCTCGGCCCTCAGCTTCTTGGCGCCGACGCGGATGTTCTCGGCGGGGTCGAAGATACTCCCCGTCCCGCCATAGCGCCGGAATTCGCTGTCGGAGAGTTGCAGCAGGCCCTTGTAGCTGCCCGTCTGGGCATTCGGCTTGCCACTGCTCTCAATGCGAATGAAGGTGCGCAGCGTCTGCGGGTCGAGTCCGTTCGCCTTGGCTTCCTGCTCGATGATGGAATTCAGGTCGGCCATTTATGCCGCCTCCATGTGCATGGTGCGCTTGTCGAGACTTTTCATTGCGGCCATGAGTTTTCCAACGGCATCGCCGAGATCGATCATTTTGCCGTCGCCCCCGAAGTGCTCGGCATAGTCCTGTGCCATCGTGCCGGTGCGATGTTCAGGAAGGCCGAACTCCTCCTGCGCGCCGTCCAGATAGCGATAGTCATCCACTGGCATGTCGCGGAAGGCAGCCAGGACCGCCTCGCCATCTGCCGGAGTGCGGTCTTCCTTCATGTCCTCATCGGAGAAAATGGCCGCCCCGACAGCCGGGTTGCTGGCGACGCCCGCGCCGATGGAACCGAGGGCGCCCCACATGCCGCTGCTGCCGCTTGCGGCGTTTGCGGATTGCTGACGATAGTTCGCAGATTGCTGGGCGAAGTTGTTGTTCACCACCCCGGTGTAGTCCGGAGCCTGCACATTCAGCGCCGCCGTGTTCATGAAGGCTGGCGACTGGAACTGCGGCGATGCACCCGTCAGCGCGCCATATTCGGCGAGAGGCTGCTGCCGCTCCAGAAGCACATTGGAGAGGTTCTGCTGATATTCGCCGGAGCCGTAGCCCAGCGCGCTCATGAGCTGGTTGAACTGCTGATTCTGAGCCTGCCCCTTGAACCCGCGGTTCGCGAGGTCGGCGCTCTGCAATCGGCCCTGCTCGCTGCCCCCATACTGGGCCGTGGAGAGGTTCTGACCGAACTGGCGGGACTGCTCCTCGCCGGCAGCAAGCTCCGCTTGGCGCGCCGCATCGGAATAGAGGTTGTTCTCGCCCTGGTCGAGCCGGGCCATCTCGTCCCGATAGATCTCCGAGCCGATCGGGATGCCGCGCCGGGCGAGTTCGATGTCCTTGGCCTTGCGGCGGGCGTCGAGATCGGGCTGGAAGCGGGACTTGGCCTGATCGTAGAAGGTGCTCGCGATATCCTGTGTGCTGGGCGTCGCAGCGAGATCCACGCCAGTGGCCTGCACCATGTCGCCGGCAAGGGGGTCGGCAAAACGGCTGCTGTCGAGCGTCTTCGCGCCGAATGCCGCTGTAGCCCTCTCGCGCGCATCAGGAGACTGCGGAAGCTGAAAGCGATCCTGCGGCAGGAAAGACAGTTGCCGGGCTGCTGCCTGGTTCAGCGCCGTCCCAGCGCCGAATTGAGAGTCAAGCATCGCCTGGACTTCTGGGGCGAGCGTGACGGCCTGGGCGTAGGGCGTGCCATCGGGGCGCCTGGCGAAGACAGTCGAGCCGTAAGGCCCGTACTGATCAATTGAGTTCAGATAGGCGCTGTCCTGCGCTGCGTTCCGATTGAACGTGTATTGCGCTTCGGCCGTATCCCAAGGATCGGGGGCAGCCGGTGCTGCCGGTGCGTCGTCGCTTCCACCGCACATGGGCTTATGCTCCCTTCATGCACGCAAGCCGCTCAATCGCTTCCCGGAAGAAAGCAAACTGGCGTCCGGCGTGACGGTCTTCGTCTGTTGGTCCGTAGAGGCGCCGCACCGTGCCTTCAAAGACAGCGCCGAGCTTCTGGACGCCGCGCGCCATGCTCTCTTTGCGGGTGCGGATGGTGAGGCGGTTGAGGTCGAACACCTTCAACGCAATGGTGAAGATCGTTCGGACGGTGCGCCGCGTAAGGTGCTTCGGCCCGATGTAATGCACTTCAGCATCGCTGCCGTTGTAGCCAGTGAACATGATGCCGCCGACGAGTTCGCCTGCGTCATCCGATAGGCCGACCGCGAGATTGAACTGCATGGGGCGGCAATTCGACTGCGCCACCATCCATTCAGCGACGCGGGCGTCCTGGCCCATGACGAGTTGCATCAGCCTGCCGGCCTCCGCATGGCAGCGAACAAGTTCGCCATGCCATCTGGGACAGGGGGCGATGGCGTCGCAGGCGTCGTCTGAGAGGCTGGCCGATCTGGGTGCCCATGTTGCGGACGCTGGCCAAACATGCGGCTGAAAGCCGTGCCCAAAATCGCCATCATGGGGTTTATGTTGCGCTGCCTCCGCTGTGGCTGCGCGGGAGTTTGCGCCGATACGGTCGAGAAGGCTCCGGGGTAGGATGCCCTTACGAGGTCAAGTTCACCCTCCCGAGTGGGCGCCCCGACACCGTAATAGCTGTAAGGTATGTTCCCTGTGTCGCGGAATTGCTGGTAAACGGACTTCATGTCCGGCGGGGTGTAAATTGATCCCGTATCTGCGGGCTGTTGCTGGCCCTGCTGAGACCTTTCTGCGCCACCACACATCTGTCGTGTCTCCTTATCCAATGACGCCTGCGGGCGTGATGAGCACGTCGGCAGCGAAATACTGAAGGTCGTCAGCTTGGCTGTTGAACTGCACGACGGGCGCGACCGCCCGGCCGAAGCCCTTCACGGATGACCAGCGTTTGAACGCCGCGCCCCCGTCACCCCATGGGCCATCCCAGGGGCCATCCCAGGGGCCGGAGCCGGCTGACGCGAGTGGGAATTCAGGGGCCGAGATGCCCTGCTCCTCGTAATCGACATCGACCTGGACCTGCCCGGTGACGAGGCCGGTGGCCTGGACGTTCAGACGTGCGGCAGTGAACTGGCCGTTGACCTTGTTGCCGAAGGGATAGGCGAAGGCGTGCCGGACTGTGGCCTCAATGTTCTCGCCGTTGTCCACGCCGCCGCGATAGGCCCAGACGTCGCCCGATGCCTTTGCGCCGAAGTAGAGAACCCCGCCGAGTTCGGCGAAGCTGTAGCCGTCGAGGCCGTCGAAGAAGCTCCAGGCCCGGGTGCGGGTGTTGTAAACCCACTGCTTGGAGGTCGTTGCATCCATCTGCACGTTGAGGATCACCAGCCCCATGAAGAAGGCGGCATTCCATCCCGTGATCGAGCCGGAACGCTCGAAGTCCTTCACCCACGACGGCGCGATTTTGCCCCATGACTGCAAGGCGGTTGTGTCGAAGGCGACGCCGGCCGCGATGGACTCGAAAGGGATCGGCCCGCCGGCGGTCATCAGGATGAGATCGCTCTGGACCTGAATTCCGGGCGCGTATCCCACTGGTTTGGGGGCATTGCAGCGCTTCACGAGCGCGAAATCGGTGCCGGGGTCGCCCTGATAAGACGCAATCTCGCCCGTGGACATGACGAAGACCGTATACGGGCCGAATTCATAGACGCCGACGCAATAGCCGCCTTTCGTCTCCTGGCTGAGTGGGAACTTCGTCAGCACGCCAGAGATGGCATTCACATCTGCGTACCAGACATCGGCGGAGTTCTCCTCGGTGAACCAGAGGCGCACGCCGACCACATGGATGGTGCGCAGGTTCGCGATCGTCAGCCCCGAGCCCGAGAAGCCTGTTGCGCCGACCACAGAGCCATCAAAAGCCCAAGGGGTGTCCGTGCCATTGACGCCGATGGTCGTGTCGTTGAATTGGGTGATGCACCAGTCGGTGAGCTGGTAGTTTGCCGCCGTGAGAGCAGACGGCGTCCCTGTTACATCCCAGATTTCGCCATCCGCAGCAGCCAAGAGGACGTCAGTCGTGACGCCTTGGTGGGTGAACATGCTCCCCACACTATCGGCGCCGGATATCTCCTGGTGGGGATCCTTGCCCTTCCTGATCTCGCAGCGGCCGTTCTCGGGGACCATGTTGCGGAGCGATCGTGCTTCGCGCGGGTCGAGACTGGAAACGCTGTCTCGCGTGTTCATGCCCAGAGAAGGCGCGGGGATCGGGTAGCTCTCGCCCTCCGGGGTCGGTGCATACTGTCGCGGGTTCGCTCTCATGGAGAGCCGCGCTTGGCGCATCGACATCAGTATTCCACCCGATCATAGAAGTAGCTGGGACGGCGGCACCCGCGGCGCGGTGGAACAACAGCAGCAGCCATATTAACCGCCTGAGACGGCGAGTTCTTCCCCTGGCGCGACTGGATCACGGCATCATATTCTGCCGCCCATTTCGACGTGCCGGCGAGGTTCTTACTGTCTCCAAAATAGTAACGGATTCCATGAATGAAGACGTCGGAGGGTAGGTTGGGCACATCGGAGTCTGATGCCCAACCGTCGGGAAGATCGTCGCCATTCATGTCCGAGGCATAGGCCTTCGAGCTATATTCGTAGCTGAAGTCGAAGGCGGTCGTAGGCGTGGGGTCTACCTGGATCTGCCCGCCGAACAATCTCCAGCGATAGCAGATGGACGAGGACAGACCGCTGTTCGTGATGGCTGCCCACTCGCGGCGCGTCTGCGGACCCAGCATCGGCCGCCTCTGGCCGACGTCCCACATACTATCGGACGCCAGCCGTTCGTAATCTTCCTCAGTCGGATAAAGCGCATCGCCGTTCGACGTCGTGACGGTCGCCGTCCGGTAAAGCTCTACCCATTCGTAGTCTCGGACCAATTCCTCTCCCGTCTTCCGCGCAGCCGCCAGCAGAGTGCGCGCGGTTTCGTCATCCGTGTTGCCGTATATGTAGGTCGGAGAATTGAAACTCGGCGTCTCATCAAGCGCTCTGATGCACATTTCAAGCAGGGAGAGGGTCATGGCGTCCCTATGAGTTAAGCGGCCTTGCGGCGTTTCGCGGCAGGCTTGACGGGCTCGGGCTCTTCACCGGGAAAATTGCCGTCCGGATCGTCATCGGGAGGCGTCTCGTCGATGGCATCCACCTCGATGATGTTGCCGGCCTTGTCAGAGACGAGACGGCCAAAGGCAGACAGAGGCATTGAGTTGATGATGCCCACCGCGCGCGCTTCCATGTCGGTGACGGGCGCCTCGCGGAATTGCTGGTAGTGCTCCCAGGCGTTCCAGCAGCGGACAATCAGGCTGACGGCCCGGTCGAAATCCTCTTTCGTCATGCCCAGCTTTCCCTCGCGGTGCTGGACCATCGTTCCCGGAACCGGGCCCGGAACCATCGTCGTGACGGTCTCGTCAGGCCCCTTGTCGAAGCGGAGCACGAAGCTTGTCGCGTTCGTGATGGCGGCCTTGTCGAGCCAGTTTCTCTTGATGCGCGTATGCAGGACGATGCCGCGCTTATAAACGTTGCTGCGTGCCAGCCTGCTGGCCTCAACGTCCAAGATGGGATGGTCAGCAAAGCGGGCTTCGACGTTGAAATATTCCTTCTCGTCCTCCCCCTTGCATTTGCTGTCCTGCACGTCGAACCACTGCTTCTTGTCGATGGTCATCGTCCCGGCCCTCCTTGGGCCTCACAGTGCCGATGGTTGAAATGGAAAGGGCGGAGAACTGGTCCCCGCCCTGCTTCTTGTGACTGCGCGACGCTTAGTCGTTGGTGGTGATGTTATCGCTGTACGGGTAGGAGATCTCGCACTCAGCAAGGCCCGCAGACGGCGTGCCATCGGCGGATCCGAACTTCGCATTGTGCAGCATGTCGCCGTCCACAACCGCGTCGTCGAGCTGGCCGGGGGTCGAGGTCAGGTAAACCGCGCCGTTATCGGCAACAGTGCCGGCCTTGACCACGGCCTTCCCGTAGATCTGGTAAAAGCCGTAGGAACTGGCGACATTGGCGGCCATAGCGATGCCAACACTGCCCACCGCATCGGCGACGGTCAAAGTCGTGGACCAGTCATCGGGATTGATGGTCGCGGCCGAGCCAAGCACGGTCGAGGCAACGCCCTGGAGGTAGATGAACTCACCCACACCATAGGTCGGGTCAGAAGCCATGACGCGACTGCCGAGCGGGAGTTTCTTCGTGGTGGAGATATCGTGAATGCCCTGGGGCACCACGACGGAGCCGAGTGCGGTGTATGCCATTGTCTTCGCTTTCTGGATTGTAGGGGTGGAGAGGGCGACGCAGAGGCCGCCCACCGTCTAAGGGAGCATCGCCCCTTATCCGGAAAGTTAGGGGTGCATGACACCTTGCAGGCTTGCCTGACCGCACACGATGTTGGCCATGATGTCGATCGGGATCACGGTCGCGCGCTGGCTGGCCGGATAGCGGGGCTTGTCCGGGGTCAAGTTGCGGTCCTTGTGGACCTTCAGCTTGTAGTATTCCGTATTGTAGAAATACCCACGCTGGTTGCCGGCGTTCGGGTCGTTGAACACCTTCGCATCCTTGAAGAGATAGTAGGAATGCGAGGTCTTCGCCGAGCCGCTGTCGCTCTCGCGGATATAGCGCTGGTTGGCAGCGACTGCGCCCGCGAAGAACCGCCAGTAGGTGTTGCCGAAAGCGATCAGGTTCGGCGTGTCCATGCCGCGCGTGCAACGCACCCACAGCAGTTCCATCGCGTCCATGATGGTGGTCGAGGAGAGCGCAAGGCTGTCCGTGGACTCATCGAACACCTGGTTGCGCCAGAACTCGTTGCCGGAGGTTGCGCGGTTGATGCCGCCCACGATGCCGGTCGTCGGGTCATCGGCGATGATGTACTGAGCGCCGCCGAAGGCCTTCCCGTCCGATTCCGTGCCGGCGTAGTAAAGCGCTGCGCCGACGTTGTTGATGATGGTCCGCTCAAGGTTCTTCACCTTGCCCTTGACGAGATCGTGCTGCTTGCTCTCGCCGGAGTTCTGAGCGACCTCGCGGTGGGAGAACACGGCATTACCGCCGCCTTCCTTCCACTCGAAATTCGCGGTCGTGGCGAACTCGCTCGGCTGGATCGAGACTTCCTCGAAGCCGTTGAACCATTTGAAGGTGATGTTGTCCCCGAAATCGAGGTTTTCCAGCAGGAAGACGCCACCGTCCTCCTCGACCACCGCGCCGGCATCCTTGAACATGGCGTAGGTCGGAATGTTGTTTCCGACATTATCACGCAGCGTCTTCGAATATTTCGAGATGGTCAGCGACGCGATTTCGTCAAAAGAGCTATTGGGCTGCGCCATTGCTCTTTACTCCTTGTTTGGATTATCTGCGATTGAGTTGCTTCTTTGCTTCTGCCCAAGCGTCTTCGAAGGGGTCGCCGGTCTTTCCAGAACCGGATGCCACCGCCACAGACTTGGCTTTGGGTGAAGCTGCCTGCCTAACCTTCTCCACGCGCTTCGCCTCTTCCTTGGAATGAGCGTCCTCGTCCTGCTCGTCAGCGGGTTGAGGCTTGGCCGTCCTCGGTTGGGTCTGAAGCTCCGGGAAGTCCTGCAAGGCCACGCGGTAGGCAGTCGCAAATCGTTCACGGACACCCATGGAGTTGTACAACTCGGGGTCGGCCGAAATGATGCGTGCCATAGGGTCGGCCAAGAGGCGGAGATAGGGGAATAGGCTGTTGCCGTCCCCGTCCGTCTCCGAGATGACCCCTTCAAACTCCGTCTCAAAGAGACGGCTCTCTGCTTCATGGCGCCGCTGGTAGTCCTGCGCGATGGACTGCTTCAGCGCCTCATGCTCAGCCTGCAAGGCCCGGAAAGACGGATGCGACGCGATGTCGGCCGGCTTCGCCTGGCTCTGCGGGATGGGCTGTCCGTTCTGATCCACGCCAAGGATCTCGGCGGGGTTCAGTTTGTTGGATTGGATGAACTGGCGCACATAGCCGATTGGATCGGTCGTCGCCTGATGTTGGAGTTGCAGCAGCCGGGAGAAGGCCTGCGGCTCGGTCATGCCGCGCGACTGCATATAGGCCCGCATGTTTGGCGGGACCGCGCTCCGGATGTCCTCGGCCAGCTTGCGCTCGGCGGCGAGCGCCTGGAATTTCTGCGTGTAGCCCCTATCGGCCTCGCCGACCTGAGAGAGCACCACCTCTTTCGCCTCACGCGGGAGGGCGGCGAACTGCTCTTTCGCCTCGGTCGTCCAGCGCTCGGGCGCCGCGGGCTCCTCGTCAAGCCAAGCCTGCTGGACTTCGCGTGGCTGGTAGCGGAAAGCGTCGCGGCGCTTCTCGTTCCAGTATTTCTTCGGCTCAAGCCGCTCCCTGGGCTTGCTGGCGGGCTTTTCGCCCTCCTCCGCCTCCTCGTCCCCGTCTTCGCCTTCGTCCGCCGTAGCCCGCTCCTTGGCCTTCTGAGAGGGCTTATCGGCCTTCTGCTCCGGCTTGGCCTTCGGGGGCTCGGGTTTCTTCTCCTGCTTGGGTTCCGGCTTCTTCGCCGCTGGCTTGGGCTTGTCTTTGCCCTCCAGTTCGTCTTTGGCTTCGTTGAAGGCGGCCGAGAAGGCATCGCGCTTGCCGGACTTGTATTCATCCACCCGGCCCGGCTTCGGCTTGCGGTCCTGTTCGGCGGCGGAATCGTCAGGCTGGGAAGGGGTCTCCTGGAAATCGGTCATGAGGGTCTTTCCGGTGGGGCCGTGAAGCCATGCACCAATGAGGCTGGGGATGTGAGGGAGGGTTACTCGGATACGATGGGGTTCTTACCCCAATGGAAATCAGGGCTGCCGATCAGCTCGGGCGCATAGTCCATCTTCTCGGCAGTGCGCTTCACGTCGTCGCCGTCGTCGGCCCAATAGCGGTCTCCGACGTCCACGACGCCGTGTCGCTTGTTGTGCTCGCGCCAGTTCGATCGGGAGGAGATTTCGCTCCCATCGATGATAGAAGCCCATGAGCCCCCGTAAACCGCGTCAACGTCGGGCGCGAAATAGGGGCTTGCGACATCGGAGCGGATAGCACGAGCATGCTTCGCGGCTGCGATGCGGCGTTCGCGGGCTTCGTCGGAGATGTAGCGGCCCGGCTGGCACGGGCGGTCCTTCTTCAGCCAGGGCAAATCCAGGCCGGACATCGAAACAGGCATGTGTTCTCTCGGGTGGTTAAGCGGGCGGGGCCTGCGTTGGCCCCTTCAGGAGGGCTTCTGTCGCTGTCGCGCGTGTCGCACGCTCAAAGGCGAGGTCTTCGGCCTTGCCGATGTTGTCGATCTCCTGGCCGACGCGCTTGGCTTCGTTCTGGTCGTGCTGCGCCTTCACCTTCTGCTGAGCCTCGATGCCCTTGAGTTGCGTCTTGGCGGCTTCGGTCTGGATCTCGGCGCCAGCCCGCTGCGCCTCAACCTGAGCCTGCGCAAGGCGAACTTGGGCGGTCTGGAGGCCTACTTGGGCGGTCTGCACCCTGGCCTGGGCCACCTGGGCGTCTGCGGCCGCTTTCGGGTCTTGGGGCTGCTGCTGGCCCTGCTGGGCGGCTTTCTGAATGGCCTCGTCGATAACCCGCTCGATGCCCTCCTCCATGCCGCGACCGGCCTTGAAGGCGGAAATGACGAACATCACCATTTCCTTGAACACGTCGCCCGCCTTGGGATTGCCGGCGAGCATCGGGCCGATCTGCGTCAGAGCGTTCATGAAGGTGGTGAAGAACTCGGAACGGGCCTTCTTGTCGGCCTCCTGGTCCATGAAGGCCGTTTGATCGGTCTCGACCTCGACCGAATAGCAGCGACGGGAGTCAGAACGCAGCACTCCCGAAACCGCTTCCCAGGAGAACCTCGTCTGAGCAAGGCGCATGAGATGCGCAATCTGGTCCGGGTTGGGTGGCGGGAGTTGCTGGCCATTCTGCTGTGCGGCGGCATAGGCAGTTTGCATTTCGGCGAGTTGGCGCTTGGCCCCGTCAATCTCCTTCTGTAGCGGCAAGCGCATGCCGCTCATCTCCTGCAACTGCTCGCGGCTGAATAGCTCCGCCACGACCTCGCCTTTGATGGCGTATGCCTCAGATGCGAAGCGGCGGCTTTCCTTCTCCCGGCGCTGAAACCGTGATGTGCCGAATGTTGCCTTGAGCTGCTGGGCGGTCGCGGTCTCGTCGGGGTCGCTATGTCCCCGGGCGAGGTCGGAGATGCCCGACAGCTCGTAAATCAGCCTGATCAGCGTGTCGCGCTGCTTATGCAACTCCACAAGCACCAGGACGATGGGCCCGAGATCCTGCCACTCCATGATTTTGTTGAGGCCGCCCTTGGCTTGAAGGTCGGTCCAGTTCTCGACAGCAAGGGTGGTGTTCTCCTCGACCTTGCTAAGGTCGGCGATTTCCTTGAACTGCTTGTCATGGATGCCCGTGCGGCGCAGGCATTCGGTCAGAACAAAGATGCGCTGACAGATGCGGTCGAGTTCTTCCGCCTGGTTCTGATAGCGGGAGAAGTCCGTCAGCGGGGGCTTGGACTCATCCCCATTTGCGATCAGCGGGCGCGGGCAAGGAAAGCACCCTTTGAGCTTGAGCGGGTCTTTGTCGTATCGCAGAACCTCGTCCGGATAGTCCTCTGCGACGAAAATCCGCCCCTTCTCGGGGTACTTCGCCCAGATTTCCCAGACACGGGCGCGCTTGAACTGATCCTGCCCCCCTTGGTCCGCAGGCCTATCACTCTTGTCATCGCCGGGCATCGAGACGTTGAGCGGAACCTTGGCGGCGCGGTCCTCGCTCATTTTGCATTCGCTGACGAGTTCGTCGCGGGTGAAGTCGTGCGCGCGAGCATTCCACGGCAGGGAACCCCAGCGCGTCGCCGGCCCTTCGAGGTAATCCTTATAGGGCACGCGGACGATGGGCGCGCGAACCCACTTGCCCTCCTCCTCGACCTCGATCCAGACCTGCCCACGGCCAGGAAGGAAGACGTCGCCGACGGCGAGCGCAATGTCGTGGTTGTCGTTCGTGTCCTTGACCGCTGCGGCCAGCGCTCTTTCCCACACCATCGCCGAGTGCCTGGCAAGTCCCCCATCACCCTCGGGCATGTTGACGCGTGTGACCTGCGGTTTGCCGAAGTCCTCGCCGATCGCGGCTTTCTGGGTCTCCGTGTTCGCCCACAGCAGGTTGCACGAACCGAACTCGCTGTCGCTCTCGTCTTCGTCGCGATAGCGCTCGTCAGCTTCCTCGGCCTTTTCGTACCAAGAGGCCATGCGCTTCTTGGCGGCGCTGAGTTCTGCGAGCCAGTGCTTGGCGTCCTTTGGGGACACGTCGCTTGGCGCTTCGGGTTTGTCTGTCATGCTGCCCTTCGGTTGCCCTTCTGGCGTTCCTTGAGGCGCTGTTGCGCCGCTGCTCTGTTCTGTTCGATCTTGGCGGCTTCAGTGTCGGGGGCGACCTCGGAAACCTCGCGATGCGCGCAAGCCAGCGTTCTTTCTGCGTCGGCCCCGTGCGAGTTTTCGTCGTGGAGGTGTTCCGACATCCAAGCGCCCGTCGTGGGGTTCCACTTTTTCTTGTAGTTCTTCAGCACCTTGATGCCCTCGGAGCAGCCCTTGGCGTCGAAGGTCGAGATGGTCAGGCACTCGCGCACCGCGTTGATGCCGTCCGCCCGCGACATCGCAGTCGGGATTTTCGGCTTCATGCCCTTTTTGACGGCCTGCTCTGTCCGCGTCTTACCCGTGCCCCACTCCTTCACGCGCCCGTCATGGGGCAGCCAATCGTAGCTATCGTCGTTGCGGAGCCAGCCGTTTTCCCGGTACTGCTCATCGATGTAATCGGCATAGAACGGCATGCCCTCACCGCAATTCTGATAGAAGTGCAGGTGCCGGATCTCGCCATTTGGCATGCTCGCGGATGGGGGCAGGAACTGAGCAAACCAGATGCTGTGATAGTCATGGAGGCTGACGGCGATGTCGTGGAACGTGCTCACGGGCCAGCCGGGGACAGCCTTGAAGTCCCCAATTCCGCCGCGCTTTTCGACTTTGGCCATGTGCTTGCCGTAGTACGAACCATCGACGGCTGAACTGAACGCCTCATCTGGGGTGGCGGGATGCTCGCGGCCCATGTCGTCTTGTTGCGTCTCCTTCGTGATGGTCCACCACGCTTTCTGCCCATCGTTCAGGACGATGCCGTGATCGCGCTCCAGCAGGTCGAAATGCTTGCACGCTTCATCGGTGATGATGACGCCTTCGGGGTCAATCCAGTTGTCTGGATGCTGCCACCACCCGAAGAAGTGGAACTTGTAGTCAAGCGACGTCAGAAGCTTGCCCGTGCGCTGAGCAGCGCGGGCAACTTCCGTCATCGTAAAGAACCGCCCGTCTTGGCCCTCTGCCGTGCTCTCGATGAACACGTAATTGCCGTGCTTGACGGTATTCAGCGAGCCAGTGACGATCTCGCGCGCCTTGTCGGGGAACCGGGCGCAGATTTTACCGAACTCGGACACATGGAGAATATTCAGGGTCGAGCCTCGCATGGAGGTTCCGACCTTGATCCAGGAGTTGTTGTTCAGAGCAAGCTCGTTGGCGCTGTCCCGTATGGTTGGGCGCTGCAACCTCAAAGCTTCCGGCAGGTTGTCGTATGGGTATTTGATCTTCTCCAGGAAGATCGTCTTTGCTGTGTCGCGGTCCTGGGCGATCGTTCCGCAATGCACGTTGTCGTGGAATAAACACGAGTCCAGCATAAGTATTTGGATGAAAGTGGAAAATCCTAATTGGCGACATTTCAATATCAAATTTCGATAATGCCACTCATCCATCAACTTTTGCTGCGCCCAGTTGGGCGTAAACTTTACCCGTATGCCGTCACGGTCTGTTATGAAGTAGAGGTTCGACAGCCTCCAATTTCTATTGGCCAGATCGCGCTTTAGCGCTTCAATGGCCTCAGACGAGGCTGAGACTGTTGCCACTGATCTGCCCCAGGAGGGTTGCCAGTTCGTTTGTCACGCCGTGGTCGATCTCGCTCTTATCCTTCCACCCGCGCCGGTTCTTAAGCCAGAAGATGGCTGCGCTCGTGTCAGGGGGAACCTGCCGGCGAACCGTGACGACCTCCACCCGTTCCGTGACGTGCTTCTCGCCATTAATCCAAGTCTCCTCGCGGAGCTTGATGGCTTGCTCCTCCTCCCACTCATAGCCGTTGCCACGGTGGTAGAGACTGCCTTGCATGCGGTCGTCTGGGCCGTCCTTGCCTAACCTTACGGCCTGCCGAAACTCGGGGTGAGCGGCGCGCCAGGCGTAGAAGGTGCGGATGCCGATTCCGAAATAGTCCGCGATCTGCTGGTCGGTCCAACCGTCCTCGGCAAGCGGCTTGACCAGCTCGGCATATTCGGCGTGGTAATCCGAAGGCCTACCGCCTGCGTGCTTCGGTTTCTCCCCAATGCCGGGAGGTGTTGTCGGGCTTGCGGCAGTGGAGGCTTTCGCCGCCTTTGCGCTGCCCTTGGCTTTCTTCCCGGCACCTGATGACCTGGGAGGTGCTTTCCGCCCGCCAGCGGGCTTCTTTGAGGTTCTGGCGGGGGCTTTAGCTTTTCGCTTGCCGCTTTCCGCCATGGAGGGGCCATCCCCCTCGGGCTTTCTGCGTGGCATTGGGTATGCTGTCCTCTGTGATGAGCGGGTTAGCCGCCGTTGGTGATTTCGTCTATCGGCTCGAACCAGCCGCCAATCCCGACGTCGCCGCGGATGACTTGGGATCCTGTCGCGGTCGCCACCGGCATTTGCAGGATGACGTGAGCAAAGCGGCCAGGGCGGACGATAAGAGGCGTCTTGAAGCGCCGGACGATATCGGTTGCCATCGCTCCGATTGCTGCGCCTGACAGGAACGCCTGGATGCCGAGCGCGATTCTGCGCGGACCATAGGCGGGGTCACTGTCTGCGGTCGCGAGCGATACCGCCGTGCTATCCACGCCAAGCGACCAATCAAGGATGTGTGCGGTTGTCGCCACTGCGGCGCCCGTGTTCACCGTGCTGATGAACACCTCATCGATGATGAGTCGATGGGTGGTGGGCACCTGATAGCCGAACAGGGCATAGTCAGTTGCCGCACCACCAACGGCGGCAAACTGAAAACGCCCGCCAAGTGTCGTATAGCCTGCCGCCGTGTTGCTGAGCGTCGCCGACGTGGGCGACGTGCTGTTCGCGTGGTTCGCAGTCTGCGCGCCCTCCGCAGGGCGTGGAGCCCGGAAACAGCCCTTCATGGGGTAGCCAGGTATCGGACCGATTGTCGGCATTGGCGGCTTCTTCCTGTGTGATTGGCTGAATTTCAGCGGCCTGCCGCGGTGGAGCCGGGGCAGGCCGCGTTCACGGCGAGCGTGGAGCACTCAAGCCGGAAGGTGTTCTTGGCTAGTTGAGCGTCCGCGCAGCGCGCGCTTTCTTGGAATTCTTCATGTTCTCGGCGTGCGTGACGACGCGGAGATTGTCCGCTCGGTTGTCGAGGCTGTCGCCGTTGTGGTGGTCGATTTCCATGCCCTTGGGGATGGTCAGGCCGAGCATGACGACGATCAGGATATGAGCGAGGTATTCCTTGCCCTTGAAGCCGACGCGCCGATATTTTTTGTGATCCACCGCGCCAAACTTCATGCTGAAGAGGCGTCCGGCCTCCTTGCCGGCGGGGGCATTGCTGCCGCGAGTGGCCTTGTTGGTTAGCTTGCCCGTTTGGGGGTCGTAGTCGAAATATCGGAGGAGTTCGTCGCGCTCAGGATGGGTGCGGTTCCTCGTGTCCCGCTTGGGTTTGGCAAGGATGCTGAAGAAGTCCAGTTG
>JACCDR011498333.1_pt1 | contig 15318 bp, 37 predicted proteins | sample 7446431 | NCBI WGS metagenome assembly JACCDR01 (sample SAMN15323443, study PRJNA562643) | freshwater metagenome | isolation source: river surface water | place: USA:Blue River Watershed | collected 2017-08-17 | reverse complement strand
GTCGCCGAGTTGACCCGACCGCCAGCGTCCTGAACCTTTTTCGCGTACTTGGCGGACTCTTCGAGCCCCCGCGCCCACCTCGACCACTTCCACAGGACTACGCGCTTGTAGCGACCGGCCTTAACGTTGTCGATGATCTTGTCTACGGACCGCTTCCGGAACGTTCGGCCTGACTTGTCGATGTCGCTGACCACGGCGATGATGCGAGCGTCGTTCCGCGCCGCCCACGGGGTGATCGACTGCATTTGCAGCTTCGGCGAAATCAGATTCTCTCGCTTGCCGATCTTGGAAACGCGCAGGTAAGCGACGGTCGGCTCACACGCGCAGCCCTCCGGGTGCGGGTGCGACGGGACGGGCGGGATGTCGATCTTCACGGTCGGGCTTGACATGTATCCAGCTTAGTTCTTCTTACCTTGGTGTGCTATAACTAGCCGCACCACCTCTGACCTGCGGTTATGCCTCGATCCAGCTCGCCAGCGTGGCGATTCGGTGCTCCCCCTCCATGGGTCCGAGCTGCGCCGGATCGGCTAGCACGTCGAGGGGTTCGCCGAGCCGCACCAGGGCGTCAACCGCGTCGCCGGCGACGGCGCTCGCGGCTCGCGCGCCTGATCTCCAGGACAAGACGATGAGGTCTCCGAGAATGGCGGCGAGTTCGATGCGCCGTTCGGTCGGCATCGTTTCGTAGACGGCTGCGATTCGCTCTCGGATCGTTTCGATTTCCGGCTGCGCCGTTTCTTCGGTCATGCCCACTCAACTCCGCTTCTCTGCGATTAGTCGTGTCCACGAAGGGGTGATCTGTGTCTGACGAACCGACGATTGAGCTGGACGCACTCGAACCGGATGACGACCCGGTCGAGGGGTTGGGTGACCCGCCCGAAGAACCGGAAGGGGATTCGGAATGAGCACGTTCGCGTCGGAAGAGTTGAAGGCGCTGGCGTCCGACTGGGCGAAGATCTACAGGTCGGCGCGTGTTTCGGGGATCTTGCCTGACGCGGCGCACATCCGCCGGGGTGGTTATCACGTCAGTCGGCGTGACAACCCGGATGGAAACTATTCGATTGTTCGACCGGACGACAAATCCGGGCCGGACAACATGGCCGCCGCGATCGACATGACGATGAACGCCGCCGATATGCGAACGTGCACGTTGCGGCTGGTCGAGGCGTACAAGAACCCTGCTGACCCCCGCCGGAAGTACATCAATGCATTCAACGGGTTCCTCGGGTCAGGAAGTGCTCAGCGGTGGGACGTATACGCCCGGAAGACCAAGACGGCTTCGGCGGATCACAAGTGGCACGTGCACTTGGAGGTCCGGCGCAAGTACGTGGTGTCGGCTACAGCGATGAGGGCGATTCTGTCTCTGCTTCGCGGCCAGTCCCTCGCGGATTACCTCGGTTCGATCAAGGGCGTGCGTCAGTCCGCTGGCCGGGCGTCGGTGCCGCCGTTCCCGGGGATCTTGAAACGCGACGACTCGGCGACCAAGCCCGACCCGAACGTGCGGCTTTTGCAGCAGCAGTTGGTCAAACGCGGGTTGACCTCCATAGGCTCAGCGGACGGGTATTTCGGAGCGAAGCTGGAGGCAGGCGTGAAGGCGTGGCAGAAACGGCAGGGGCTCGACGCGGACGGCGTTGTCGGTGCGAAGACGTGGCCGACGGTGTTCGCTGCATGACCTTTCAGGAAGTGGCCACCGGGATCTTGCTCGGCATCGCTTTCATGATCGCCATCGTGGCGATGCTGGCGGCGTGGTGGCTCGGGTAGTAGGTTCTTACCGACAGGATTTCGTAATCAGCGCGGGTTCTGTGCCGGATGCATTGGTGTGGGGACCGGATGCGTTGCGGGTGCGTTTCACCAGGTAGTTCGTAGAGCGGCGGGCCGTTCTCCCGGTCAGGGGAGAGCGGCCCGCCGCTTTTTTTGTGCCTCCGGCCGGGCGCTCTTTCAGGTGAAGCCGCCCCCGGTCACGGGCATCGGGTTCGGGGGCGGCCTCGGTTTGACTATATGCTGCGACTGTTACCGCTGCTCTGAGATCACCCGAAAGAGGAACGAGTCGTGGTGAAGCCGTTCGCTCCCAGCCTGTTCGGGCGTCTGCTGGTCGCCGCCGACAAGAACGTCGCCGAGGTCCCATGGGGGCAGCTCAAGCCCGTGCTGGGCACGGGCGTGGAAATGATCGTCGCCGGTCACGAGTGCCTGGCGGTGGATATCTTCCCGGTGCGGCTCGGCGACATCGCGAGCACCTTGTCGGACTCGCTGCTCGCGCTGGGCGGGATGATGCGCTACGAAGACGTGTTCATCCCGGTCCCGCCGGAGGGATTGCTGCTCGGCGTGATTCTGGCTGCTGAGGCGCACGGGCGTCGGCGGTGTTTCTACGGCATCGACGTGCACGGCGTGTTCTATGCGCTGGAGCGTGACCGGTACGAAGGAATCCGCACGCAGGGAATCGTGCCGGCGCGGGCGGGTGAGGCTGAGCAGCGCGACGCCGGGCTGATGGCGCCGCTGGTCGTCGGGCTGCGGGATTTCCTTCTCGGTCTTGGTCGTGAGCTGCCGGAGGATGCGATGGACCGGGAGGCGATTGCCATGATCGCCAAGGAGGAGAAGGTGACATGATCAGCCATTACGTGGATCGGGATGGCCAGCCGATCGGTGTCATGGAGTGGGGTCGCCTTTTCGAGGACCAGGCCGGCCGCACGCTGGCGGAAGACGCGGTGACACGGGGTCGGGTCTTGCGTACCTGCTGGACGGGGTTTGTTTGCCCGGCGGCGAACATACGGCCGTTTGGTTCGGCGTTGCGGCTCGCTGATGACCGGGTGTTCGAGGTGGCGCAGTACGACACGAAAGAAGAGGCGATGGACGGGCACCGTCGGCTGGTGGAGGTGCTGAATGGGCGCGCTTGATGATCTGTACGCGGAGCTGCCGGAGATCGACTGCTCGGGGCGGTGTTGGGATTCGTGCGGGCCGATTGACATGACGAAGCTGGAGCGGCGGCGCATCGCGCGGGAGGGTGGCGTCGACATCCCGAAGGGGTCGTTTCTCGCGGACGGGCCGTCGTTGTGCCCGGCGCTGACGATGTTCGGGCGGTGCGGGGTGTACGGGATCCGGCCGTTGATCTGCCGGTTGTGGGGGCTGACGGAGGGGTTGCCGTGCACGTACGGGTGCCGGCCCGACCGGGTTGTCACGGATGCGGAGGCGTACGAGCTGCTGGCGCGGGCGTACGACATCAGCGGTGAGCCGGACTGGGCGCGGATGGTGCGGGCGGCGAACGACCCGGCGAAGCGGGAGGCGTTGCGGCGGGCGTGGGAGCAGGTGGAGACGTTGTCGTGGGCGCGCACGTTGCGGGACGGTGGTCGGTGGTGATCGACGCGGTGGCGCAGGTCCGGTGCCCTCGGTGTTGTGCTGACGTGGTCGAGTTCCTGGCGTTCAGTGCCGGTGAGCTGGACTGCTGGCGGTGCGGTCGCCGGTCGGTGCCGATGTCGCGCGACGAGTGGCTGTCGGCGATTGCCGGCGGCGGGTATGACGATGAGCTAGAGGCTTGGTTGGATGAACGGCGGGGCGGCCCGTTCGGGGTTGCCGATCAGCTGACGGAGGTGTGACCCGGTGGACGGTGGGGTTATCAGGTGGGAGGAACCGCCGGCGCCGAAGCCGAAGAGAGGCGCGACGGGTCGGGTGATGCGTCCATGGGCGTTGGTCGCGGCGCAGCTGCGGGAACGGCGGGGTGAGTGGGCGCTGATCTACGTGGGGAACGACCCGGCGGTGTCGGGGCGGGTCAGGTCAGGGCATTCGTGGTGGGCGCCGCCCGGGGCGTTCGAGTCCACGTCGCGGCGCGGTGACGACGGGGTGATCCGGGTGTGGGCGAGGTTCGTCGGTGTCGAGGACTGAGTACGGGCGGCGGCATGTGCTGCGGATGGACGATGAGGACCGGCACGTGTTGGCGCTGCTGGTGATGGGTGAGTTGACGCGGATCACGGCGCGGGTGGAGGACCGTGACGACTTGCAGCGCCGCCGTCGGGTGGCGACGCTGCGGTCGTTGCTGGAACGGCTCAGTCAGTGATCAACCGGTAGAGGTACTTCCAGCAGGTTTCGCATCGCGCGTTGTCGGCCTGGTTCGGTACGGCGAGGACCGGGGCGCCGCAGTCGATGCAGTCCACTTCGGCCAGATGGGTGCCGGGTAGTGGCTGCGGGTCACCGGCCATGACCGTTGTCTTTCCAGTCGCCGTCGAGTCGCCACTGCCGGGGCCGCCCCGCGCCCTCGATGAGGCGGGGCGGGAGCAGGTTGAAGCAGCAGGCGAGGTAGACGGCGTGGGTGCGGTTGACGGCGCCGAGTTTCATCCGGATGTCGATGAGGTGGGTGTAGACCGTCGTCTGTTTGATCTTGAGAACGGCGGCGATCTCTTTGTCGGTGAAGCCGGCCGCGACCAGGCAGAGGGTTTGGATCTGGCGTTGGGTCAGCTCCCGCACGGTGCTCACGAGCGGATGTACGTTCCGTCTGGCTGCCGGGTGATGACGCCCTGGCTGGACAGGGTGCGCTGGACGCGGCGGACGGTGGCGTAGCTGGTGTCGAACTCGCGCACGAGGGTCTGTGTGTGCGGTATCGCTTGGCCTGACGGAACGGTGATGATCCGCCGTTCGACGTGGTCTTTCGCGCGGTCGGAGCGGAAGTCGTCTTCGCCGAGGACGTAGGTCCCGCGCCCGCGCACGATTTCGATCAGTCCCTCCTGGACGAGCACGTTGAGGGCGCGGGCGACGGTGACGCGGGTCGATCCGAGCCGTTCGGCGATCTTGTGGATGGATTCCAGTTTCGCGCCCGGTCGCAGGGCGCGTTCCTCGGTGATCTCCCATCGCAGCCGCGCGGCGATGTCGCGGTAGCCGGCCGGCCGGTTGGTCATGCTGTCCTCCAGGTAGTAAATCCACGCCAGCAGCGCGAACGCGGCGAGGACGCACCCGATGCTGGCGAAAACGAGGTCCCGGTCGATGACGCCGATGACGAACACGGCGGTGTTGACGACGACGGTGGGCGGGGCGGTCCATCGGATGAGCCGCTGTGATGCGCTCAGGACGGTGTCGGCTCGGTGTCGGGTGCGCATGAGGTGTGGATGACTCCGGGGCGGCGGCCATTGGCCCATGTGGTCGGTTGGTGGTTGAACACGGATTCGTCGCAGATCTTGCAGACGGTGACGGGGCCGCGTCCGTGTCCGGTGGTGGTGCTGCGGCTGCGCAGGCCGTAGTCGTCGGTGGTCATTCGCCGGTCCAGTGGTAAAGAAACCAGTCGATGCCTCGCTGGATCATGGTGGGCCGGCGGTGGGCGCCGGGCTGTCGCCTGACGACATAGATGGCCATGGTGGATTTCCCTTCTTGTCCGTTCTGCCACCTTCAACTGCTGCGAGAACGGGCGCGTTGTTCCCACCATCGGGTGAACCGTGGAAAGCGAGGGATCTTGCGGCTATTCATTGATGGTTGCGGTGAACGCTGGTGAGCGGCGGGGCGCGTGCGTAGGTTTCTCTGCACATTTAGGTATGCCTTTCTGCACACGAGGTAGGTGACTTTGCAAGGGGCGTGAAACCGCTTCTTGCCGGTCGCCTCCGCTCCGTGCCAGCGTTGTTGTCAGCAGTTCGGGGGCCACTCGATCCGCTTCGGACCACAATTCTTGCAGGAGTTCCATCGTGGATGATTCACGCCCGTTGCTGACCGTCGCCGAGGTAGCCAAGCGCCTCGATGTCAGCGTTCACCAGGTCTACCGGCGGATCACCTGCGGGGATCTGAAAGCGACTCGCGTCAAGGTGAAGAACCTGGAATGGCGGGTCGCCGAAGAGGACCTGGCCGACTTCCAGGCCGGCCACGGCAACGAGTGGCTGAGCGCGCCCGACGCGGCGATCCTGCTCGGGTTCAGCCCGGAAACCGTCCGCCGGATGTGCAAGCAGGGAAAGCTTCCATCGTCGCGGGGCGCCGGGAAGGCCGGGCATTACCGGGTGTCGCGGACCGCCATTGCTGAATACCTCGCGGCCGGCGCCTGATGGCTTTCCGGAAGATTAAGCGGGGACGTAACCATTCTTATGTCGACGATGATGGAAACAAGGTCCCGTCGGTCACGACGATCCTTTCCGAAGGGTTCCCGAAACCGGCGCTGGTGCAGTGGGCGGCGCGCTGCGCGGCGGAACGGGCAGTTGACATGGATCCCGATGAGTGGTTGCAGCTGCGCGCGTCGGGCCGCGACACGGCGGTGCGCACCATCAAGGGCGCGTACGTCGACATGCGCGACCAGGCGGCGGCGCGCGGCACGACCGTTCACAGTCTCGCCGAGAAGATCATGCGCGGGGAGACGGTGGAGGTGCCGGAGGCGGTCTCCGGGCACGTCGAGTCGGCGCTGAAGTTCATGGACGACTGGAAGATCCGGCCGGTGCTGATTGAGCGGCCGGTGATCAGCTACACCTGGCATTACGCCGGCACGTTCGACCTGATCGGGGACACCCCCGACGGGCGGCGGATCCTGTTCGACTACAAGACCGGCAACTCCGGGATCTGGCCCGACACGGCGTTGCAGCTGGCCGCGTACCGCTTCGCCGACCACTACCTCGGCACCGACGACACCACCGAAGTCCCGATGACCGAGGTGGGGATCACCCATGCCCGCGCGGTGTGGCTGCGCGGCGACGGCTACGACGTGATCCCGCTGCGCGCCGACGACAAGGTTTTCAAGGCGTTCCTGCACGTGCGCAGCGTCGCCCGGTTCATCCCGACCATGCCCGGCTGGAAGGCCCCCGCCGAGCAACCCGCCTATCTGGAGCTGTCCCGTGACTGACCTTGCCGTGATGCCGAGCCTCGACCTGGCGCATTTCGCCACCGAGGCATCGCAGGTCCACTCGATCGCAAAGGCGATCTGCAACACCTCGTTCGTGCCGGCCGGGCTGCGCGGCAAGCCCGACGAGACCACCGCGGCCATCCTGTTCGGACGCGAGATCGGGCTGCCCCCGATGGTGGCGTTGCAGTCCATCCATGTCATCGAGGGCCGCCCGTCGATGAGTGCCCTGGCGATGCGCGGCAAGGCGCAGGCGGCCGGGGTGCGGTTCCGGTTCCTGGAGAAGAACTCCACCCGGGTGAAGTACGCGGCGCTGCCGCCGGGCGAGAGCGAATGGACGGAAGTGCTGTGGACGATCGACCGGGCGAAACAGCTCGGCCTGACCGGTAAGCAGAACTGGGTGAAGCAGCCGGAGGCGATGCTGGTCGCCCGCGCCACGAGCGAGTTGTGCCGGCTGGTCGCGGCGAACCTGTTCCTCGGCTACGCCTACTCCACCGAGGAGTTGCGTGACGGGTCGCAGGAACTCACCCCGGTCGAACCGCAGCAGCAGCCGGCGCCGACGCGCACCGTCCGCCGGGAGCCCGTGCAGGCGCACGTGCAGACCCCCACCCCGGAACCGGAGCAGTGGGAGCAGCAGCCGGAACCGGACGCGCCGCAGCTGGAAGCGTCACCGGCGATCACCCCCGGGGTGCGCAAGGCACTGATGGCGGCCTTCAACACCGCCGGGATCTCCGCGCGCAACGACCGTCTGAACCGGATCATGTCGGTACTCGGCCGGGAGGTCCACTCGGCGAACCAGCTGACCGACAGCGAAGCCAAGACCGTCATCCGCGACCTGGAAGACCCGGGCGACGGCGACTCGCAGGAGTGGCCGGAGACGGCGGCGCCCGGTGCCTGACATGTCAGAGATCTACAAGGCCGGCGATTTCATCTACGTGCGTGACCACGCCCATCGGATGTGGGTGTACGAAGTGCGCGGCAGCGGCGACCTGGTGCTGATCAGCCGCCCCATGCCGGTCGAGAAGGGCGGCACGGGGTGAACTTCCCGGTGATGCCCGACCCGTCGTTCTGCTACCACCTGACGATCCCGCTGGGCGCGAAGGAATGGGTGACCAGCAATCAGCGCCTGTTCTGGCGGGAGCGGGCGAAGCGCACGGCGGCGTGGCGGCGTAGTGCGCACGAGGCGGCGCTGACCTCAGGGATCCGGCGCATGGACAAAGCCTGGCTGGTGGTCGATGTGTCGTTCGCCGATGTGCGCCGCCGCGACCCGGCGAACTGGCACCCGACGGCGAAGGCGTGCGTGGACGGGATGGTCGACGCCGGCCTGTTCCCCGACGACGACGCGAACCACATCCTCGGCCCGGACATGCGGATCCCGGCCGGCAAGGTCGCCCGCGCCGAACGCGGGCTCACGTTCCACATCTATCCGCTCTACGACGGAGTGTTGTGAAAGTCGACGCCGTGCTCGCTATCTGCCCGAAGTGCAACGCCCCGTACCTGAATCCGATGCCCAAAGGCTGGTCGTGGACGGTGCACCGCCGCCGGGGTGGCACGAACGAGGCCATGCCGCATCTTCCCGACTGCCCGGACGGTTTCACAAAGGTGGAGGTGGGCGGCGATGACGATTGAGCTGAGCCCTGACGAGCTGGCGAAGTTCGACCAGGTGCTCGCCAACGCGCAGGAGATCGTGTCCGCGCTGGTGGAGTTCTACATCAACGCCCGCCAGCAGCACGAGGAACAGGGCATCGGCGAGGCACTGTCGATCATCCTGCTCACCCATCAGGTCAACCACCACTTCGACGCCGAGGAGCTGTCGAGCATCCTCGTGTGCGCGGTGGTCAACCTGGCTGCGTCCCGTGCGTGACGAACCCCTGCCGGGAATGCCGGTGCCACCCGCCCCGAAACGGGTGGCACCGGCCGGGCGGAAGGTTACCGCGACACGGACCCGCGCCCGTCAGTTGTGCAACCCGTGCTGCCTGGCGATCCACACCCTCGGCGTCGAACAGGCCCCGTACCCGCGCACCGCGCGGTGGCGGGTGACCCTCGACGGCGTCTCCGTGCCGATGTGTGAATCCCACAAGAATGAGGCGATGACGTGAGCAGGAATTGTCCGCTGTGCCGGCTGATGGAGATTCCCACCTACCGCGCCATTTGCGGAAAATGCTTTCCGAAAGTGCCGTGGAAAGTGCGCGCAGATCTGCTTCACGCATGGCGGAAAAGGGCCGCGGCGCCTTATGAGTACGCCGAGAAATTGGCGGAGGCCCGGGAGTGGTACCGGGATTTCTCCGCGACTGAGAAGACCCGTTCGGAAATGGTGGATGATGGCGACGAACTCTAATTCATGGGCGCCCATTCCTGTCGCCGCAATGCACGATCCTCGGGTCGTGAGGGTCGGCAAAGACGCCGAGCTGGCCTACTACCGGTCACTGCTGCTATCGAAAAGCCTCGATCAAGGAGGGGCGATTCCGCGTCACCTGGTCGCCGCCGGATGCCTGAGAGGAATGCGCCGGCACTCGCAGGTGATCGCCGATCTGATCGACAGCGGGCTATGGCTAGACGATGCAGAAACCTACGTCGTCGTGCATCTCTCTGGCGAAAAAACGCAACAGCCGCGCACAAAGTCGGCTCTCACTGCCGCCGCTAAGTCCACTTCGGCGCAACAGCCGCGCACAAAGTCGGCTCTCACTGCCGCGCCTAATGCGTTTTCGCGCACGAAGCCGGACACCCCTGCGAAGGTAGACAAGCAGGCCACGACTGACTTCTCCGAGACGCCAGTCGATCCCTCTCACGCGGGCGCGCGCGCACACGTCTCAGAGAGAGAGAGAGAAGATAAGTTCCGATCCCCTTCGGGATCGGATCGGAACTTATCTGCGCGTGCCGCGCCGCGCTCTGCCCTGACGGGCGCCACGCGGCCCGCGCCAGAGAGAGAGAACCCTGCAAATGTCACGGTTGGTGCCTCGCCGGCCGACGACGACTCGATTGGCGATCATGACCCGGAGGGCGGTAATGTGATCGGTCTCGGTGAGTTGAGCGGCGCCCAATTGGCGAAAGCGAACATTCGTAAATTGCGTTCCACCGGGCGGCCCGCCGAATTGCGGCGGCCGGAATGGCAAGACCGCCGAAACGAACCGTCCGGATTCGACACGGCGATGGCAGAAATTGCGAAGCGGTTGCCGGCGGTGTCGGAATGACATTCTGCGTTCTCGGTGCGAATTGCTCCGTTTATGATCCGATGCAGAGACTTGCCGGGGTCACCCGCGCCTCGCCAATTTGTGAGGGCTGCACCAATCGGTGCGAGAAACAATTGCACCTGCTGAAATACGATTACCTGGACCTGAGTCAGCTCATTCCGGCGAACCCGGCGCCGAGTGAGGCGAAGATCGCCCGCCCGAAGCCCGCCAGCCGGCCACCGATGGACATGAATATCTACGTCCTGCGTGGACAGATCGCCTACACGCTTTTCACCGCCGCCGACGCGCTAGCTCAGTTCCTCGGCGACACCGGCCCCGGGTGGCGCGACATGCGGGAGGGCTACGCCGTCACCGTCAACGTCAGCTACCTGCACTACCGGGTGCCCGACCTGGCGCGGATGCCGCGCACCGAACGCGCGTGGGATCTCCAGACCGATGTGGTCAACGCCCTGAGCGGGCCGGAGGTCATGGTCCTGTTCTCGCTGCTGCACCGTCGCGCCCGTAAGGCGTGCGGGCTGGACGCGAAGCTGATCACCGTGCCCGGCTACTGCCCGAAGTGCAACGTGCCGTCGCTGCGACGCGCCGACGACAACCCCGGCAAGATCTCGTGCGCCGGCTGCCGGCACGCGATGAGCGAACAGGACTACCTCGCAGCTCAGCGGGTCGTGTTCACCCGATCGGGCTGCGAGACGTAACCCCCCAACGGGTGGCGTCGTTGAACGACGCATACCGCAAACTATGCAAACGCGTGGGGAGAGTCCTAAGGTGACCGTACGGTTCCGGACGGCTACGGGAGGCGATGATCAGGTGGGGCCGGTCGCGGCGACACTCATCCGCCGATGCGCGCACTGCCAACAGCGCGTCAGGTGGATGCCCACCCGTGAAGGGCACCGCCGCTGCTTCGACGCCGACCCGGTACCCGTCAGCCTGGACGACGGCACCGGCTGGCTACTCGGCACCTTCACCGTCAACCGCAGGCGCCGGCTCGTGCTGGCACCCGCCGACGCGCACGACGTGGACAAGCGTGAACGCGCCGAACACGTCATGCTGCTGCACCGCTGCTCCGGGCAGGCCGCATGAGCGCGACCTGGCTGGTCAACGCCGCAGGCACCGCCCTGTGGCTCACCCTCGGCGTGTACGGCGCGGCGCGCGGCAACCAGCTGGAACTGATGGTGAACGTCTGGTGCGCCGGCGGATGGCTCGGCAGCTCCCTCGCGGTGCATGACCACCGTGCACGGAAAGGGCGATGAATCGATGGCATCGAGGATGGCTGAGGCAACAGCACTGGCACGGCGCTGCGAACGCGCCGGGCTGCGAGTCGTGCAGGTCAACAAGGGCTTCAAGGTGTACGGACACGACGGGAAGATGGTGCCCATTCACCTGACGCCCTCGGACGTGCGCGCGCTGGCGAACAACGAGAAACAACTAGAGCGCATAGGGCTCAAAGAGGCGGAGGCAAACATGGCACAGGTGCGGTTCAGCGAGAAGGAAGCAGCCGACAAGAAGGCGAACGACTCGATCGCCCGCAAGACCACGGCGGCGCGCAAGTCGGCGCAGACGGCGGCACTCACCCGCGTCACCGGTGGCTACCTCACCGAACCGGAAGATGTCGGCATCATGTGGTTCGCCGAGAGGCACCCGGCCCCGTGGATGCGGTGGGTCTACATCACCCCGGAAATCGCGTCGTACCTGCTGAAGAACCACAACAGCGACAACCGGCCGCTCAACGGCAAGCAGGTCGAGCACTACCGGCGCATCATCCTGTCCGGCCAGTGGCACCTGACGCACCAGGGCATCGCCATGGACACCAACGCCGTTCTCCAGGATGGACAGCACCGCCTGGAAGCGGTCGTGTCGGCCGGCATGACCAGCGGCGACGACGACCTCAAGGTGCCGTTCGCGTTCTACGTCGGGATGCCCCCGGAGAACTTCAAGGCCATCGACGAAGGACTGCTGCGCACCGCCGCGCAACTGTTCAGCAAGGGCGGCGAGAAGAACGGCACCACCTTGCAGACGACGATCCGCATGGTCATCGCCTACAAGGACCCCGACCTGCGCGGCGGGATCCGGCTGAAGGTCCCCAACGGACGGATCATCGATCAGTTCAGCGAAGACCCCGAGCGATTCCGCGAGTGCGCCGGGCACGCCCAGACCCACTACCGCAAGTACCGCACCAGCCCCGGCGCTGTCGCCGCCGCGCAATACCTGCTGCGCGGGGCGAACGGCGACGACAACCGCTACGTGCACGCGTTCTTCGAGGGCTTGCGTACCGGCCTCAAGACCGGCACCCGGATGGTCCTGGACGACGACGACCCGCGCAACGTGTACCGCGAATCGATGCAGCGATCCAAGGAAGGGCTGCTGAAGAAGAAGTTCACCTCCACCGATCAGCTCGCACTGATGATCACCGCGTGGAACAACCTGGTCAGCGGACTGCGGCCCCGCTACATGAAGTACGGCGACGGTGAAATCCCCATGCCGCGCATCATGGTGTGCGCCGACAGCGGCCCGCGCGCCAGCGCGTGCCCCTCCCAGCTGATCGGAGAGGTTGACGGCGACGACGAGGACGACGACTGATGACCGCTGCCCGCAAGCTGTGGCCTTTCCCCGGCGACAGCCCCATTGCGCGCGCCCGGAAAGTCGGCCTGGCCTACCGGGCGCTCGCGAAGGAACAGGAACAGATCATCGCCGGCCTGACCGACGCGATAGAGAAGGTCAAGAAAGGCTCGCTCGACCCGGCGCTGCTGGAAGCCCCGAAGCCGCCCAACGGCACCGTCGCCGACCTCGACCAGCGATTCGTTGAATGGGGCGAGACGTGGCACTGCGACGTGCAGCGCACGTTCGGCCCCGACGACATGGTCAAAGCGGGAGACGCCGCCGCGCTTATTCAGGTTTCCGTCGGCACCCTCGGCCGGGCGCGGATCCGGGGCGTCATCAAGGGGGTGTGGAACAAGACTGAGCACGGTTATCCCGGCCACTACACATACAAAGTCTCTGATGTCTACAAACTGTCGACGGAACTGAGAGGTCGCGGATGGCGTGCGGGCGACCGGACAGATACAGTGACCGTCGACGGAGGAAGTGACTCCGAATGAGCACCGAAGTAGAACACACTGCACAGCAGAGCAAACACGAATGGCATCCCAAATACGGGACCTTCCGTGAATGGCTCGACGCGGAAGCCCCCGACATCCGGCCCGCGCAGAAAAAGCGCAACAGCGCCACCCACAACCGGCGCCGACTCATCAAACGGCAGTGACCGGCGTCCCCACGAGCGGCGAAGCCGACCTCGACAAGGTGTGCCCCAACTGCTTCCGCCAGCCGCTCACCCTCCGGTGGTGGATGCAAGCCAAGCCGCTCGGGTCGTACTCGCTCGCCGGTGTCCAGATGAAAGTGTCGGCATTCGACGCGGCATCCATCAGCTGCCCTTCGTGCGACTGGACGGTGCCGGGCCGGCTGGTCAACGCCCGCATGATCGACGGGAAGTTCATCGCCGGTGACTTCCAGCAGGTGGCCGCATGATCGTCACCATTCCCGTCGTGACCTGCCCCCGCTGCCACCGGTTCAGCGCGCACCCCGCCGACGTGGAACACGGCTACTGTGCACACTGCCACGACTTCACCGACGGCATCGTCATCCACGTCAACGTGAAACCGATCAAGGTGCAGCACCGCCCCACAAACTCGCGCGCCCGCCCGTCGTAGCGGTAACTGCCTCGCCGCTCCGGGCGGGCGCGCGACACACCCCCCCGAAGGGGACAGCCCCGGGGGAGGACACACGCCATGGTGGCCACCCGCCCCCTACGACCGTGTACCTCCCCCGGGTGCCCCACCCCCGTCCCCGGGGGCCGATGCGACCGACACACCCGCCTCGCCGGGCGGCAACGCGACACGTGGACCCAGCTCTACGGACGCGACTGGCCCCGACGCCGGCTCGAATACCTCGCCGCGCACCCCACCTGCCGCCTGTGCGGGCGGTTCGCCACCGTCGCCGACCCCCACCCCCTCGGCATCCGCAAGCTCTTGCAGCTGCACGTCAGCGACCCCCACGCCGACGGGCACCTACGCCCGCTCGGCCAGCCCTGCCACAGCCGCGAAACCGGGCGACGCGAACCCGGCGGGTGGAACGCCCGCTGACGGCACAAAAAAAAGCGGAACCCCGAAGGGTTCCGCTTAAGTGAAAAGACCTCCCCGCCCCGGGCGGCAGCTGCGAGATACCGCAGCACTACCGCCCGGCGCGGGGACTCACCGCCACGCCGACAGTTTGTAACGCGGGGGCTGGCGCTCCGTGCCCGCCAACTTGCGGACCCGCTGCATCAACGTCAGCTCATCCAGCATCCGGCGCAACACCGCGAGATCCCCGTCGTACTCCAAAGCGACCGCGACCTCAGCCGTCAGCCGGTACTCCGTCGGCGACAACCCGGGCAACACGTCGTCGTAGGTCACCGCACCCCCCGGCAGCCGACCTGCCTGCCGGTCGTCGCGCCGCCCGGCGGGGCCGGGTAACTCGACTGAACCCACACGTGCGGCCCGTGCATGATCGTGTTGTCGCACGGCACGGGGCTCTCCATCTTTGTCAGGAACGCCCGCGCGTGCGCCAACCCCGCCGCGTACCCGTGCTTCACCCCGTCGGTGAACACCACGCGCGTCTGCCCGTCACCCGGGCGCGACGTGTACAGGTGGTACCGCTCCCCGGTCAACTCCGCGATGCGGGCGTCAACGGCCACCAGCTCGTCCCGTTCGTTCACTCTGCCCCTGCCTCTCTCTGCCTCTTACTCTTGCGTCGACGGATCGCCCGCTCGGACGGGCTGTCACGCCACCGGTTGATGGACGACAACAACCACAACGGACGCCGCCGGTTCTGCGGCGTGTCCGCGTCCGGCTCATCAGCCTTCGGCGCACGCCCGATCGCCACGTAGTTGCGGAACGTCGACGGCGACAAGTTCAGCAGCTCGGCCACCTCGTTACCCGTCAGCCACCGATCCGGCTTCGCCGGCGCACCCTCCACCGCCCGCCCGTCAGCGGTCACGTGCGCGACCACCACCTCAGACCCCGGCCGGGCGTAGTCGGGACGCCCGGCCGGTTCCACCGCGCCACTCATCGGCGCAACACCTGCGCAACGAGCCAGCCCGCCATCAACACGCCGGCGGTCAGCCCATAACCCCAACCGCCATCGGTGCCCCGATCCAACATCGAACCGACGCCCCGGATCACGTCACCCATCCCGCCTCCAATCGATCACCTGAAACCGCCTCGCCGCGTCGCACACAAACGACGACGCGCCGCCGGAAACCAGCACCCGCACCCGGCGCTTACCCGGGAAGCGCGACACCACCGCCTCGAC
>JACCDR012351511.1_pt1 | contig 15319 bp, 15 predicted proteins | sample 7446431 | NCBI WGS metagenome assembly JACCDR01 (sample SAMN15323443, study PRJNA562643) | freshwater metagenome | isolation source: river surface water | place: USA:Blue River Watershed | collected 2017-08-17 | reverse complement strand
GTCTGTGCACGGTGACGCCCGGGAACGGTCTGCCATTCACGCGCTTCTTCGATGGCGAGGAGCACACGCTCAACCCACTCCACCTTTACAGCGACTTGCCACAGATTCTGAAGCGATTCCGACATCTCCCACATCGTCCCGACGAAGGACGGAAAGATATAGATGAGGAACGCCAGGACGATGATGCTGAGCACGAGGTAGAACAAATATGCTGCGGTCTCGAACGTTTCCACGACGCTCCTTGAAACGAAAACCATGAACCGTGTTAGGGTTCATGGTTATGATTGTCTCTTCGTTGGTTGTGGGATCAGGACTTCTTGGCGTAGTACACGGTGGCGGCGGTCACAGCAGCAAGGATCACCGTTTGAACGGTGGCGGCCTTGATGAATGACTTGGTCATCGGGTCCATGTTACGAATCTTGTTGATCACGACAGGTCCTTTCGAGTAGGGGTCTCATTATAGGCCCTGTGTTTTCTGCGAGCTAACGCCTCTTGCTGCGCCACCAATATCCGACAACCAGCCCGAACAAGAAGACAAGGAACACGTTACCCATTTCGTCGACCTTTCAGGAAATAACCCACCCGGGAATTTTTGCCAAAACGAAACCCAAATCCCTTGTGGGGATTGGGCTTTTGAGTTCAGCGAAGAATATACTTGGTTGCGTGCTCGACAATTCTCATACCGGTCAACGCACCTGCAGTAAGAACAACGACGAATCCGACTCCTGCTGCGGTGGTCACAATCGTTTCTCCGATTTGGTCGAAGGCGGATGTATCCATAGAGGGGTCGTCGTCCTTGTTCTTTTTCACAAGGGTGACGGCGAGGCGGCGATTAAACATAGGTAGTCCTTTCGTGGGGTCTCATTATAAGGCGTGTAGACCTCGCGAAAGGCAAAAAACATAAGCCGTGCAGTTTCACACGGCTTATGTTTTTGATCTTCTGGTCAGTTCTGTAACTATCGCTTCAGGACGAATCCCAGCGCTTTGGAGGCGATGACGTTCGCCTTCTCGTAGTTGATGATCAGGAGGATGCCGGCGATGCTTGCACCAGCGGCGACCAACGCATCCCTGCTCACACGATCCGGCTTTGCAGCGTCGCTTTCCTTGATGTCGATTTCCCGCGAGCGGAGGGCGCGGTCCAGATCGTCAGCTTCCACGCGATTCGCGAGCTCTTTCTGCTTCAGGGCTTGAGTCCTTTCGGATTCGATCGCCTTGACAGTGAGCTCACGATCTTTGAGTTCGTGATTCTGACGGAACTGGAAGGCCTTCTCCTCTTCGGAGAAATCTTTCAATTTGGTGTCGACGATGATCTGCTTGATCTTCGTGAGTTTGGTGAGTTGGTCGATCAGCTGGGAGTAAATATCTTCCGACGGTTCGGTTCCATTGATCTTCGTGAGAAGGGTGTCGATCGCTTCGTTGAGCTGCTGGTATTCGGCAAATTCGTCGATGAGCATGACAGTCCTTTCGTAGGGGTCTCACTATAAGGCGTGTTTACGCCGCGACCCTACGAAATATCACTTGACCTTGATGAGCAGCGCGTCCTTGCTCTGCGCAGCCAGGTGCTGCTCCACCGTCTCGAACTGAAGCGCGTAGACGGGCCCATGCGGACCCTCGGTCACGACGACCGCGGCGTCGTACTTGGCGTCGCTCTTGTTGTACTGAGAATCCGCCTTCTTGATCAGGAGACCCAGGAACGTGTCCAAGGCGACGATCGTTCCGACGACCTCTTCTGCCTTGGGCAGACCCCAGATTTGAGCGAGCGCGAAGTACAGAGTTCCCAGCGCCGGCAGAATAACCAGCGCGATGAACTTGAGGCGGTTGTACGTTGCGTCGCTGAGCAGGGGCTTGGTTTCAGTTTCCATTGTCATCTCCGACATGCGTTCTTGCTCGAGTGATTTCCGTGTACCTGGCGTGCCCCCGCAGCGGAAGGTGCATCACTTCCTCCGCAACTCGCTCGGCAACGCCATTGCCGCCAAGAGCCCTGTAGGCGTGCAGGTAGTCTCGAAAATCCTCAAGCTCGTCTCTGGTGATGCTGCCGTTCTCGATGTACTGCATACCGACCGTAACGAGCTTGTCGTAGGCCAACCCCATTAGGAGCTTTTGGGTTGCAGTACGTGGGACGTTCCGAGACTGGATCCACGCCCAGAAACCCGAAGACGCGAGAAGAGCGACCAATAAAGTATTGATCAGCGGTAACCACGTCTGCACTTTTTCCTCCCCCGGGTTTTACCTTGATTCTTTCCACACGCCGGTCTGCTTGACCCAAGAGCTAGCCAACTTCCATACTCCGGCTACTTTAACGTATGGTACAGCATCCTTCCAAACCAGGCCGACTTTTACTCTGCCGCCAGCTATCGTTTTTGCAACGGTTGCTGAGCTCCAGTTACTCCACCCGATTGAGTTTCTCGAACGGGTTCGGAAATATAAAGTGGTTCCTGGAGGAAGGTTTGTAACCGTCGACGGAGGTAAACCACCGGACGGAATAACACTTACGGTGGTACTTGGTGTGGCTGTGCTGTTGGTCGACCATCCGTACTGATAAAGGGTGACTGTGTCGCCACCATCGTCTCCCGGATTTATCTTGAGGGTCGCCACCGTTTGTCCAACGTTCGTAACCGTGGGGGCCGAGTGATTACCTGGAACTCGGTCGGTTCTAGCGCTGGCTCGTCCGCTCCAGGGACCAGTACCTGAACTGTTTACGCCTCGCGCCCAGAAATAATAGGTTGTCGCGATGGTAAGCCCAGTGACGGTAATGGTCCCCGGAGAGGTGATGATGGTCGTCGGGGTGTTGGGGTTTGTCCCGTAACCCAATTCCCATCGAATAAATGTTCCGACCCCAGTGCCTTGGCTACTAAACGACGTCTTTATCGAAGTACCAGTTACCTCGGTAAGGAGTGGTGTTGTAGGAGCTGGCGGGACCTGAGCTCGGTTGATCCACTGCATGAACGTCGTTGGGCCACCGAAACCAGAGGTCCCGGTATCGCCAATCTTGAAGGTGACGTTCTGAGAGCCGGTGACGACTTGCTGAGCTAGCCGGCGCCAGCCCGCCCCTGGTTGGTAGTTATAGTAGAGGTTTCCACTATTAACTCCATTGACGATCATGGACCAGGGGAGAGCTGCGTTCCAGGTAGTGCTGTTGTTCGAGTTGAGCCAGAACTCGACGACAAATCCGTCGTCTCGGATCATCATCGTTCCGGAGTTGCCGGTGGACTTGAGGTAATCGACCATCGGCTACTCCACGATCTTGAAGTAAATATCCCCGTCGTTGCCACCCGAAGGCTCGGCGGTGCCCGAAGATATGCCGGACGCGGCACGGTAGGCGGCCTTACCCGACGGGATCAACCCTCGAGTCTGAGCCACATTATCCCGCGTCCGGTTGATCTCACGAGCGCCCCAACGAACACGACCTTCTTCGCCGTTGTCTGGAACAACCGGAAGGCCGGCTGCGATCGCGTCGTCTCCAACAGCCATTGCGGCCTCCCCTCATTAAGGCGCGTCTTCCCAATCCAGATCCGGATCGACGTCTTCCCACACCTCGTTGTAAGGCCACCAGAGCCAGGAACCAGGTGTGATGTACGACGCGACCGTCAAGGTTGGGTAGTCACGCTCGCCTTGTTCGTCATGTACAAATATCTGTTCGGTGACCTGCATGGAAGTCATGCCGCCACTGTTCTTACGGATCTCAACCAGGTCGCCCAGATTGAAGTCCATACCGTACTTGTAGTTGCTTGGTTGAGCAATCTCACCATCGAAAGCTGTGAAGCGTCGGGCCTTGGCGAGTTCGTCGAGCCCCCTTCTAGTCATCTTGGCTTCGGCATCAAGGTCGTCGACCTTGATATCGTCCGCCTTGACAACCAAGACGTTCCTCTCAAAGCCCTCAACTTCAGGGTCGACATCCGGAGGATATACGATCACACTTCCCGCGGCCGACAGTACGTAGGCTACGTTCTTGTACAAGGCGATCGAGGTGAGCTCTGTGCTGTTCTGCAGGTTGTCCATGTCCGGACTGAACACGACCGCCGGGAGAATGTTTTGACGCGTCGTACGATCGCTTCCCATATACACGTCGAAATATAGCTGGTAGTTTGTTCCGCGCACCAGCCGGTATCCGAAGTCGTAAATATCCGCCAGCTCTGACTCAGCCTGGTAGACGGTCATGGGCTCCAGCTCAACGAGGATCTCGTCGACCGGCTCTGTGATCGTATCTTCTGGAAATATGCTGGACTCGTTCACGCCAGGAATGACATCCCCCGGATCCAGAATTCCCGTCACGCAAATATCGTGGAAGATCTGACGCGCGATCTCAGTTGGAGTACCTTCCAGAATCCACTTGGGTGTGATAGTCAGGTCCCCAAGGATTCCCCTCGCCAAGCGATTATCGAGAATGTACTCCAGTGAGCGACCCTTTAGCTTAAGGATCTCTCGATTCTCGTCATCTGTCGTATCCTCGATAGTCTCTACCGTCATTACTCGGAACGATCTTTCGATCATCACCCGGGTCCCCGCAGGCAAGAGATTCCGGAATGCCGAGGTGGCGTTGAGGATGAGCTGGAAATCTCCGTACCTCTTGAACCTCTCGGTCCAGATGAGAGAGATGAACTCATCAACCACGTCCACAGGACGGTAGAGACTATCGAGTATGTAGAGGTCCATTACAGACCTCCGTACCTGGGCGTGTACGTCATTGTGTAGGGGATAGCAGCCCCTGTGACGTAGACGCGAATATGGTTAGGTCCCTTGGCGAGTTGAACCCATTCCGAATTCGTGCTTCGTCCGTACAACACTGACGACACGGTTCCCAGGCGATTAAGGCGAACGAACTTTTCCCCCACGATCGAGCTGATCGTGAGAATATCTCCAGCCTCCAAGGGCACCGACAACTCGAAGGTCTTGATCGAGTCGTCGGGAGCCCTGTGGTAGATGGTGATCTCGGAGACGTTTCGGTCGGGCGCGATCTCAAAGACCACGCCGACCTTTGCCGTTCCTGGGTACTGCACGAGAGTCTCTTCAGTATCGTTGACCGTGTCTCCCTCGAGTTCCACCGAAGTGGTGTTGATGAAGTCCGGCTTGAAACAGAGGATGGAAATATCCACCGTTGGTTCTCGCTGGAAGATACCGGGCTCGCACGTCTCTACACGTCCCGAAATATCCACAGTTCTGGGCAACGAATCAAAGAGTCTCAGGTTGATTGGCTCGCCTGGCATGAAGTAGTTGTACACTCTCTCACGCAAGGCACGAACATCCTCGACGGCGTAGTCCGGTTCTAAACCCAGCTTAAGGACGATGTTTCGCATCTCCCGACGAGTGGACTGAAATATCCCTCCGTCCATTGTCGCCGGTTGAGAAGATACGATAGACGCCTTGACTGGACCTAGACCGTCGATGTCTTCGATATAGAGGCCGTTGGTTACGGCCTCCATCGACAAGGTCAGGAGCTCACCCGCACTGTTTCGAACTTCGATAGTACTAAGCACTACGGCAAGGCTCCCTTCGTCCTAGACAGTTGGTTGTTCGTCTGCCTGTAAATATCCGCCGACGACAATGCCTTCGGCGAGTAGTTGTTCTGTGTGTAGTTGAAGCCGCCGCGAGGAGTAGCATCCTCGCCATCTTCGTCGTCTGTCTTCGGAACGTAGACGATCTTTCTCGCAGCCCCAGCACTGAAGGCGGCTTCGAAAGTGTTCGGCTTAAGCAGCGTTCCGATTTGACCCGCTTTGTCCTTCACATCGGTCAGATCCACCACCGGGCGAATCTTGGGGGAGGAATCAATGTCCTGCGCCACAATATCGGCGATCTGAAGCATGGGCTTCTTCATCGCGTCTAGGGCACCCTCACCCATGCTTGCGGCGGAGTATTCGACGACCTTCGAGTACTTCTCGAGACCGATTGCCATACCCTCAGCAGAATATCGACCCACCTCCATGAATTCTCTGGAGGGGGATTTGATACCTAGCGCACTCTTCGCAGCATTCAGAGCACTCCTGGCAGCGTCGACGGCTTTACCAACGAGCCTTCCAACAGCACTTCCGAGACCACGGATCATACCCTCGATGATCGCTGTACCGATGTTCGCGCCAGCCTCACCCATTCTCGCCGAGTTGCTACGAATCGCGTTTGCGATTGCGTTCAGGAAGTTGATGACGTAGTCAACGCCCGCCTGAATAAGTCTCGGGATGTTTCTCTGTAGAGCTTGGATGAAGTTGATGCCGAGCGTGGTCGCCGTGTCGACGACTCGACCGATGTTATTCGAGACGCCTTGAAGGAAGGCGATGATGATCTTCAGACCTGCGTCCACCATCCTCGGCATGTACTTGAGGATGGTTTCGAACAGAGCCGTCAAGAGCTTGTAGCAACTCTCGATGATCTTCGGTGCCAACTGGTCGATGGCGTTGAGAAGCGCCGTAAGAATCGCTACGACGGCCAAGGTCATGGCCGGGACCGTCTTAGCGATGACACCGGCGAAGGCTGCTATGCCGATACCGATCTGCTTGAGTACCTCTGGGATGAGGCCTGCAAGCGCACCGACCATGGCCACCAGTGCTGTAGTTCCTGCCGCGCCGGCGACCGCTAGGGCCGTAAGAGCGGTTGCGAACACAAACATGCCGGCACCCGCCGCAAGTACACCGATACCAAACAGATTAACTGCGACACCGATGGCCAGCAACGTGACCGCCACAGGACCCAGAAGGGCGCCCGCGACGCCTAGGACAATAAATACGCCGGCCAACATACCCAGACCGGCAGCAATCTCGCCCCAGGACATCTTGCTGAATACGACCAGAACAGGTGCCAGAATCGCTAGCGCCGCGGCTACTGTGATCAGAGCTGCGGCACCCAGTAGAGCACCCTTCATGAGCGTCAGCGCAAGGACGATGGCCGTAAGCGCGCCATAAAGAACGACCATACCTCGGCCGATCTCGCCCCAGTTCATCTCGCCGTAACTCTTGATGGCGTTTCCGATGGTCTTGAGTGCACCAGCGGCTCTTTCGAGACCTGCTGCCGACAATATAGCCGTCGGTGGAATGAACGTTAGCGCTACGCCGATGGCCGTAAGACCGCCGGCGAGAACTGTGAGTCCTTTACCGATCTCGCCCCACGACATCTGGGACATCGCTTGGATGCCCTTCGCCATGGATTCCAACGCGATCGCCACAATATAAATGCCCGCGGCGACCAGAGGTGCTGTAGGAGGAATAAAGGTGAGTGCCAGACCGATGGCCGTCAATGCGCCGGCAAGTACGGTCAAACCCTTTCCGATCTCGCCCCAGGACATCTCCGCCATGCTTTTGACTGCATCGGAGATGAAGTTGAGGGAGAGTGCCAGCAGTAGAATACCGGCACCCGACAACACGCCTAGGGCGTTTGCCTGTACGAACCTCGAGAATAACGTCAACGCGGCGAGGATAGCACCAACGCTTGTGAGACCTCGAGCTAGCTCCTCCCAGCTCATGGCTGCAAGTTGAGCCACTGCTGTAACGAGAATGCGAACCGCCGAGCCGAGAATAACCAGAGCCGTCGCGGTGGCGATTAGACCGACCGATGAAGCAGGCATGAGCTTCGCTGCCGCTAGAACCGCAGCAAGCAGAGCAGCCACACCCGTAAGACCTCGAGCGAGACTCTCCCAGTCCAGATCAGCCAGACGCTCCACCGCAACAGCCAGAACGTTGATGGCCGCCCCGAGCAGGATCATAGACGCCGCAATGAACGGCATCTTGGCGAATCCCGCAAAGCCTGACAGCTTCTCAAATATGAGCATGCTGGCAAGCAACTGAGTGAACATCACTGTGATGGCGGTGAGTGAAGTGGCCAGCTGCTCGGCGTTCAGGTTGGAGAGCAGCTTGACTGAGACGGCAAGAACGCCCACAGCCAGAGCAATCTGCAAGAGCGTCGCCGCTCGCAGTGTGTTCTGCATACTACCAAGGGCGTCGGTGAGGCTCTCGATAATATCGCTGGCGTTCATAGCCATACCACGAAGCGCTAGAATAAGCGCAGCGATGGCGCCCGTACCGAGCCCGGCAAATATCTCGTTAAGGTTCAAGCCGGTGAGGCTGGATCCGACACCCTGACCAAACCCATCGAAGAACTCCATGACCTTTTGGGCCACGCCATAGAACTTCTGGAAGACATTGGTTAGGAAGTTAGATACACCCTGCCAAGCTTTCTCGATCCCGCTCGCCGCGCTGTCCAGACCAAGGAATTTCTCCGTGACCTGAACAATCTTGTTAGCGATCTTTCCGCCGTCAAATCCATCGAACAGACCGAAGAGCAGCGCAGCAAAGGACTTCAGCATCCGGATCGGAGGCTCGATTAGAGCCCGTAGGACTTTGAAGAACTGCTGGATTCCCTTACCGTTCTCGATCGCGTTGCGGAGAACCGTGAAGAAATCGAAGAAGCTAGCGGCGAACTCGAGAATGCCGCCCGTTCCTTCGGTGACAACTCCGAAGAGACCGAAGAAGAACTTGATGCCTTCTTTGAGAACCATCCAACCGATGTCAAGGATGGCGAACAGACCGTCGGCAATCCGAGCGATCTTGTTCATGGTCTCGCCGGAGGGGATTAGATTCTTAGTGAAGTCTCTAATCGCCACCGTAATCTTGTACAGCTGTTCGCCTGTTGCCGGAGGAAACGCATTCAACCAGGCGTGCTTGATTGGACCAAGAACCCCCATGAGGCCTTTGAAGGCGTTGCTGATGGCCTCGATAAGGACGGTTCGGCCGCCTAGCTCCTTCCAGTCACCAAGGACTTTGTTTCGAGCGTCGGACGAGCCCTTGACGAAATCGCCGAGTACGTTGTTGACGCTCGTCCAGAGCTTCTTGGCTTCCTCGAAGTCACCAAATATGATCTGCCAAGTCTGAGCCCAGCCGGAGCCGAGACCTTCCTTGAGCGTGCTCATCAGCTGCGTGAAGGTCTTGACCTCTGTAGCAGCGCCTCTGGCGATCTGCGCCAGCTTCTGGATCTCAGCAATCTGCTGCTGAGAATATCCCATCGAAGCAAGCTGGGCGTCCGTCAGGTCGCCCGTGAACTGCATCAGCGTATCCGTCAGGATCTTGCTGCTGAGCCAACCGTCCTGCAGGGTGAGCCGGAAGCTACCGTGCTTCTTGACCATGTCGTCGATGGCGACGCCATGAACTCGAGCGGTCTGCATCAGAGCGTCCTGGAAAACCTTACCGCCCATGCCCGCTTGAACGACCGAGTTCCAGTCCTCCAGCGAAACCTTACCCGCAGATATAGCCTGCGAGAGCTGGTACATCGCCCGAGAGGCCTGTTCGGAGTTCGAGCCGGACAGAGCGGCAAGGTTTGCGATACCCTTGATGGACTGTGTTGCCACGTCCAGCGACACGCCGGCGGCGGTGAAGGTACCGATGTTCTTCGCCATCTCGGCGAAATTATAGATCGTCTGGTCCGAGTACTCATTCAGAATGGCCAAAGCCTTGTTCACGTCAGCGAGCGTCGTGCCCGCCTTAGACGTGTTAGCCAGAACAGTCTGAATAGAGTTCAGATTTGTTTCGTATTCCCGGAAACCCGTGGTCAGCGGATCGATTGTGAAAGCTTTAGCAATCCGTGTCCCGGCTTCGATCGCTTTGTGGGTGATCGTGGCTAAGGCGGTGACCCCGATGACCGACATCGCCTTGAATCGATCGGCGATGCTCTGGACGCCAGACTCGACGTGAGACAGGCTAACGTTCTTGCTCGCGGCGCCCAGGTCCTGCAACCCTTTGGCTGCGCCCTGCATCTGCAGGCCCTTGTTCAGCCTCTCCAACGAAGCAAGAGTAGTCGCCACTCGTCTCTGAAAATCATCGTTGTTGAACTGCATGTTCACAACGCGATTCTCAATAGCGCTCATCCGGATATCACCGCCTTCCACACCTTGTCTGCGATTTGATCAAACACAGGTCTGATCGCGGGATTTATGTAGTCTTGCCCGGCTACATAGCCGCCGGTCCCCGTGGCGTAACCATACTGAAGCATGATTGCCACGGGGAACCCACTCTCGACGTCGAAGTTGTTCCAAGATATGACACACGAGTTCTTGGTTCTTTTAATGGTAAAAGTCCAAGAATCCGCAGCCAACCCGGAATCGACGGGTGTCGCCGATGCCAGAGCACCGACCCCTTGTTGAGCAAGCTGTTCAAGACCGTTGTAAATATCGCCTTTGGCCAGCTTCCTCAGGAACGCTTCGGTTCTCTTGAAGGAGCCGCTCGAGGTCACCGAAAACATGTCGACTCCGTTTTACGTGTGAACTTCCAGCGCCACCAACCCGGTGGGGGTCTTGTAATATGCCTCCAACGGCGTCCCGTCTTCGAGGAAGAAACTTGTGGTCACCGGAGGCTCGGGAGCATCTCCGGGAATTCGACCATAGTCATCGAGAGGTGTGATCTCCTGAAGACCCATTCCCCCCATCAAGGATCCTGGTGGTGCTCCTAAATCGTTAAGGACATTAATGGTGAATTGTTGTGCAGCTGTCGAAACCGCGGTGCTTCCACGGTCGTGCGTTGCGTCCAACGTCCACGCCCATTGGCACGTACCGAAGCCAATCGTAAGGGCGCCCGAAGAATATCGCTGCGCAACGATTCCCCATTCGATGTTTCCAGGAACATCGTAGTTCTGCCCATTAAGATCCGCGAGACCTCCCGGGGCAGAGCGGGTATACGAAGCCAGGAAAGAATATGATCCCTCCGGCTGCGTCGGTTTCTTGTGGTCTGCCTCGAACCCCATCGCTCCCACGAGAGTGATGTTGTTGTCGACCAGCGCAGTATTACCCCACTGTTTGAGACCACCATAGGGATTCTTGGTGACCGTGACGTCGTAGTCGTAGACACCGTTCATCCCGAACTGAGTCCCCGTCAGGAACCACTCCGGCCTTGGTTCGGACCAACGAGTGTCCCGCCAGGTGCCCGTCCAAGTCACCGGATCGAACTCGTCGCCGGCATTCCTTGGTAGGGCACTTGTCGGGCCGGGCATGGTGTCTTTATAACACCATAGGATAGACTCATCGCCCACGTGCTCGAATCGAGCCCGCCAGAAGACCTCGTTCCCGGACATAAATATAGAATGACCCCCGGCGACATCTCGCCATGTTTCCACGGCGTCCCGCATGGGGGTTGTCCAGTACTCGTCGTGCCCGGAGGACAAGAATATAGATCCCTTGCCGGCGAGCAAGGAATAGCCTTCTTTGTCCAGGTCTACCGAGGAAATATACTTGACCGAGAAGCCGTTTCTCTCGAGGAACCTAATGAGGGGCAGCTCGCACGCCCACCAGTAGGTCTGTATGACCGTACCTCGAGTGATGACGGGACGATGGTAGGAGGCGGCGACGCAGCGTTCCATGATGTTGCCAACGCCAGTACCAGAACCGTAGAGATTCTTCCCGTTCGGAGCAGCCGGAGTACCGAAGTAGTTGTAGGCTGCTCCCCAGGTCGTATCACTGGTCTTGTAGATGATGTCTGCGACAGCATCGTCATCCCTCACTACAAACGTCGCGTAGAAGAAGTCGTTCTCAGCAGCGTTGTGGATTCCAGCCATGTACACGCCACTGACCGCATCTTCGGGAATATCCCAGGTTGCGGTGACCGTCCAGTCGGTCATGGAAGTTGCTCCATGACCACCAGATATAGACGCTCCTTCTGACTGGTCTGCCGGAGTATTGACCACCGTCTCTACCCGGCGGAAACCAGTCCCCCCGTACCACCCGACTCGAAATATCTCGATCTCTTCTGAGTCCCCGTTGACACAGAATTCGGCAGTCTCGCCGACGTTGTAGCTGATCTGTCGAGCAAATCCAGCTACAGACATGTCGCCGGTATACGCCGCGGTCTCCATCTGGGACTTGTTGTATGTCCCAGGAAGGGTGTTCTCAGCTACGATGTCGATGCTCATGCCGGAATACTCACCGAGGTGTCGATGCCGTACCAGCGCGTTCCGCCGCTAGCAACGCTGTTGCGGTAGAAACTCCGGTTCGAACCGTCTCCGCTGAGCTCGCACATGTAGAAGTCTTCCCCGTCGGCCTGCTGGATGGCCGTCGAAGCGACTGTTGTGTCGTGCAAATACCGCGTACCGTCTCCGATGGTGACGCCGATAACCCAGCATCCTCCGGCACCCGGGGTGTCGGCCTTGGTCTCGAACTCGACGTAGTTCCAACCAGCGACCAGCGCGGCGCCGTTGACCTTGGTTCCGTTCGAGTCGTAAAGGGCCTGGTTCATGGCGCCGGCGCCCGGCCAGTATCCACTGCTGCGAACCTGGTAGGCAGCAGACCAGGACTGTCCGATATGTGCCGATCCGGCCGGAACGTAGAGTCGAGCTCCGTCGATCTGAGACCCGGTCGGAAGATCCGCTCCGAATTCGTAGAACAACGTCGACAACCACGACCCGGCGTCCGCGTCGTTGTAGGAGGTCAACGATCCTGTTGGTGCTCCGGAGAAGATGGAGAAGAGTGTTGCGTCTTCAGACGCATCAACCTCTCCCGTGAACGCTTGAGTATCAGATCCAAACGCGTTCGTTGCTTGGACGGTGAAGGAATATGCGCCGGCTGTTGTTGGGGTTCCACTGATCACCCCCGTTGAGGAGTTGACGGAGAGACCCGCGGGGATCGTTCCGGACGTGACGCCCCAGGTCATGGGTGTAGACCCCGTGCGGTTCAACGTCTGACTGAAAGCGAAGCCCACCTGCATGGTGCTCAGGATGGTCGTTGTGATCGTCGGAGCGGTTCCGCTACTGGCAATTGTGCCAGAATATACCTGCGTGTCGTTGCCGGCCGTGTTCGTCGCTTGAACCGTGAAGGAATATGCGCCGGAGCCACTCGGGGTTCCGGTGATCGCACCCGTCGACGAGTTTAGAGACAGACCCGAGGGAAGCGATCCGGCAGAGATCGTCCACGTCAGTGGAGAGGTACCCGTGGCGTTGAGGGTCTGGCTGAAGGCCGTGCTCTGAGTCAGAGAGTTCAGAGTCGTCGTAGTGATGACCGGCGCCACCGGACTTCCAGTAACTGTGCCGGAATATGCCTGCGTGTCGCTTCCGATCGAGTTGGTAGCTTGAACCGTGAAGCTGTAACTACCCGAGGCCGAAGGAGTGCCGGAGATCGTTCCCGTCGAAGTATTCAGGGAAAGTCCGCCGGGGAGACTTCCCGCGGTGACGCTGAACGTAAATGGCGGCGTGCCGTTCACCGCCAGGGTCTCCGAATATACCACCCCCTGCGTCATGGTGTTAAGACTCGTGGTCATGATCTCCGGAGCCGAAGGTCCAGTCGAGGCAACCCTCAACCAAATATCGTTGGTGATCATGTTGACGGGAGCGGTAGTTCCGCCGATCCACAACACCTTTGCGTCAGTGGAGGGCCGAGCTTCGTTGCCGGTCGTCACGAAGACGGGCATCACAGAAGCCGCCTCGATAAGACCACGAATTGTTGCCATCACTGCCCTCCAATCTTAGTATGAGGTGACTTCGAACGTTCCGTTTCCGTCGTCTTCGACGGTTTCTGCGTTGATCTCGAATGCCCTGGGCGTGGCCATGCGAACAACATCGTCAGGACCGGAAGCGGTAAATATGCCGTTACCGTGGTCTGTGATGAAGAGCGTAGGCCAGCCGACAATTAAGGCGATGAGCTCGGTCGGGGTCGGAAGCTGTGGCGGAGTGGAGTCTGTTCCGTAAATAAGATCTTCCAGTTCGGCGAGAAGAGGCGCCGTAAGGAGAGAAGTATCCACCACAAGGTTAGCCGTCGGTCGGTGTCCAGAGACTAGAACTGGTTTGGTAGTAACATTCCAGCTGAACGTGCTAGCTTCGGGATTGTCTCCCACAGACTGGTAGTTCTTGCTGGTAGGGGCAACCAGGGCGTTGTACACGAAATGAAGCTTCGCGCCGTAGTTAACACCCATTGCGTCGTTACCGACTTTGGTCCGGTAACAAAGCCCGAAGCTGATACGACTCTGACCGGAAATATACAGACCGTTACCCAGATGAACAGACCCTTGACAGTCTTCGAACTCCCGAGGATAGGTATACGCATCGACAGTCGCGGCGTACTCCTCCGGAGCCGAACGATTCTGGTACTTGAACCCATCCACGTAATACGGCTTGGATTCTCCCCCGGAGGGATTTTCACTCACGGAGATGAGACCATTCCAAGGAACCCCAACAGCTCCTGGCTTGTTGGGGTAGAGAACGCCTCGATCGATACCGGTTTCGAAGAATCGCTCGCCGACCCGGTCCCAAGCAAGTCTTGTCATGCGCGAACCTCCTTCGGGTCAGCCAGTAGTTCCCAATTCCCTCAGCCGGCGTTCGTTGATCTGGCGCTGCTGCGCCGCGGCCTCAGCCCTGCTCATCTTCTTTGGCTTACCATTCTTGATGTTGCACGTTCGAACGAGAGCCAAGAGTCGATTCAGATGCCAGTGCTGACACTCCATCGGAATCGTGAAGGCGATCATCCAGTAGTAGAGGAGCTCTGCCGTGATGACTTCGGTGTTCTTCTTCTCGCCTGGGACCTCGGAGAACCACGCCGCGGTCATTGGATCGTTGATGTAGGCGTCGATCTGGTCGTAGTGTTCCGCAGTGAGTTGGGAGAAAACCTCCGGAGGAACATTGGGGTTCTGATTCATCGCCCTGATGTACCACATCAACTGTTCGAGAGTTTTGTCTTTCGTAGCCAAGAAGGGTTTCTTGAAGAAAGACTCCCATTTTGACAGCGAGACCAGAGAATGCTCTAGCATCAGCGTCACTGAGATCGGTTCAACGAACTGGTTGGTCTCTTCGTCGAACATCTCTTCTGTTTCGACGACTAGCTCGAGCATTCTCTGGCCTCCTTTCCTGTCTTAAGCGAACGTGATCAGCCAGTCCGCGTCGGTGACCGCCGGGAAGCGGTAGCCGTCGGCCGGGCGGGCCACGACGACCTTGTTCTCGGTGATCGGGCCGAACGAACCCGCCGCCACGTCTTCGTCGTCGATCGAGTAGATGACGCCGGTCGTGCCGGGGATCGTGATGATGTCGGTGGACGAGTTGTAGGTCGGAACGCCGGGCGTGACCGTCGTGACCGTGCCGGCGAACATCGCGTAGACCGCCGCCGGGGTCGGGAGACTCGGGTCTGTGCCCACCGTGCCGTACAGCAGGTCCTCGAGATCGGCGAGTGCGTCGGCGTCGACGACCGTCGAGTCGATCACCAGCCTCGCAGTCGGCTTGCGCTCCACGCCGCCGATCGTGCCGACCGGGGTCGGAGTGCAGCTGAACTCCCAGCTGAGGGCCGTGGCCTCCGGCGAGTCGTTCATGGTGGCGTAGTTCTTCTCCGACGGCGAAGCGAGCGCGCCGTACACCAGGTGCAGCTTGTACACGTGGTTGC
>JACCDR011748719.1_pt1 | contig 15324 bp, 8 predicted proteins | sample 7446431 | NCBI WGS metagenome assembly JACCDR01 (sample SAMN15323443, study PRJNA562643) | freshwater metagenome | isolation source: river surface water | place: USA:Blue River Watershed | collected 2017-08-17 | reverse complement strand
GTCGAAGCCCGTGATGGAGACGTCCTCCGGCACGCGCAGGCCGCGCGGCGGCAGGTCGAGCGCGAGCTGGTAGGCCTGGTGGTCGGCGGCGCAGACCCACGCGGTCACCCGGTCCTCGCGCACGATGCGCGCGACGGCGTCCGCCGTCTGCGCGGGCGAGAGCCGCGGCGTGTTCTTGTCCACGTTGAGCACCCACTCGGGGCGGAAGGGCAGGCCCTGCAGGAACAGCGCCTCGACGTAGCCGCTGAAACGGCGCGCGACCCAGTGGCCGCCGATGGGGTAGTCCCACGAGAGGAAGCCGATGCGCCGGTGCCCGGCGTCGGCGAGCCGCTCGACGAGCGCGACCATCGCCGAGGCGTCGTCGGTGTCGATGATGTCGATCCCGGGCTGGTTGTAGCTTTCGAGCACGGCGACGGTGCAGAGGCGCTGCGAGATCATCTCCACGGCCTTCTCCGCAAAGGGGTAGATGAGGATGACGCCGCGCCAGTTGCCCTGGCGCATGTTGCGGATCACGGGCTGGCGGCCGGTCTCAGGGTGAAAATCCACGGGTGCCTGGTAGCAGACGTCGATCGTGACATGCTCAATTTCCGCGCGGTCGCGGATGCCCTTCAAAATGTAGGGGAAGGTGGCCATGACGACATTGCCCGCGGGCACACCGATCAGGACGCCGATGGTGAGCGCGCGGGAATTGCGGCCGCGGCGCCCCATGCGGCCGGGCGTCTGCTGGTAACCGAGCTTCTCCGCCAGCTCCTGCACACGCTGGCGTGTTTCCGCACTGATGGCGGGATGATTGGCGAGGCTGCGCGAGACGGTGGCGCGCGAGAGATTCAACCGTTGCGCGATCAGTTCCTGGTTAACGCGGGACATGCTCATGGGGGCGCCCGAGAGAGGCGCGTTGAGGATTCGCGGAGGGGGGCAGGGGCTTCAACGCCCGGAAGCACAGTCCGCCGGAAAAGTAATGCAACAAAATAAACACAATTGCGCATAAATGTGCGCATAGAGTTGCTTAACATTTCATAAATTATAATATATTCATATACTTATGATATAAATGCGGTATGGTATAGTCATGCAACAAACTATGCACATAAAAATTGACAGATGTGCACATCAGGCGCTCCTTTGAGGCAGATGTTCGGGTCCTCCCGGACGCAATCCTCCCCAACCCCAAACTCCTCGGTCTGCTGACGTGCGTCTGTTTCCGTCGTTGGAAATCGTCGCCGTGGGTCGCTCCGAGGTCACCAAACCACCCCCCATGAACCTCAAACAGCGTTCCGCTTACTACGCGGGATTTATGATTGGCGCGGCCGCGCTTTCGATGTGGCCGCTTGTGGCCTCCGCCCAGCAGGCGGCCACGTCTTCGACTCCGACCAAGGAGGAAGAGGAAAAAGTCGTGCACCTGTCCCCCTTCGTCGTCACCACGACCAAGGACAAGGGTTACCTCGCCACCAACTCCATCTCCGGCACGCGCCTCGACACGGCGATCAAGGAGCTCCCGATGCCCATCGAGGTCATCACCGAGCAGTTCCTGCGTGACACCGGTTCCATCGACCTGCGCCAGAGCCTCCGCTACAGCGCCGGCATCATCCTGCAGTCGCAAAACGACCAGGGCTCGAACGCCTTCTCCGGCGCGGGCGGCGTCCACAACCCCGAGGGTGTCACGGCCAACAAGACCCAGTCGTCCTACAAGATTCGTGGCTACATTTCCGACGTGGTCCTGCGCGACGGCTATCGCCGCCAGAGTGCGACCGACTCGATCAACATCGGCCGCGTCGAGGTCATCCGCGGTCCCGCGGCGCTGCTCTACGGTATCGGCAACTTCGGCGGCATTGTGAACTACCTCCCGAAGACCCCGCAGTCCAAGCAGCACACGGACCTCGGCCTCGTCTACGGCAGCCATGACTTCAAGCGCGCCTGGCTCGACACCACCGGCCCGCTCATGGCCGACGGCAAGGCCGCCTACCGCGTCACCGCGGCCTGGCAGGACGGCGGCGACCACACCGAGCTCTTCAACGAGAACCACTGGTTCATCTCCCCGAGCTTCAACTTCAAGCCCTTCCCCAAGACGGACATCACCGTCGACTTCGAGGCGGGCGAGCAGGAGATGACCGGCCTCGGCTTCCTCAGCGTGCGCGCCCGGTCCGACATCGACGGTATCGGCCAGGCCGACCGCCTCCAGAGCTCCGGCTTCGTCGAGTTCGCCGGCAAGGACAACCGCACCTTCCGCTGGTCCGGTCCCGACACCTTCCGCCGCTCCTACTCGGACAACCTCCGCATCCAGCTCACGCAGGAACTCCTGCCGAGCCTGAACCTCCTCGCCGGCTACAACCGCTCCAACGTGGACTTCTACGTGCGGGACGTGAACGGCTCCATGCGGCAGAACGTCGGCCCCGTCGCCCTCCGCGACACCATCACGGTGATCCCGATCGACGTGGCCAACGGCAGCAGCGAGTTCTCCCGCTCGTTGGCGCCCAACTCGATCTTCGAGTACCTCTGGTCGCACAACAAGGAGGAGAACACCCGCGAGCAGGCCCGCGTCGAGCTCAACTGGGCCTTCAAGCTCTTCGAGGACCGCAAGTGGCTGAAGATCGACAACAGCTTCCTCGTCGGCCGCTCCACCGAGGAGTCCGACCGCATGACCCGGCTGAACCGCAACCCGAACAGCCTCTTCAACTACAAGAAGCCCACGGACACCTCCTACATCCGCTATGGCAAGCAGGGGGACGGCACGGCCGACGTCGGCACGCTGGACATCAACCGGATCAACGCCCTGTCGAAGAACACCGGCGACTACGCGATCTACCAGGGCAAGTTCCTGGACGACCGCCTGGTGCTCGTGGCCGGCCTCCGCCGCGACAAGAACGACAACACGGTCAACACCGCCGTCTTCCACCCGACGCCCAGCACCAACTCGGTCAGCCGGCCGTCGCAGACCGAGGACACCAACCAGCTCGGCGTGACCTTCCGGATCACCCCGCGCATCAGCGTCTACGCGCTCCAGGCCGAGGGCCTCCAGCCCAACTTCGACGGCCTTCGCGACGCCGCCGGCGACCCGCTCGGGCCCACCATCGCCAAGAGCAAGGAGATCGGCCTCAAGGTGGACTTCTTCGAGGGCCGGATCTCCGGCACGATCAGCAAGTTCAACATCGAGCGCTCCGGCGTGCCCTTCGGCCAGTGGTGGATGCCCACGTTGAAGAACACCTTCGATGCGAACCGCCCGATCATCTACAACGTCGGCAACTTCAGCCCGAGCAGCGTGGCTGGCGGCAGCAACGGTGGCAACGGCGCCGCCGACGCGGCCCTCCCGCAGTGGAACGCCGGTGTCTCCGCCGGTTCCATCTACCAGAAGAACGGCCAGTTGTATGTGAACGCTTCTCAGCCCGCGGGCGCCGCCTACCTCGACCGCGTGTTCAACCTGACCAAGACCTCGAACCCCGGCTGGCCCGGCTGGCTCTACATCTCCGACTCCGAGACCAACAACAGCTGGGAAGATCGCGGTGACGGCAACGGCTACCAGTCCTACGTGCAGCAGCAGGACGAGTCCGACGGCTGGGACGCCCAGCTGATGTTCACGCCCAATGACAACATCCAGGTGGTGCTCAGCTACGCCCACACCAAGCGCACCATCACCAACCCGGGCAAGTTCATCAAGTATCCGCATCCCGAGAACCGCTGGGCGATCTGGTATTTCCCGGACAGCAACTGGGGCCTCACCGGCTACCCGCTGGACGAGGTTTACACCGATCCGGCCGACACCTCCACCTGGACCGGCATCGGCTGGGGCGCGGGCCAGAGCCGCGACGACACCCCGAAGCACTCCATCAGCGGCTGGGCCAGCTACCGCTTCACCGAGGGCCGGTTCAACGGCCTGACCTTTGGTATCGGCGGCCAGTGGGAATCCGAGCGCGAGTATTTCTCGGGCATCACGGTCGCGGGTCAGAAGCAGACCAACGGCAAGGGCGAGCTCACCATCCTCAAGCACAAGGCCCGCCTCAACACCGACCTCATGGTCCGCTATCCGTTCAAGATCAGCGACCGCGATGCGTTCGTGCAGCTCAACGTCAACAATATCGCTGACGACAAGGACCTCTACGGCCTCATCTACGCCCCCGGGCGCAACATCAAGGTCGAGTTCGGCTACAGCTTCTAAGGTTAAACTGGGTTAACGGGCGTGCGCCGGCCTTGGGTCCGGTGCACGCCCCGCCCCCCGGGTGGAACGCGGCCTCCGGACGCGTTTTCCGCCGGCGCGCGACGAAGCGCGTCCGGAGGCCGCATTCCACCTCTACGCTTCATGATTCTCCTCATCCCCGCGGTGGGAGGGCTTTACGCCCCGGCAGTGGCCGGTTGCAATCGGCGCCACCCCTCCAACCCCGTCTCCCTGTGAGCACCACCTCCCCCGAACGTCTCTCCTTCCGCGAAAAGTTCGCCTATGGCCTCGGCGACACCGCCTGCAATTTCTGTTTCCAGGCGATCAACATCTTCCTGGCGATCTATTACACGGACACCTTCGGCCTCGATGCGGCCGCCGTTGGCACGCTGATGTTCGTCGTCCCCTTCGCCGTCGCCTTCCTCAATCCGGTCATCGGCGCGCTCGCCGACCGCACACAGACCCGCTGGGGCAAGTTCCGCCCCTACATCCTCTGGGGCTCGCTGCCCCTCGGCGTGCTCGCCTGGTTCCTGTTCGCCAGCCCCGACCTCAGCCCCGGCGGCCGGCTGGCCTACGCCTACGTCACGTATTCCCTCATTCTCGTCTTCTACGCGGTCGTGAACACGCCCTACGGCGCGCTCATGGGCGTGATGTCGCCCTCCTCCGAGGACCGCACGTCGCTCAACTCCTACCGTTTCGCCTGCGCCTTTCTGGGCGCCTTCCTTATCGGCGGCTTCGTGCCCGACCTGAAGGCGCTGCTTACGCCCGCCGGCGGCTCCGATGCCGACGGCTACCGCAACACCATGGCGATCTTCGCCGTGCTCTCCGTCGCGATGCTCCTGTTCACCTTCTGGAACACCCGCGAACGCGTGATGAACCCGCCCGAGCAGAAAAGCTCGCTGCGCGAGGACCTCGGCGACCTGAAGTCGAACTGGCCCTGGATGGTCCTGTTCTTCGTCGGCTTCCTGAACCTCGCCAACGTCGGCCTGCGCAGCGGCGCCGGCGCCTACTACTTCAAATATGTTCACGGCAACGAAGCAGCCATGGGCAATTTCAACAAGGTCGGCTTCCTCTGCTTCATCGCGGGTGCGCTGGCGACAAAGCTGTTCACCGCCCGCTGGTCGCGCCGGTCGCTGCTGATCGTGCTGACCCTGGTCAACGGGGGCGGCATGTTCGCCTGCTACTTCGTGGATCCGCAGAACCTGCCGCTCCTCTACGCCTGCAACATCGTCGCGAGCTTCGCCGCCGGCCCGACCCCCGCCATCGTGTGGTCGCTCTACGCCGACACCGCCGACTATGGCGAATGGAAGTTCCGCCGCCGCGCCACCGGTCTGCTCATCTCGGCCATGGTGCTCGCCCACAAGCTGAGCATGGCCCTGGGCGGGGCGATGATCGGCTGGCTGCTGGCTTACTACGGCTTCGTGGCCAACCTCGACCAGACGCCGCGGGTGCTCCACGGCATTTCCCTGATTTTCAACGTGCTTCCCGGCGTCCTCGCGCTGGGCGCCGGTTTCGTCTCGATCCTCTACCCGCTCAATGAGGCGAAGATGAAGGAAATCGAGCGCGACCTCGCCGCCCGCAAGGGCGCTCCTGCCCCGGCCTGAGGGGCACCACGAAATACACTAAAGACACGAAATGAATGACCAACGGCATCACGCATCGCGGTGGGGCGGCTTGACCTCAAGACGCCTCTTGTTGTCGCCCACCTCTCAACGCGTTGGGGTCAACGCGTTCCACCGGATCCGAAAAGCTCTTTCGTGTATTTGGTGTGTTTTGTGGTTTCTCTTGCCTTCCCTCTCCCCCGCCGCGCCCGCCGGCTGGGAGCTCGTTTGGTCCGACGAGTTCGACCAGGGCACGCAACCCGACCCGGCGAAGTGGAGCTACGACGTCGGCGGCCAGGGCTGGGGCAACCGCGAGAAACAGTTCTACACGCAGGCGCGCCCGGAAAACGCCCGGATCGAAAAGGGCCACCTCATCATCGAGGCCCGTCGCGAAAAATGGGAGGGCAACGACTACACCTCCGCGCGGCTCGTCACCAAGGAGAAGGGCGACTGGACCTACGGCCGCTTCGAGATTCGCGCCAAGGTTCCGCTCGGTCGCGGCACCTGGCCGGCCATCTGGATGCTCCCGACCAAGTGGGACCTCGGCAACGGCAACTGGCCCGATGTCGGCGAGATCGATATCATGGAGCATGTCGGCTACGATCCCGGAGTCGTCCACGCCTCGACCCATTCGCAGAAGCACCAGTGGCGCATCAACACCCAGCGCACCGCCAAGATCGCCGTGCCCGATGCCGGCGAGGCGTTCCACACCTACACGCTCGAGTGGGACGAGGAGGAAATCCGCATGTTTGTGGATGACCGCCACTACTTCACCTCGCGCAAGGAGGGTGGCGACTGGACCTCGTGGCCGTTTTTCCGGCCGTTTCACCTCGTGCTCAATGTCGCCGTCGGCGGCGACTGGGGCGGCGCCCAGGGCATCGACGAGACCATCTGGCCGCGCCGGATGGAAGTGGACTATGTGCGCGTTTACCGGAGGAAAGCCCCCTGAACCCCTCCGCTGTCAGTTCCGCGGTGACGCCTTCGGGCCGGGTGATCGTCTGGCGCGACGAATTTGACCAGCCGCTCGGCAGCGGGCCCGATCCCGCGCGCTGGTCGCACGACCTTGGCGCCAGCGGCTGGGGCAACGCCGAGCTGCAGGCCTACACCGACGAGCGCGCGAACAGCGAGGTCGTCGCGGACCCGGAGGCGCTCAACGGGCGAGCCCTGGTGATCCGCGCGGTGCGCACGGCCGCCGGCGGCTACACCTCGGCACGGCTTAACACGCAGGGCAAGTTTTCCATCACCCACGGCCGCATCGAGGCACGCCTGAAGCTGCCGCGCGGGCAGGGGATCTGGCCGGCTTTCTGGATGCTCGGCGACGGTTTCGGTCGCGTGCCCTGGCCGGCCTGCGGCGAGATCGACGTCATGGAGATGATTGGTCACCAGCCTGCCAGACTTTACGGCACATTGCACGGACCGGGTTACTCTGCCGGCGAAGGGCTGGTGAAGTTCACCGAGCTGCCGGCCGGCTCGACCTTTGCCGACGCCTATCACGTCTTCGCCGTGGACTGGCAGCCGGGCCGCATGGACTGGCTGCTCGATGGCAGAGTCTATCACACGCTCACGCCCTCCAACCTGCCCAAGGGCGCGCCCTGGGTCTTCGACGACACACCGTTCTTCCTCCTGCTCAACCTCGCCGTCGGCGGCAAATGGCCCGGCTACCCCGACGCCACGACGCAGTTCCCGCAGGAATACCGGATCGATTACGTGCGGGTTTACGCACTCGCGTAGCTTCCGCTGTAGGGTTGGCGCTTGCGCCGACCTCGCGCGAAAGGTCGCCGCAAGCAGCGACCCTACATGAAGGAAACGTGATCAAGAATTCCTTTTCCCCATGATCCGTCGCCTCCTGCTCATCGCGTTGCTGGCGCCCGCGCTCTTCGCCGGCCCGTCCGTCTTCACCCAACGCCCCGACGATCCCGCCGCGGTTTACGTCACGCCCGAGGCCTTCGCGGTGAAAGCCGACGGCGTCGCCGATGACACCGCGGCGTTGCAGGCGGCTATCAACCGTGTGCAGGAAACGACGCGCCGCGGCATCGTGTTCATCCCTTCCGGCCGCTACCGGCTCACGTCGGCGTTGCTCGTGTGGAGCGGCATCCGCCTCATCGGCTACGGCGAGACGCGACCGGTGCTCGTGCTTGGCGAGAACACGCCCGGCTATCAGGAAGGCGAACGGAAGTATCTCGTGCACTTCGTCAGCGAGCGTCCGGCCTCGCCCGACCAACCGGTGCGCGATGCGAATCCCGGCACGTTCTACTCGGCGATGAGCAACCTTGACGTCGAGATCCGCGACGGCAATCCCGCGGCCGTGGGTGTGCGCTCGCACTTCGCGCAGCACGGTTTCCTCTCGCACATGGATTTCCACGTCGGGCAGGGCCGCGCCGGGGTGGAAGAGGTGGGCAACGAGTCGTCGCACCTGCGGTTCTTCGGCGGCGAGTTCGGCATCACCACGCACAAGCCGTCGCCGAGCTGGCCCTTCGTCCTGCTCGACGCGCACTTCGAAGGGCAGCGTCGCGCTGCCATCGAGACCGAGGAAGGCGGGCTGACGCTCATCCGGCTATCCGTGAAAAACACGCCGACCGCCCTTCTCGTCCGTCCTGATCGCTGCGAGGAACTCTGGCTGGAGGATTCGCGCTTCGAGAATATCTCCGGCCCCGCTCTGGTCATCAGCGACGAGACCAGCGCTCGCACCCAGATCAACGTCCGTAATCTCGCCTGCGTGCGCGTGCCGGAGTTTGCCCACTTCCGCGAGAGCGGCCGCCGCGTGGAAGGAAAGGGGACGCGCTACGTGGTGAAGGAATTCTCCCACGGCCTGCACATCGACGACCTTGGCGCGGAACCTGCCATTCGCACGACTTGGGACGCCGCACCGGTCAGCGCCGCGCCCGCGTCAGTGCCCAGCGATCTCGCCCCGCTGCCTCCGATGGCCGAGTGGGTGAGTCTCCGTGCCCTCGGGGCCAAGGCCGACGGCGAGACCGACGACACCGCTGTCCTGCGCGCCGCCATCGCCCAGCATCGCGTGATCTACCTGCCCACGGGCCGCTACCGCGTGAGCGACACGATCACGCTCCGGCCCGACACCGTGCTGATCGGGCTCAACCCGATCACCACGCAAATTCTCATCAAGGATTACACACCGGCCTTCCAAAGCCCCGACGCCCCGCCCGGTCCGCCCGCGCCGCCGGCGAATCCGCGCTGGGGCATCCCGCCTTCGTTCCCGGGCACGGCCGCACCCAAGGCCCTGCTCGAGGCGCCCGCCGGCGGCGTGAATCTAGTCAACGGCCTCGGCCTCGACACGGGCGGCGTCAACAACCGCGCCGTCGGCCTCAAGTGGATGGCGGGTGCGAATTCCTACGTGAACGACGTGCGCTTCCTCGGCGGCCACGGCACCTACGGTCCGGACGGCGTCTATCTCCGCATCTACAACGACACCCGCAGCGGCGATCCCGACCCGCGTCGGCGCTGGGATTCGCAGCCCGCCAGCCTGTGGGTAACCGCGGGTGGTGGCGGCGTGTTTAAGGGCATCTGGACGCCAAGCCCGTATTCGTCCGCCGGCCTGTTTGTCTCCGACACGTCCACGCCGGGCCGCGTCTATGCGCTGTCGAGCGAGCACCACGTCCGCACCGAGGTGAAGCTGCGCAACGTGGCGAACTGGGCCTTCTACGCGCTCCAGACCGAGGCCGAGCGTCACGAGAGCCCGCACCTGCTGCCGCTGGAGATCGAATCCTCGTCGGACCTGCTCTTCGCCAACTTTTTCATCTACCGCGTGGACACGCCGATTCCCTATGAGACCGGTATCCGCATCGCCGACTCCCGCCGGCTGCAGTTCCGCGGCGTCCACGTCTACAGCCCCGGCAAGCTCAGCTACGACAACACGCTCGTGGATCGCACCTCCGGTGCGGTTATCCGCTCGCGTGAGATCGCGCGCCTCAACGTGTCAGGCGATGCGCCCGCCTGGAGGGCCCAGCTCCCGCTGGGCCGCGGCACATCAGGAGATGTGCCCTCCAACGAACCCCAAGCGGAACTCACCCGCGTCGCCACGGGCTTCACGAATATCGACGGCCTTGTGACCGACGCAGCCGGTGTCGCTTGGTTCGTGGATCAGGCCGAGGGCCGGATCTTCCGGTGGTCGGCGGACAAGGGCGTGCTGCTCGCGACCGACGCCATCCCGCAGCCCGTGGCACTGGTGCCCGCGCGCAATGGTGACCTTCTCGTCGTCGCCCGGCACGGCAGCGTTTACGCGTTCAACCCGGCGATGGGTGATGCGAGCATCACCGTGTTGAAACCCCAGCCCGCTGCCCCGCGCCCGGGCGCCACGGCCTGGCTGCCGCTCAACCGCTGGCGCGACGGGCACGACTGGCTGGAGGCCAACACGCGCCGCGAACCGCTCCACTACGTTTCGCCGGACGGCTCGGTGTTCTTCCCCGCTCCGGTAATTTTCACGAAGATCCCCGCCTCCGGCGGACGCTGGCTTGGCACGATCGACATCGCCCGTGCCTACGCCTTCGGCCCGGCTCGCGCCAGTGAACCGTTCTACGTCTCCGACGAGTTCGGCCAGACGACATGGCGTTTCACGCCCGGCGCCGACGGCACGCTCGGTTCGCCTCAGCTGCACGCCGAAGAGGGTGAGGCCGGCACCGCCGTGGATGCGGCGGGCAACGTCTATGTCTGCGCGGGGCAGGTCTTCATTTACGATGCTGACGGCAAGCCGCTTGGGGTGATCGAGGTGCCCGAGCGCCCCAGCGCGCTGGCCTTCGTGGGGGAGGACCGCCGCACGCTCCTCATTGCCGCGCGCGGTTCGCTCTACGCTGTCCGCACATCGGCATTGGGACGTTAGACTGATCTGCGGAGTTGCAGAAGTCGGAGACGCGGCGACAGTCTTCGGCCATTACCCCATGATGCGCCTGTTCTGCTTTCTCCTGATCGGCGTTGCGGCCGCCGCTGCCCCCATTGACCGCGAAGCGCTCGTGCGCCGTCACAACCCCGTCGTCCGCAGCGTCGATTACGATTCGCCGCTCACCGTCGGCAACGGTGGCTTCGCCTTCACGGCCGACATCACCGGCCTGCAGACCTTCGCCTACGACTACCACCGCCACGGCGTGCCCACCGAGACGCAGGCCCGCTGGGCCTGGGTGAGCGATGAGAAACCGGAGAACTTTACGCTGCAGGACGCCAACAAGGACTTCACGCTCCCTGACGGCCGCGTGCTGGGTTTCCCCACGCGTTCGTCCGTCCCCGCCGGTGACTGGCTGCGCAAGAACCCGCGCGCCTTCCCCGTCGGCCAGCTCCAGCTCGTGTGGGACAAGCCCGACGGCTCCGCCTTCACCCCCGCCGACATCCAGGAACCTGAACAGACCCTCGACCTCTGGACCGGCATCCTCACCAGCAAGTTCAAGCTCGGCGGCGTGCCGGTGACGGTGACGACGGCGTGTGATCCGTGGTTCGACCAAATTGGAGTTCGGGTGGAGTCTAATTTGGTGAGCGATGGCAAATTGCACGTGAGTTTAAGTTTTCCTCGCGGGCACGACATCCAAACCAAGAACACTCCTGCACTGGATTGGAGTAATCCCGACTCGCATGAGTCGGAGGATGCAATCCTTCCTATGGTTTCAATGCTGGTGATCGGTCGAAAGATCAACGATTTGGGGTATCTCGTGTTCGTATCCAGCCCGTTAGCTCCTGCACTTGAAAAAACGACGGATGCGCAGATTCCTCATATCTTCAGGACATTGACCCGTAGCAATGACCAGCCAGCGATAGAACTGACGGTTTGGTTTTCAAACGCTGAAACGCTGGAGCGGAGTCTAGAGATTGGCGCACCATCAAAGCCCCGAGATTTAATGAAAGGAATGGATGGTGTCTTGAGTGCTTCTAAAGAGCATTGGAACTCTTTCTGGCGCACCACCGCCGCCGTGGACTTCTCCGGCAGCACCAACCCGCTCGCGGAGAAGTTCGAGAAGCGCATCGTCCTCTCGCGCTACCTGACCGCCGTGCAGTCGGTCGGCGACGTGCCGCCGCAGGAGAGCGGGCTCACCTGCAACACCTGGTATGGCAAGCACCACACCGAGATGATCTGGTGGCACACCGCGCAGTTTGCGCTCTGGGGTCACGACGCCGCGCTGGCAAAGAACCTCGATTGGTTCATCCGCCAGCTCCCTGCCGCCCGCGCCCTCGCGCAGAGCCGCGGCCTCAAAGGTGCGCGCTGGGCCAAGATGACCGGTCCCGAAATGCGCGAAAGCCCGGGCGGCAATCCGCTCATCATCTGGAACCAACCGCACCCGATCTACCTCGCCGAGCTGCTCTATCGCAATTCGCCCACGCCGGAGACCCTCGCGCATTACCGCGACCTCGTCTTCGAGACCGCCGACTGTCTCGCGACGATGGTGCATTGGAACGAAACCAAGAAACGCTACGACCTCGGGCCGCCGCTCTGGATCGCGCAGGAAATCTACGACCAGGCCACGAGCCAGAATCCGTCCTTCGAGCTGGCCTACTGGCGCTGGACACTAGGCCTCGCCCAGCAGTGGCGCGAGCGCCTCGGCCTGCCGCGCGTGGAGAAATGGGACCACGTGATCGCGCATATCGCCCCGATTCCCGAAAAGGACGGCAAATACGTGGCCCTCGGCTCGCATCCCGACACGTGGGAAAACATCGACAGCCGCCACGACCACCCGACCATGCTCGCCCCGATCGGCCTGCTCCCGCCGCAGGCGCCCTACACCGACCGCCCCACGATGGAGCGCACGCTCGATGCCGTGCTCGCGCACTGGGACTGGGCGGCGAAGATCTGGGGCTGGGATTACCCGATGATCGCGATGACCGCCGCCCGCCTGGGCCGGCCGGAGACCGCCGTCGAGATCCTGCTCCGCGACGGCCCCAACAACATCTACCTGCCCAACGGCCACGCCCCGGTGCGCAGCGACACGAAGGTTGATCCCAACGCCCCGTCCGGCGCCCGCAAACGCGAGATCGCGGTCTATCTGCCCGCCAACGGTTCCTTCCTCGCCGCCGCCGCGCTCATGATCGCCGGCTGGGACGGCTGCACCGAGGAATTCCCTGGCATCCCCAAGGATGGCACCTGGCAGGTGCGCGCCGAGGGATTGAAGCGCCTGCCGTGAGGGAAGGGAGTTCGTGAAAACTGAAAATCGGGGATCTATAAACTGGAATTTTGTGGAGGGCCCGGCTCCAGCTGGGCCGCGGGAACGGCTCAGCTGGAGCTGAGCCCTCCAGGTAGCCATCTCTTCACAAAACGCGGCTGGAAACCGCGGACGACTTGGGTTTTATTGGCGGCGTGAAAGCGTGGATGGCAGTCTGCATGTTTCTCCTGACGACGGCCGGCGGTCTGGCCGAGGCCTTTAGCGTCTTCAAACTGCCCAACGGCGGCCGCCTGGAGATGTTTCCGGTCGGACGTTGGGCGATCAGCAGCGAGGACGTGGGTGAACTCAAGATCGTCCTGATGCCCGACAGCCCCAAGATCAACGCCCGCGCCATCTACAGCGTCGCCACCGAGGGTGCCGACGATTTCCCCACCGACCAAAAACTTGAGGAACAGATGTATCGGGTGGCTGAGCGCATCTTGTCCTCGGGCGACTTTGTGGAGCGCAAGCCGGTGGTGAAGCCGTTCTACCCGCCCAAGGGTTTCGGTTACTACGCGGTGATGACCGACCGCAAGCTGGTCGGCCTGCCGCCGCGGCCCGGTGACTACAAATTTTTCATGCTCGGCATGATCCGGTTGGCGCCGTCGGTCTATCTCAAGGTCCAGATCATGGCCGACCTCGAGGAGGGCGAGCCCTACCAGCAGTTGCTCGGCATGGCCGAGGGCGCGGTTTATACGCCGCCACGCTAGGGTGGGGTGCAGGTGAGCGGTAGCCGCGCTGGAGCGAAGTGACAGGGTGGACGGGAATGCGGGCGCGCCTGATGGAGGCCACGCTTTCGCCCCGCGGGCGCGGGACTCAATCGTGGCTACTTACCGGCCGTCCGCGCCTCGGCGCGCTTGGTCATCTCGTCCACGACCACCGCGGTCGTCACGTCGCAGCCGACGTTCGTGGCCGTGCGGCACATGTCGAGGATGCGGTCGGTGCCGAGGATGATGCCGATGCCCTCGGGCGGGATGCCGAAGGTGATGAGCAGGCCGGCGATGAGCGGCAGCGAGCCACCCGGGATGCCGGCGACGGCCACGGCGCTGAGCACGGACAGCAGCAGCAGCGTGATCTGCTGGCCGAGGGACAGGTCGATGCCGAAGACCTGGGCGACGAAGAGCACCACGCAGCCCTCGTAGAGCGCCGTGCCGCTCATGTTCATCGTGGTGCCGAGCGGCAGCACGAAGCCGGCCGTGCTGGGGGAGAGCTTCAGCTTCTCCGTGGCGTTTTGCAGCGCGGTGGGGAGCGTGGCGTTGCTGGAACTGGTCGAGAAGGCCGTCACGATCACGTCCTTGATCGCGGCGAAGTAGGCGCGCGGACTCCATTTGGTCCAGAGCTTGAGCCAGAGCGACATCGTGCCGAAGAGATGGATCGCCATCACGGCCGCGCAACCGACGAGGAAGACGCCGAGCGCCTTGATGATATCGAGGCCGGACTTCACCAGCACGCTGTAGATGAGGCAGGGCACGGCGTAGGGCGCGAGACGGAGGGCCAGGTGCACGATGCCGGTCATCAGCTCGGTGACCATTTCCAGCGCATCCAGCAGGCGGCGGCGCTTGTCGTCGGGAAAGGACATGCCGATCACGCCGACGAGAATCGCAAACAGGATGAGCGGCAGCACGTCGCCGATGCGGGCGGTGCTTGAGCCGACGACGGCCGCAAAGAGGTTGGCCGGCATGAACATCTCGACGATCACCGCCAGCGAGAGACCGTTCTGACCGGCCTGTGCGGCCACATGCTTCTGCGCCGCGCCGCCGAACTCGGCCATGAGCCGGGCCTTGGTGTCAGCATCAATGAAGCCGCCCGGCTGGACCGTGTTCATCATGATCAGGCCGAGGGCCACGCCAATGGCCATGTTGAGGAAGAACAGGAAGAAGGTGCGGCCGGCGAGCGGCCCGAGCTTGTCCGGCCGGCCGAGTTGGACGACGCCGGTGGCGAGCGAGGCGAACACGAGCGGCACGATCACGAAGAACAGCAGCCGCAGGAAAATCCGCCCGAAGGGATCCAGGAGCACGGTCGAGACCCCGCGCATGGCCTCCAGCAGGTCTGGCGAGTTCTTGATGCCGACATGCACCAGCAGCGACTGCAGGCCGGCGGGCAGCGGGATGTGCGGACCGGCCAAGAGGGTGACGATGCCGAGCAGGATGCCGACCGCCAGTCCGCGCAGGATGCGGTTAGCGAGCTGGTCGGAGGCGGGGGCGGCCATGGGACGGAGCTTGGGACGGCGTCAGATGTTGCGCAACAGGAACTTGGACAAAATAAATTTCCCGCTGGTTTGGCGGGGTCCGTCCGGTAGTCTGACCGCCTTTCGCGCATGCAGACCTTCTTCGGCATCACCCTGGAACTCATCATCATCATCGGCTTGGTGCTGGCCAACGGTTTCTTCGTGGCCGCCGAGTTCGCGCTGGTGAAGGTCCGGGCCAGCCAGCTCCGGCCGCTG
>JACCDR011322170.1_pt1 | contig 15335 bp, 31 predicted proteins | sample 7446431 | NCBI WGS metagenome assembly JACCDR01 (sample SAMN15323443, study PRJNA562643) | freshwater metagenome | isolation source: river surface water | place: USA:Blue River Watershed | collected 2017-08-17 | reverse complement strand
TGAAATAATGCTTAAAATGCGTGAAACATACAAACACACTGGCTCCAAAAAAGGAACGCAGGGAACTCCTAAAATCTCTAATGAAATTATGGATTTGCGCGCTTCGTATTTTAAACAACTTCGAGCTCTTCATTGTCGCAATCACTCCACTAAATAAATACTTGCGCCTTGTTGCCGGTTAACATTACTGCCACTACGGTTTCCAAGTCAATTAGGACTGATTTAAAGCAGGCTGTATATTCTTTAACCTGCTGATTCACGGCGATGTAAGCCCCATAGAAACTTACAGTAGCGTCAATATCAACACGTTGTGGATTTAATGCTGGTGGTGTTGCACCTGAAGGTCCTAATGGAACTGGTGCTGTTGGTAATCTGCGATATCTTGACATGCGCAGGGTTGTACCACCTTTTGCACGTAAGCGTTTGGTTTCTGCGCCTAATTTGTAGATAAGACCTGGGGTCTCAACTGCTAATAGAACGTCATCGACCGATTGCTGTACTTGTGGTGGTAACGTTGTAGTTGTCGTAATCATAATGTATCTCCGAGGGAAGAATCCCGCGTTAAACCTAAATTTAACTTCCAGAGCTCAGTGAAACTCGAACACACTGATTGGTTGGCGAGACCCTTACGCCTTGAGTTGGTGAGACTCAATACACCATGAGCTAGCGACTTCTCGATACGCTACCACTACCGTGCACAGAAAAAGGTATATTTTCAACTGGTTTTACGATATTCAGCTAAACGAGCTTGAATAAGCTTCTTTTGCTCCTTGGAAAGAATACGTCGATCATAATCACCAACACGTGATAATGGGTTATCAGGGATACTTGCACCAGCAGATGCAGCTTGCTTTGGCTTAGCCTTAATATCCTCTATACGCTTGGTAATATACTGTGATTCATTCTCTGAAACCCCATAGTTTTTGATCATATTATATGCCGTAACAAAACGGGATTTAGGGTCAGGATTGGCCATAATTGAATGAAAATCATCAGGATGGAGTGCTTGTAGGTTTTTAAGATTTTCTTCTGTCACAATTGATTTAAAATCAGGAAAACGTTGAGCTGCATAGGTTTCAGCCATGGTAATGGCAGCCTGTTGGCGTGCCTCTTGTAATTCGCGCTGTGTTTGTTGGATTTGTTGTGCCAATGTTTTAGCTACTTTTCCATCAACAAGTGCATCATCATCAATAGCAATATTAAAATTACTAGAAGTGGGGGTTTCTGCTTGATAATTGTTGTAAGGTTGAGCTTTTCTTTGCTGCTCTTCCCACTGTTTTAGGCGATTTGCAAGCTCATTTTTTTCACGCTCAGCAGCTTCCCAGCGTTCACGCATAATGCGTAGATTTACTTCAGCTTTTGTTTCAGGAGCTGGAGCAGGTTGTTGTGGTTGTTGTACTTCTTGCGTGGTTTCTTGTACCACCGTTGATGCTTCTGCTTCATTAATATTCATATTACTCTGCTCCATTGTCTTTTTTTTGTTCTAGTTTTTCTTTTAAAATTTTAAGTGCTTCCTGAAAACTAACAACAGGCTTATTTTTTATCTTTTCTTGTAGTTTTTTTAGTTCTTCATTCATGCATCAGCCTTTTCTATTAAGCGTAACCCTTGGGTAGCAAATTCATTGTTTTCTTTTTTAACCCACTCATCCAATTCACCATTTTCAAACAAAATACACATCTTAGCTTGATCTATATCATCTTTGTCGAGGGTATGAAAGTTATGAACTAAATAATAATGGCGGATTTTAGTAGGTATTGACCATAAAAACTCAAGCGATGATGAGTCTCGGTGATATTTCCACACGGATTGGGTAAAGGTAGGGGTAGGACAAGTTAATCGGTGAAAAACGCGATTTCTGGGAACCTGCGTTAGTTTTTCAATGTCATGAATGACAACAATGTAGAAGTCTTTGTTCTTGTAGGCATCGTGTTTTAAGCCCGATGCAACGGTTTCATGAATAACCGTGATCAAATCCTTGCCCAGTTCCCGCGTATATTCCCGTATATCATCTTGAATATCTTGTGGCTTAAAGAATTCATTGGCTAGTTGACCCAGCGTTTTTTTGTCGTGCTCCATATCTCTCCTTGTCGGATCAGATCTAGATATAACAAAAAGCGGTGTGGAAGGAAATGAGAAAACCCTCCACACCACAGTCTCATAGAATTAAAAGGAGCCTTGAGATGAAGCAAGGCTTATGAAGTATACATAAAAATTATACAAAAAAACAAAAATCCCTCCAAGAGACACAGGGGAAGTACTACATGGAGGGGAAGAAAACCAACTCAATCATAACAGACGAGTTATGGTTAGACTATCACAAACAAAACAATATTCAACGAGAATTCTTATGTTTACAATGTACACATTTTAATTTCTGTTGACATTTAAAACAGAAATTATAAAGTATACATACTCACGACAAAAAAACAGTATAAACCAAAAAGTCATACAGGGAACTTTATGAAATCTTATCTGAAGGTTGCGTTATTGCTTTGCGCAATTTCTATTTCTGCCTCTGAAAATAATTCAAAAAACAATGATTTGTTACCTAAAACTCTGCCTTATGCGATAGTTTTAAGTACGCTGCCAGCTGCAACTAAAATTCTTGTCGGTACGGCAACCTTATTTAATCCATTATCGGTATTGCCAGGAATTGGCGGTGTAATGCTTTATAGCTACTACAAATCATCTCAATCTCCCAAAAAATAATTACTTAAACCAAAACAAAGGAACTTCATATGTTAGGTACATCCGCTTTTGCGTATGCAATTACCAAAGTAGCTTGTAATCTTGCTATTGTTATAGCAAATCCGGTAACAGCTCCCGCTGTTATTATAGCTGCTCAACCAGCTATTGAAGCTGCTGCTATTAGCGCTGCTACTGTTGCTTTAGCTTTACCATTACCATAAAAACCACATTAAACTAACAACTCAAGGAATTATTATGGGTATTATTGCTGGCGCTATAGCATATGGCGCAACTAAAGCACTTTCATATACAGCTATAGGAAGTACAATTATTTTGGGCACGGGTGGTATTGCATGCCCTACCATGGCATCTATGGGTATTATAGGCGCTGTTGGGGGTGTCACTGGCGTTCCTGCTACCGCAGCAGTAGGCGCACCGATGATTATTGCTACAACCACTGCCGCGGTAGAAACTACCGCTACTGCCGTAGGTGCTTTCTTTACTGCTCTTCCATTTTTACCTTAAGGACAATAATGTTTGCATTATTATTAAGTACATTATCTGTTTTAAGTTTGTTTTCTTGTGCACAAGACAGCAAAGCACGATTATTTGCGCTTGAAGCATTAAAAGCAAAGCAATCAAAAAATGAACCAAAGCATATTGCTGTTTTAAATCATAAAACAAGTTTGCAGCATGTTGCATCATATGCTAAAAATAAAAACCCTAAACACGGCCAAGAATGTAGCGCTTTATTTGCTGCTATAGGTTACTATGGCACTAAAGCCGTTTGTTATGGTGTGGGTCTAACAGCGCTTGGTGCTAGTACTGCGGCAGTTGCTCCAACGGGTGCTGCTGGCATGGTAGTGGGCGGCGCAGTTGGTTTAGTTGGTGAAGCAGTAACTGCTGGTGGTGCTGGCATGGTTGCAGGAGCTCTCAGTATGGCTGGTCCAGCAGTAGTTGGAGAAACCGTTGTTGTTAGCGCTAACGTCATTGCTTCAGCAGGCGGTTTAGCTCAAGCAGCTTTATGGATTGAAGGAGCAGCAACTTTTATGGGTACTGTTGGTGCAGCTATTCCTTTCCCTATTTAATAGGAAATACATGGAAGCATTAAACTATATTTATTCTAAACTAAAGAAAATTCCCTGGAATTTAACATTTATTTGGGCAATTCTTTTATACAATAAACCATTTTGGTTTGGTATTGGAACCATTTGCTTCTGGTTATTATTTCATCTATTTATAGAAATAGCAGTAGATTATTGGAATAGTAAATAAACATAATAGCCCCGATCACTCGGGGCTATTTTAATCACACAATTTCAGGAGAGAGCGTGATTACTTTTTCTTTTTAGACTTTGATTTTTGTGCTTCTGAAATTGCAATGGCGATTGCTTGTTTGCGATTCTTTACACGCGGTCCTTTTTTACTACCGCTGCGAAGCGACCCTTCCTTAAATTCATGCATTACATTTTCAATTTTGTCTTCTTTTTTCTCGTTAGACTTTTTAATCTTTTTTGCTTTCTTGAAGAGCTTAGCATCGCTCTTAAATACTTTTTTCTTTGCCATTATTTCTTCTTCTTCTTCTTGGACTTTTTTAATTCTTTAATGAGCTTACGATCTTCGTTTGCTTCTTTATTAAAATCTTTAATATCACCCTCAAGGTGCGCTATTACTTTATTTTTTTTCTTTTTTTTCATGTGATTTGCTTTCGCGTGCTTCATGTCTTTTTTTTAACTCTGGATATTTTTCATACACTCGACGCTTTATACCCTCTGGATCAGGTGCAAAATGTGCACGGGCTAGGGCATTACGGGCACGTGCTAGGGTATTAATAGGGAAACTATATTTACTTGCGCCACCAGAAGCACCAGCAAATGCTTTAGGTGATACGGTTTTATATTTACCAGCGTTTGATGATCCAGGCTTTTTACGCATAGATTCTTCTGCGCCTTTTGGGACTTTAACCCCTTTTGCAACAGTAACTTTTTTGGTCTTTTTTTTCATAGTGATCCTAAAAATGAGGGTTGCCCAGGAGCATGACAACCCTCATTAGTTATTGAGACATGGAAGAGTCAACAAACCATTCTTTTACGCGCTTTTCTGACGGTTCTTTGTCGTTACGTTGCTGCAACGATTCAGGCACCTTCATTACCTTGTCATGGGTATCAAGCGCGATCTTTATCTGTCTTATTTGCCCAGGCATAGCACACCTCAAATGTGGCTAGGATCCATAGTTTTACGGAATGCATTATGTGATGCACGCATTTCTTGGTTTACACCTTTAAATGCTGAAGGTACATATTGTTCCATATAGCCTTCACGTCCTGGCCATTCTCTGTGAATTACTTCACGAGGCAACAATGCAGGAGCGTTCCAATCTTCTTTGATCATGCCACTGTCATCAGACATCATGATCTGTGCTTTACGTGGTGAATCATACATTGAGCGTTTGCTCATTTCTTTGTCGTAATATCTTTTTGCCATAGTAGGCCTTTCTGTAGAAACTGCCCCACAGGATGGGACAAGGGTTAATATCCTCTAACTACCGATATTGACGGGATTGACCGGTTGCTCCGCAATATCTTCCATTTCGAGCTCTTTAAGAACACGCTGTAATTGGATCAACTTCTCCAATTGAGCAATATCAATACTTTCAATCTCTTTCATCGCCTTAACATAGTTAAGAAGCGCTTGATTATCATCTTTAACGGCCTCAGCGCGACGCTCTTGAGCCAACGCTTGGTTTTCTGCCACACGAGAAATACGTTCAACACCAAGCCCTCTGTCAGCAACAGCTCTTGCTTGTGATAATTCAGCACGTGCCTGCATTTCCTGCATAGCAATCTGCGCCTGCTGCTGCTGCATTTGCTGAGCCGCTTGTGCGTTAGTTGCAACTTCTTGCATAATCTCTGTCTTGTTCTGTATAGTCGCCGCTTCCAATAAACGAGAATCTGGTATTTGTACCCCAAGCTCACGCAACTGCAACAGCTGTGCAAACTGCATCTGCCGTTGAGACTCAGTATTAAAGCCAAGCTGTACCATGCAGTGATATTTACCAAAATCTTTGTTGTAGAATAACGGTGATGGCTGTTGACCTTCAAGCATCATGCGTATCTTTGCAGGCGTATAATTAAGCCGCACAATATCCATGATCCGTTCACCAAGCAATACCTGTGAACTATCCAACTTATCAAACAATGGCTCAAGCGTGGTTAATCCAGCACCCTGACGTAATACTTCCGTTATCCCCGCCTTAGCATCATTCGCCATGCCCATAAGCTCTTCATTAATACCCGTAACAAGGGAAAGCTCTTTGGAGAACGTTTCTTGCAACTGAAAGAATCCTGGTGGGATATTTGGCGCCTGTATAGGAATAATATCGGTCATCTGCGCATCATCTTTTAATGGAATAATACGCCCTGCACCTGTCTGCATAAGATGTTTAACATCAAGAACCGCAGATTCCTTAAAAATGTAACCACTGTTTACAACGCTTTCTGCAAGGTCAGCTGAGAGCATAATTCGTCGGTTCAGGAGCATTTGAGGATCCCTAAGTGCCCGACAAATACCCTGAATACGGGTGTAAAAGTAGGGTAGGGATGGGGTGTAGTAGCCAACAACGGGAACAAATGGGTAAAAATCACTGTTGGTTGGTTGTGGACCATCATAATAGACCTGGTCTTGTATCATGATCGCAAGACGCACGGTAGGAATAGTGTGTTTTACGATCTTAAACGATGGGTTTTCAGCAAGCATCAAGTCTACATCGGTCTCATCAAGCTGGTCTTTTGTTACCTCGCGCTGCATACCGGTATTACGATCAATAATAAGGTGTTGCTCACGATAATCACGGTAATAATATTCATCGTAGGCAAGTTTATTCATTAATGTTTGACCAGTTGCTTCAGGCTGAAACTGAAACCTACCATCGCGTCCCATACCTATTGGGTTACCAGTAAGCGCCATGATTGAGTCATAATACTCAGCAGGCATAAGGGCTGCTGCTGCACTGTGGGTAAGGTAGGTTCTGCGCCAGACAAAAGCACAATCGGAAAGATCAAGCTTTCTAAAGTAGGGATCAATAAAGAACTGGTTATACGCCAAGTTATCGACCTTAACATCACCGTTAACGGGATCGTTCTTAAAGTCTAGGTATACATGGAGCATGTTCATGCCGGTGATACAAGCACCTTGATGGAATGCATCTGAGATCGTTTCATAGACATTTTCACGCTTAAAGATGTTAAACATGATTTTAGACATTTGATCAGCGGTAATTTGATCACCGTTTTCCATGGGCACAAAAATACAGGATTTTCTGTTTCTGCGTTGGTGACCAGAGACCATGCTACATAATGGTCGCGTACGGTTAAAGAAGTAATTACCGGTATTAAGAATATTTGGCTGTGCGGAAAGTTGGGTATTAAGCGAGATATCCCCAGCTTCTAAGCGAGCATCAATCGTAGCTTCAGACCAAAAAGCATTCCAAATAGCAGTATTCTGTAAATAAGATGAATCTATTTTCTGCTTTATGGCAGATTGACCTTGATACAAAGATTCGACGGGTCGTAATATCATTGCTTCATACCCTTTGCAAACTCTTTTATGCTCAGGGTAATGAAGTGATGTTACAAATACAAGTATATAAAAAGGATATGGTAAATAAGAAAACCCATATCCTTTTTTCCTTATTGCAGTGCCACAATAAGGCCTGTTCACATTATCAGTATTTATAAAGAAGTTTTATATCTAATACTATCTTGAAGCCCTTGAGGTTAAATCTGTAAAAACCCCAAAGGCCTCATCATGAATTAAGTAGAAAGCAGAAAGAGTATACAGTAATTTATTCTATAATTATATCATCAATCACAATTTCATCAGTGACTTTGTATGTTGCCATAGCGGTAACATTATTACCAAAATCATCAGTTGCCTGCGTATAACGCTCTTTGCATGACTGTAAATATTCTAAAGATTTTTGTATTTCATATTGCATTTCAACTACTTTTTCATAGTCTGCAAATTCTTCATCAGTGGTAATAACATGAAGAATCAAGCGAGGATCATGATCATCATCTTCATGTTCTGGCTCAGTATATTTTACTGGATATTTAGCCCTAAAGTCATGAATGGCCTTATTAAACTCTTCCATCTTTTTTGATAGTTGATGAACAATATTGGTAAGTTCGTTGTTGGTATCAATCTTGACTCGCAACTGCCCGGTAATTTTTCGGTAATCTTTAGTTTGTTCGCTCATATTCTTCCTTTAATTTTTGTATAAAAGCTTCTTTATCTGTTTTAAACTGTTTGCTTAGTTCATCCATATCTATAGCACTCTTAAACAAATCAGGATTTTCTTTAAATTCATCCATCACCCGTTGCGCGGCTAACAACGCTGCAAATTTTGCTTGTGCAGGCCCACGCAATAAAAGCATATGTAAGCACTCGCTTGGGTTATTGAAATTTAAATCAATAGTAGCCGCAGACATACGAGCTTCATTTGATATAAAATGCAAATACATGGTTTCTATATTTTGCATGTGTTTATTTTTTGTAGAATTATCCATTAATAACCTCGTATATTTCTAAAAACGCCTGGAAGATTACCACGGCTGCCATACAATGCTTCATTCTTCTTACGATCAAACTCTTCTGCTGTCATGCCCTTTTTAGTTTTATAGATAGCCTGACAGAGGTACCTAACGGCATCTGCCCAGTGAGACGCCCAATTATGAACTGGTTTTGAGCCATACAGCTGTTTTGTTTCATCCCACTGACGGTAATAGTTTTCTAGTGCGTTGACCAGGGATTTGCACTTTTCAGCATCGATCCAAAATTTAGGGAAATGGGTTAACACGTTTTCTATACCATCCTGGAGATCGGCTTGTGGTAATACCGTGAAGGTTATACCAAGCTGGCGTGCCTTTTCATACCGGGTGATACCACCGTTACCCCACTCACGCACCATGAGATCATGCGGAGCAAAGTGTTTACCGTACGTATAGGGTTTATCGTTAATGATTTTGACATAATGATCTAAGCCTAGACCATGATTACTGTAACAGTCTATAAGACGGATAATTGTCCCATCGCCAACGGTATTGAAGAATAGGATAACGTTTGTGTCATTTAGGCCGATGTCCCACACAGTATGGACGAGTAAGCCAGGTTCCCAGGCTACATGGGTTATCTGCCCTGCCTGCTCTAAGCGCTGTAACGCTCTGCCATAAATAGCACCATCAACACCACGTGAGTATGAACATTCATATTCTTGTTGATACTTTTCTTCGCTCATACGAGCACGCTCAAATGCAAGATGCTCTTGGGATATGTGCTGAATATCACTGGTCTTTTTCACATACACAAACCAGTTAGGCATATCTTTGACCAGTTGATGGAGGGCATACTGATGGTTCTTGCCGTTGGGGGTAGAGATGATAACCAGCCAGCCGTTATTAGCAGCAAGGATGGGGGATATGGTATCAAGAATCTCACCTGAGTCATAATAGGCATACTCTGACATGATAACGCCATAAGGGTTTGAACCACGGATGGAGGTAGCATGCTCCTTACCACCTACTACTTGGAGAATAGAACCATTAACGAAGGTTATCTTCATTTCAGAGGAGTTTACCGATGCAATGACCTCAGGAGGAATGAATTCTCTAAAAGGGACTGAATCTGAAGATATTGCATCCCATAAGTTACGTTTGGCACTTGCATAGGTGGGAAACACATAAAGAACTAAGCATACTTTTTTAAGGCATTGGCGTATGGCAAGATTCCAACAAGTAATATCTTTGCCTGGCACGACGGGGAAGTACGGCAAGCACGTTACGATAGCCCTTGTTTTCTATAGCATCCCATAAAGGGGCTTGATAGGGTCTGAGTTGGAACTTATCTAAATGTATTTGGGTCTCGATGTTCATTACTACTCTCGATTAACTTTTTTGGTTACTTGCTCTTGGAATACTTTTAAGATGCTGACAAATATAGCAGTCATGAGTCTATTGCGTTGGATAGAACTTAGGAGAGAGTTATTATCTTCTAAGTACTTTATCTTGTCACACAACTCACTCAACGCCTTGGTCTGTTTCACGAGACTCCTTATTATTTAGTAGGGGGACATCAGGGGTAGAGGGGGCTGCGGCCATGTTGATAATGAGGGTTCCACGAGCGTTGCCCTGCTCAACGTTTTTCAGCTCAGCAATACGGCGTTGCTCATCACGAGATATACCACAATACCAACCAATGGTTCTGGCAATGGTAGCATTATCATAGCGTCTACGACTAGAGCCAATCTCTCTGCGGGAAGCTATGCGTTCCTTGGCATAATCATGCGCCTCATGCAAACGAGGATGCTTGTTAATCAAGTCTTCCCAGGTACCTGTTGTGATTCCCTTGCTGTTATAGAAATCATTTAACCTAAGAGATTCTTTGCCATCTTCATCAATATCTGCCCAAGCAACCAGTTCTTTAACCAGGCGATCAATAAACAATTGGGTTACAGGTGACATGCCGGTTTGATGGACGTTGTAATACTCCCCGAGAACAACCGGGCGTCTCGCGGACTCCTTTTCAGGATCATCTTCGGTATTATAATAGATAGTTTTCTTAGTCACGTTTTTTTTCTTCACTGACATGATAAAGTCCTAGTTGAGTAATGACTATTTCTGTGCGTGGATTTTCGTCGTATAGTTTGACCCATGAGCCTGCTGAAATGATGCAATCGTCTTTGTATAAGAGTTGTATTGCGGTATCACAAAAGAACTTAATCAGGTTATCTGAGTCAGGTTTTATGAAGTGGTATCTGCCAAGCAGTTCGTTGCGTTTCTTTTGGGAATGGGATCTGGGGATGGTGAAGTAGAAGTAGAAATCTGCTCTGCAGGGGCCTTGAAAAAATGGTTCTTCGTGGTGTTGGTTCTGTAAGTAGATACTGTAGATAGATTTTATTTTCTTTTGGGTGTCCCAAAAATGGGAACCACTGAGTCCTGCCCGTGCCCATGATACTGGCTCACCGGGTATAATATACGTCTTGGTACGTGGTGCTTCAACCATACGTCTCCTGTTTTCTCCCTATAATACACAAATTGCCTCATAGGACAAGAAGTCCGATAATCAAGGCCTCACAAATTTATTTTCTTTAAAAGAGTATCGATTCCAACGAATGTCATTGGTGATTTTTCTACTATGGGCGCTTCTTCTTTGATCAAACTCTTGGGTGTTTTTTCCAAAAAGGGTGGGATAATAATAGCATTTTGCTCGATAATTCTATTCACTCGCTCTTGAGTGTAGTCTTGTCGCAATTTAAATATATAAACATCCCAGCACCAAAAAGCCATACTTTTGTTTGGCATTACACTGAAATGCATTATTTGTTCTACAATCTTGTCTCGCAATTCTGCATCGGTTCGCTCGGGCATTTGTTTAACCACAGGAGTTTCGTAGGCGGAATACATCGTAGGCTGCTTAGCCTTAACCCTTACCCTTTTCTTACCTAACCCGCTATAATCACCTGGTTCAGTAAATGGCGTTGCATCATCAAATGAACCATATTTAATCCCCAATGCATAATACCGAGCCCCGTCCTTAACCCTCTCTACCCTCTTCAATTGACTACAACAAGCAGCAAACAGATACTTGGCTGGGTCTTGTATATCCTTGGGGTAGGACAGGTTATCAGAAACAGATGCCAAGATATCATCAGGTATCCAGGATAACTTAATTTTTCCATACAGCGTTGGGGTGAATGGCAACTTGTCAATCACTTTAGAGAATTCTGCTTCCATTACGACTCTCTTTTTTGTGTGGTTATTTACCCCACCCCCCCTGCTCTCTCTCTTTACTAAAGGGATAGGGATAGGTAAAGGGACAGGATTATATAAATTTCTATTCTTATTACTATAAACATTACTTATATTATTCTTTAGGTGGACATTTTTCTGAATAGCTTGATTTGATGCGAGATTACAAGCTGCAATAACAGTAGGCAAACCAAGAGCTAAAACAGGGAACAATACCGCAAGTCTACGACGCACCTCAAAAGACTTAAACCATGATGATACTTTGTATAAATACCCACGATCTTTCTTCTCAATAGCTATCAATCCCATATGCTCAAAGTACTCCATTGCACGCTGTACCGTTTTAGGCGAACAACCTGCTCTTGTAGCAATAGTTTTATGACTCGGGAATATTAATGGACACTTAACGTAAAAATGAAGAAGAACAGCGAAGATTGCACGCTGTTTTTTAGTAACTTTACCCTTGAAGAATTCTAAAGATGAACACAAAATACGTGTATCTAATAGGGTTTTTGCAGATTTTTGTTGACGTGTTTGAGTTAGTGTTGTATTCTTCATGGTACATTTTGTTTGTATGTTTGTTTAAACATTCTGTTATTACGAAGCCACCCGGCTTCATAGTTATCATATTCTTCTTATCAACATCCGGTCGTCCAAAACTTTCAGTCGATAAGTAGATAAAATTTCAAACTCTGAGCTAGTTTAATCGCTAGCTCGTTTTTTTTTCTAAACCAAAAAACAAACTTCTTGTAAACATTTGTTTTAATTGAGTTAACTATAGCTGAATTAATTATTTTGGCAATGGATAACCAACATATATTATACGTTAGCCCACCATACCAATAACCCTATACCCACAACAGCAAAATAGAACGCTCTAATCAAACGCTTCTCTTCTTCTTGGACATAGTGATGCCTTTGTAGTTCATAACGCGCTAAATAGAATCGTTGGCGCTCTACCAGGTCATAATGCTTCTTCCAGGCAACTTCATTCTTAATCTTGATTTCTTGCTGCATCATGCGCTTCAATCGCTTGTTTAACCAATCTTCTTATTTGTTTGCGCAGAAACTTAATATCTCTATATACTTCTTTTTTTAATATAAAATTATCTATATAAGTAACTAGATTTTTCTCAGTCAAATATTTTTTAGCCAGATCTATCAACTTTTTCTTTTTAGCATCTTGATTGGATTTAACCAATCCTGGAATCAAATCACCAGAATGAGCACAATCAAATCCAATGACCCAGAACGTACCCCGCGTATCATATTGAGCAAATGTTAACCCACCATGAATATCAGCAGGAATATCATGATAACTTTTATTATTCCATGGATGATTTTCAGGCAATACAACATACCCAGCAAGATGACCTAAAGGAAATATTCTTTGTATCCTGCATCGATAACCCCTGTAGACAAAATCAACCAGATCAGGCTCATTACACCAAGCAGGACAATAGTCATGACATTTAATTTTTTCAATCTTTTTCATTTCTCATTTTCTCTATTTAACCAATCAAAAAACTTATATATTGGTGAACATTCAAAAATATCTAGAGCACTATTAATTAATATTAAAAACCAAAATCCTTTAAATAGTAGCTGATCTTCAACAAGCATGAAAATAATAAAGACAAGCGCAAGATATATAGCCTTTAATCGCGCGGTCATTATTTTAAATTCAACCACTAGCAATTCATCACGTGTATTATTTAATCTCTGATTAGATTTAAACAAAATAATTGCATCACATGTAAAACTTACTAACCCACGATTATTAGCTTCTATATTCTTCGATAATTCATCAATTTTATTGATTATCTCAGCATTATTTATGCAATTAGGACAACTCATGCAACTTCCTCATGCGCATGACCATTAACTTTAGGCGCATCAGTACGACGTATAACAATCATGTCCTGCTCCATCATGATCTCAACCCAGTCATCTATACCCGCAAGTTCCAATAACGCCTTCTCAAGCAACAAAAACTTACTGTATTTATTACGATGTAATTTCTTTTTCATATATAACCTTTGTAGTAACTATTGACAATAGTAGTATATATGCTATTATAATCAGTGTCAATAGATGAAAGGTATATCAATGAATCGTTTACAGCAAACTGTTTTTAGTTATTTCACTCAATGGGAAATGATTAGGTATATTCTCCGTGAGGCCATGGAAAATGACAAACCAATTGAGCATTATAAAGATGAATTCCAACAATTAGATACCATAATTAGTGAATTGATGCCCATAATGGAATACATAAAAAACGAACAAGTAGATTTTTATGAAAACATCAATTTGTATCTTAAAACCAGAAATAAAATTGAAGAGCAAAGATAATCCCTGCACTAAGATTACTATTAAAACCTATGGATCATTAATAAAGACAGAATGTGCTTGCTCAACGCATCCTCGCATGCACATTGGTATTATTAATGGCCTTCATAGGCAATGTACAAATACGATTACCTATAATCAAGAGTCATTCTTAAGGAGAGAAGATGGAAATGCATGAACTTGAAACATTAACAATAGATGAAGAAGTAAAACAGATTGAAAAACTTGTTAATGAGTATGTTGAAAAAAAGCTGGCTGAGTTAGAGCTTCTTAATTCATTAAATGATTCAGCAGAGTCTTATGTCAAAACTCACCAAAATTCTATGACTGACGAAGATCATAAAAAACAAATGATTGAAACATTGCATCGCATAAAGCAACAATCAGTTATCTGCGCTTCTCTTTTAAGTGTAAAAGCATGCATTCAGAATCATGAGGAAATATTTAAAGAGTCCCAACGAATCCTGTCTGAAACAATGGACAATTTAAAGGCCATTGTTAAATCACTCGAATCTGATGATAAAAAATGGTATGAATTCTGGAAGTAATAATGAAAAAATCTTTAGACTTTATTGAGCTTGCAAAGCTATTACAAGAGCAATTAAATGATAGACTTGAGTCAATTAGTGAACATGCACGAGAAGCAAAAAAGCTACGAGAGGCTATGCAAGAAAAGCATCGCTATATGGCTGAAATTGCACGAGAAATAGAAGCGTTTTTGCCTATCGTCTATCAACAACATCCAGAAAAAAAAGAAATGTTTGAAGCACTCTTAAGGGAATATCCGAAGGACGAGTAATGCGCTATACTCACATGTCAAAAACCAGAGTACGCAAGGAGAATTCAATGAAGTGGAATAAATTTGGTATTCGGTTACCAGAATTACGTTCAGAAGTACTCTATTTTGATGGAAGCGCGTTATGCATTGCCTATTACAATGAGAATGGGCAACTATTTCCAGAATCTTATTACTGCAATAAAAAAACATGCAAGACCAAAACAACTGAATGTGGTTGCGCATTGACCGTCACACCCCATCATTATTGGGCTAAAGTTCCACTACTACCAGGAGACAAATAAATGGTTACCAAGAAAAAGCTAGACGGACAAAACATAATTGATCGTGCAAGTTTTGAAGATTGTTATTTTTTATCAAAAACGCAAGATTATATACATGCAAAAAATGATTCTTATAATGAGCTTGCAAAAAAATTGAGAAAGCTTGAAGAAAAAGAATTAAATAACGATAAAGAAGAATTTTCTGAAGAATTTAATGAACTTGCACACAAAGCGCTCATTGCACTTGATGAAACACGTGCCTGCCTTGAAGGATTAATTCTTCTTGCTGAAAAAAGTTTAGAAACTTCAGATGCATTATTTGAAAAAATGATTCGTAAATTCTGCAAACCAGAATATGTCGACATCATTATTGGGCTAAAGTTCCACTACTACCAGGAGACAAATAAATGGTTACCAAGAAAAAGCTAGAC
>JACCDR010716721.1_pt1 | contig 15337 bp, 14 predicted proteins | sample 7446431 | NCBI WGS metagenome assembly JACCDR01 (sample SAMN15323443, study PRJNA562643) | freshwater metagenome | isolation source: river surface water | place: USA:Blue River Watershed | collected 2017-08-17 | reverse complement strand
TCATAAAGTATGGACACAATATGTGCCAGAAACTAAACAACAAGAATTATATAACTTCTTAGATGACTTTAAACCTTATCAAGATTGGAGTAAAGGGGATAATACTGAAAGAGCTAAAGAAGAATTCTTAGCTGAACAATTTCAAGAATATATTTATAATCCTAATAAGTCATATCTTAGTTTAAAATCAATACTTCAATATATTAAGAATATATTTGATGGTATTAAGAGTCTATTTAGTAAAACTAATAGTAATAAAATAAAACAATTATTTAATCAAATATATCAACAAGACTTTAATAGACAGACACTTAGTAATCAAGAAGTTTATAAGCAAATGTTTATTAAACAAGTGCAAGTATTATTTCCTACTAATAGTAGAACTGAATCTATTATAGAATATATTAAAGCTAAGAATTTAGTTAAATATCATTTAAAGAATGAATTAGATAGGGGATATAATTTAATGGAGGCTGCTGAAATAGTAGTAGCTAACTTACAAGAAGACATAGATAATGAATTATTGAATAATGAAGATGCTGATGAAATATTAGATACCAATAAGTCAGAAGATGTAAAAGATGTTATATACAATGGGGGTTTATCAGATAAAGGTAAATCAGCTTTTTATTTAACTAGGTCAGGTAGTAATGCTACTTATAGCATTATAAGTGAAATATTTGCTAGTTATGATGACACTACATTTGATGATATATTAGCAGGAGAACAAGATGGAGATGCTTTATATAATGAAATGATTGATAATGTAAGAACTGACTATGAATCAAAAGTATCTCAAGTACTTAGAGAATATTTTAGTTTAGTACAGAAACCTGATAGTACTTTCTTAGACCCTAGATTTGTATTTGCTAAGGTACTAGAATATTTACAAGTAGTAGATTTAAACTCTAAGAATGTTGTAAGAGATTTACAAAACGTCTTAAAGAAAGAAGCTAATGTTAATGCTAGAGCTGTACTTGAAGAATTAAGAAGTTTAATATCAAATGCAAGTGCTTATATAGAAGATAAAGGAATTAGTGCAATATTTGATGATACTAAAAATGCTTTTGTATTTACTGTTGATGGAAAACCTATTAAGTATTTTACTAGACAGAAAGCCTTTGATTATTTAAAAAGTCAGAAACAAGTAACTGATGAAGAATTAGAGAAGATATTAAGACAAGCTAAAGCAGAAAAGATATATAGACAATTATATAATGAAGTAGCTAGTTTAGTAGATTCAAAACCTGAAACCCAGTTAATTAAAAGGACTGATACTAAAACAGAAGATGATAAGAATTATACTACTATTGAGTATAGAAGTAATCCTGTAAGTCCTGCTCAAATATCTACTGCTATTAAAGAGAATTTAGCTCAAAAGATTGAAGAATACATAGAGAAGAAAACCCTGCATAAACTAGGAGTACAGAACAATACTAGATTAGCTGAAGAATTAGGTATAGTAATAGAAGATTATACTGAAGCTGATTTAAATAGACTTAAAGGAGTATTAGGGCAAATATTAGAAGCCTTAGAAAAGAAAGAATCAGTAGATTATATAGATGGGTATTTACAAGAAATAGGAGATATTATAAGTAAGAACCATGAGTCTATTACAGCTCAAAACTATTTTGATGGTAATGGTAATAGAAGATATAAGTGGAATATGGGTAGTTGGGCTTATGATGCTATGAAGAACATTAAGAAAGGTATCTATACTACTAACTATTCAATGTTTAAAGATAAGCTTAACAGACTAGTAAGATGGGTTAATTTAGATAGCTTACAAGAGATAAGAAACAATAAAAGGAATAATGTAGTAGAATATGATAAATTCTCAGAAGTAGATTATATTACCTCTCATTTCTTTGCTAATTTCATTGGTATAGTAACTAGAGAGAAGAAGAATAGGACTTATTATCAACCTACTTATACTCAATCTAATAGAAATAATGACTTGTATGTAGAGTTAGAAATTAATACTCCTAAACAGTTAGAAGAAGTACTTAAATTAAACCAAGCTCAAGAGCAAGAAAGAAAAGAGAATATTAAGAAAGTTAAAGAGTTATCTAAAAAGAATTGGGAAAATCTTAGTATTGAAGACCAAGACTTTATGAAGAAGTATGGTAAGAAGAATTATGATAAAGATAACTATACTTTATTTCCTGATAATATAACAAGCCTATTAGAAGAGTTTGCTAGAGAAGAATTCTTACAGATACTTGAAGCACAAGGAGAGAGGTTTTATAACTCTAATAACAGAGTACAGATAGAACAAGCCTATGATGTATTATTTAATACTTATGGGTATGAAACTATTGACAAGCCTAACTTTACAGATATATTAAGTAAGAAAAAGAATCCTTCTAGTGAAATAGATATTACTGAAAAGTTATTCCAGGTATTTCAAGTATATTATAAACATAACTATATATTAGGACACCAAGTTAATTTACATATATTTGGAGATGTAGGATTAACTAAGAATACAGTAGACCTTATTAAAAGGATGCAAGGTATTAATTCTCCAGGTAAGAAACAGCTTACTAATGAATTTGGTAACAGACCTAAGAGCAGAGTAGTGTGTGCCAAAGATATTAACTATGTAAAAGATATAATGGATGACTTAAAAGGTATATACTCTAAGATATATGGGGCTAAGATTAACTCTACTGATGCTGTAACTCTTGGTACTCCTAAGACATTAGAAGGACTTAAAAAAGGTACAGGAGATACTAACCTAGGAGATATAGTAAAGACAGTTACTTTCTTTACTGATGAAAATGGTATTACTCATTATAATAAAACAGCTCTATTTATTATTACAGATGATTTAGCTAAACAATTCCCTAGATTAGCTGAAATAAGACAACAAATGGAAGATAGAGATATTGAATATTATACATTTGAATCAGCTTATAAAGTAGGACAACCATTGAATCTTATACAGCAAGGAGAATATATACAAGATAAACATATAGTAGAATGGGATAATAATTATGTAAGGATACAAGGTAATCCTAAACATAGTGATACTACTATTAGTAACCCTAGTCAGATGAATTACTTTATTAATCAACCTGTAACTAATGAAGGACTTACTATTAATGAACAAGAAGCTTTTGATATATACAGTATAGACAGTCAATTAATGACTAATGGTTGGAAAAAGTTTAATCTTGAAAATAATTTAGTAGATGAGAATGGTAGAGTAAATCAACAATCTTTAAGAAAGATATTACAGAAAGCCTCAACTGATAGAGACTTTGACTTATTATATGAAGGACTAGATATAAACTACCCTAGTATTGCTGGAGGTATGATTATACAGTTAAGTAATCTATTATCTAAGAATACTGTACAATTAAAACACTCAGGTAATAAGTTAATTAACCAGTCTAGTATAGGAGTAAGATTATATGGTAATAATACTTATGACAAATTATCTGATACAGAGAAAATAAAAGCTAATAATTTCAATAAGTTATCATTTAAAGAACAGGAGATATTAATTAACTACCAAGAAATAGGTAAAGACAATGTTAGTAAATTTAAGTCTCAATTCTTAAATAGATGGGGTATAAGTGAAGAAGATTTAACTATATTAGAAGATATGTTAGATAATGTACTTATTCCTAGAAAACTAAGAATGAGAGATGAAAATAATTATACAGAAGTAATAGCTCCAGCTTGGTGGAAAGATAAAGGTATTCAACTAGGAGATACAGCAGTATATAATAAACTATATGAAGAAGGATTTGCAGTAAGGATACCTACTACTGGAGTACATTCAGGATTAGCTATTAAGATAGTAGGATTTAATGATGATATAAATGGTATAATAGTACCAGAAGAAGTAGTAGCTATACATGGCTCTGACTTTGATGTAGATGCTTTATACTTTATGCACAGAGAGATTAATGATAATAAAGATAAATCTGATATTACTTTAACATTTAATGAAAAGGATTTAGAATATTTGTCAGATGAAGATATAGTAACTATAGGTGGAAAAAGTATTATAATTCCTTATGGTTGGGTAGTAGGGTATAATGAAAAAGGAGAATGGGATAATAAATTTGAAAATGATTTAAAAATTATTATTGAAACCTTAGAAAAAAATAATCCTAAAAATGATAGATTATTACCATATTATAAAGTCTATGAGAAATTATTGAAGAATAAAAAGTTTGACTTATATCTTAAAGCTATTACTAAACCTGAAGTGCAAGAAGATATGAATACTCCTATTGCATTTGAAAGTATTAAGGCTGATATTGAAATGTTACAAAAAGGAGAATTACCTGATTATATTGTAACTAGTATATTAGATGAATTAAATGGTACAGCAAGTTTAACTGAAGAATGGAATAATAATCCAGCACTACAAGAAACTACTACTCTTAGTCAATATATAGCTAAAAATAAATCAAGTAAGGTTTATACTATAGAAGATATAGTACAAGCTGTAGGAGAAGGTAATACTATTGATATTAAAGATAAGAAGATAAGAACAGCTTTACTTAAATCTAAACTAGGGGTAAAAGGTAAGATGCAAATACTTAAAGGTACTCTTGATTTAGATAGTAGAAATCCTAATAAATTTTATCATCAATTGCTTATGCACAAAGATAACTTTGAAGGAGCTACTGGTACAGGTATAGAAGCTAATATAATGAAGACTATATCTTATCTTATGCAAGGAAGTCAGTTGTATATGGATGGACAAGCTATTAGTATTAATGATATAGCAAGTATTGAAAATGGAGAATCAGAATTAAAAGATGGTAAGATAATTAAACAACCTGACAAAGTAACTCTTAAAGATGGTAGAACAGGTATATTAACCAGAGATGAAGTTAAGACTAGTAAGAGTTATACTATTGAAATAGATGGTAAAGAAGAAACATATAACTCACTTAAAAGAATAGCTACTGATGGCACTAAGACTACTGAAACATCTGATACTGTATTGAATGGTTATATAGATAATGTTAAAGAACAGATTACAACTATTATTAATGCTAATAGAGTAACTATTAATCATATAGGATATATGATATACTTAGGTATTCCTATGGATGTAATAAGTTATATCATGAATCAACCTGCTATTATAGAGTTAAGTAAAAGTACTAAAGCTATTGATAGAAGAATAGATGAGATGATTAAAGCAATTCAAGAGAAAGAAGTACCTATTACTAAGAAAGCATTAGAAGATGTAATATCAGGCAAATCTAATCCAGGATTACAGAAGTCAGTACTAATGCTGTATAAAGATATGAAACCTGAAGTAGAACAATTAACTGACTTAAGTAATGCTTTAAATATCCTTAAAAAGTTACCTGTTGAAATGGAAGATATTAATAACTATCTTAAAATATTGGATAAGTCTTTAAAGTTTGATTCTCCTGATTTCTATAATATTCAACACATTAAGTCAGCTATTGAACAGCTTAGATTACTTAAAGATATGATAGGACAGTCATTTAAGTTATATGGAGAAACAGGTGATAAATTAGTTAGCAGAATACTTAAAGAAACAGGTTATAGTGCTGAAAGTAGAAGAGTAAACACTGATAAAGAAATAAGAAAAGAATTTGAAAAGTTCTTATTAAATAGTTGGATTGCTAATTTAAAAGGTCAAGGTAAATTTGAAAATAATTATAAAGGTGAAAAAGCTTTAGACACAGAAGAAGCCTGGATACAGAGCTTTATAGAGGAATTAAAGCAATATAAGGCTACTCATGATTATAATCCATTTGTACAATATTTCTCTATTAGAAAGAATAGAAATGGTTTATATAATCTTAAATTTAATGGAGGTACTAGTTTAAAAGATGATAGAATTCTTCATATTATGTCAGGGTTCTTAACTTTACCTAATGACTTAAAAGAAAAGTTTGTTATTTATTCAGTAATTAAAGATGGTGGGGCATTTGGATTTAAAGGATTTAGTTCCATATTAGGGGCTAAGAATAGTAGTCCAGGAGTGATAGATAGTTTACAAGATGTATCTGAATATTATAAACAAACCTTAGATAAACTAGATACAATATTAGAAAATGCTTATGAATATTTCCTAATTCAATTAATGCAGAATAATATAGATAGAATATATGAACCTAATAATATACTAGTAGGAGAAGAAAGACAAGAAGTATTAAATATGTTTGGTATTAAAGAAGTAGGGTATTTAGTAATACCTCAGAATGATATTAAATATCTAAGAAAAGGTAATAGTATATATAAGAAACAGCAAGAGAATGATAGTTATTCTCTTTATAAATCAGTGCTAGATACTAAGGGTAAAGAGATAGACTACTATAAGTATAACCCTAGGTTTGAGTTTGAGAAGTTTGAACTAGATACTTTACTAGATAGTTGGATAGCTAAAGAATTAATAAAAAATGGTAAATTTAATAGACCTCCTTACTTATCTAATAAAGTAACTCAAGATAGTACCACATACCTACAAGCTATAGTGGATGGTAATTTAGCTACTGTAAAGAGAGAAAGAAAAGTTAAAGCTAAGAATGAAGAGTTCTTAGTCAATGAATACTATGAGATAATTGATAATGAAATGATTGATGCACAAAAAGAATATTGTAATCTATGATAAGTTGCCCTAATAAGAATACCCCTGAATGGGAAAGATTAGTTAAAGAAGTAGGTTTAGAACAAGCTCTGATTATGTTTAATAATCAGAATATGCCTAAAATGTTTACAGAAGGATTAGTCACTAATGATAAATCTACTGTTTATACATCAGAAGGTGATGCTGATATTAAACTATATGGTAGAACTAGTAACTTTATGAATCTATTCTTTGATGTTACTAATCAAAGAGATGCTGTAACTATTGCAGATAGAGAATTTGCTAGATTAAATAAAGATACTGACACTATTACTAGAAGAGTAAGAATGTCAGATGATACTTATATTACTAAAGAGTTTGGGTATAAACAATATATAGAATACTTAGAATTAATACAAGAGAAGAAAAGACAGTATGGAAAGTTTATACACAAGTTAATAGAGTTAAAAGGAGTATTATCTTATAATGATACCATTAATATTCATAGACTAGATATAGACCCTGTACAATATCAAGAAGGATTACAATTGTATCAGAATCTAAAAGATAGAGGAAAGTTTACTTATGAAGAAGGAGATATAATACACTCTGAAAAGACTGTAAGTATTGATGGATTCACATTGCCATTTAAATCTTTTGATGATAAAGATATAGAAGTACAAGGATTAGCTGGTACTATTGATGAAACTATTGAGCATAGTGATGGTAGTCTTAGTCTTAGAGACTTTAAGACAGGAGCATTAAGTTCCTATGTAACAGGTAAGATGAAGAGAGAATTTGCTGATAAGAATATCCCTATGACTTCTATTAATAAAGCTAAGTTACAGATTATATTATATGCTGTAATGATGAAGATTAATAATCCTAATCTCAAGTTTAAGAAGCTTGAAATATTAAAGACTAATGATTACAATTCAGGGGAAGAAGTATATTACAATGCAATGGAAGATATGAGATTATTTCTACCTGTAATTAAATCATTCTTTGATAAGAATATACCAGGTTATAAAGTAGATAAGGTAGTATGGGAAGAAGCTGAATATGTAGCTAAGAATAAATCATTACAAAAGAGATTAGAGTTTCATAAAGATTCAGCATCTCCATTTAAAGAAGTAAAGAAAGAGTTACTTAGAGACTTAGAAGTATTTCAAGAAAAGAGATTAAAAGCTGTTGATAAATTAGTAAAACTTGAATATGAGGAAAAGATTAATGAAGTATTATATCAATTAGATGAATTAGAGAATGGCTACTCTACTATTAAGACTGGTGCATATAAACAAAGTATGGACTTTTTATCAGCCTTTATTAATGATAAAGATAGAGTAAGTAACCCATTAGTACAGACATTTACTAGATTATTTAATGAGTCTACTGTATTATTAAATCAAGATAGAGTAGAGATAAATAGGCAGTTTAAACAAATACTACTACCTGTTACTACTAATAATCCTAATTACCAAGAAGCTTTTAGTTGGTTTTGGGATAATGGAGATATAGTTACTTACAATAATGTTAAGTGGAATGAGCTTAGTATAGAACAACAACAATATGCTGATTATTATAGATGGATGATAAGATTCCATTTATTTAAAGCTATGAATCCATTAGTAGGTATTAAGATTATACAGAAAGAATTAGATAGTAGAACTAACTGGACACTAGATAAAGCTATACTAGAAGAACAGATTAAAGAATTAGATGACCTATGCTGGATGGAAGGTAGTAGAAAGAAGAGTATTAATAAACTAGGGTATTTTAAATATTATGAAGGCTGGACACCTAGGGTGACTAAGACTAGTGAAGAATCTGATTGGAAGAATTTATGGAATATTCAAGAATCATTTAAATTAACAGAAGCTGAACAGAAAGAAATAGAACTAGCTAAGGCAGATAATGTAGTAAGTGATAGAGGTATAGCTTTAATGTTTATGCCTGAAAATGGTACACAAGGACAGAATGATGGTTTATATACATTTAATCCTAATGTGATATTCTCTAATTTTATTAATAATGCTATAAAGAAGCAATACTTAGATGATGTAGTAAATGTAGGTAATGCTATTAGTTCTTTCTTGTCTAAACAAGATGAACATACCAATAGCAAATTTTTTCAACCTACTATTGCATATATCAATAATATTCTATTAGCTGCTGTAAAACAAGTAGATAGAAAACAACTAGGAACTTGGAAAGTAGCAGTAAAAGAAAAAGACCCTATTACTGGTGAATATAAAGAAACAGGTGAAGAAATAACTTATAGTGCAGATAGAGTAGCTAAAGCTGGTAAGAATATGGTATCATTTACTATGATGGCATTTCAACCCATTGCTTCATTTAGAAGAGGTGTATCTGGTACTATTACTTATGCTATTAATTCAATAGGTAATGAATTAGCTAAATTCTTAGGGGTAAAGAATACTGAATTTGGAATTAGAGATGGATATTCAGCTTGGGTAGAATCTTGGGGCTTACAAATAAGCACTAAGAAAGAAGAAAAGAAATTACATTTAATGTCTAGTATGTTTGGTAATTTACCTGATGGATATGATGGAGTAGGTAGAAGTAGAGATAGTTTTATTAAGAGAGCTGACCCTTATATGTTTAGAAGATTAAATGAACTAGGATTCTCAATTGATAAGATAGTAGATAATGCTAACTTTAATGCTACTATGGTAGCTCAATTAAAAGCTATGAAAGTAGAATCACAAGATGGTAAATTAATATCTATGTGGGATGCTTATGAAATTAAAAATAATAAACTAGTATATACAGGTAAACCAAGAGGAATAGATGCTAAGACTAAGCAATTAATTACAGGCTTAACCCCATTAGAAATAAACAGATTAAAAGCTTTATCTAAGAAGATGTATGGTGCTTATAGAGAAGAAGAGAGAATAGGATTAGAAGCTTCTACACTAGGAGCATTATATATGCAATTTAAGAAATTTGCTATGCCCATATATTATGCTGCATTAGCTAAATCATTTGAAAATGAATCTTTAGGTAGCTACATAGATTCAGGGGAGATAGATGCAGAAGGTAATAAAATATTAGTATGGAAGGGTAGACCAGAAGAAGGGTTTATACTTTCAGTACTAAAAGCTATGAAGATGACTTGGAGATATAAATCAGCTAAAAGAGCTTGGAAAGAACTAAATGAAGGTCAAAAGAGAGGTATTATATTAGCTGCTACTAAAGCAGGATTCTTCTTTGTATTAGGTAAATTAGTAGCTTATGCTTTTGGAGATGATGATGATGATGACAAGAATAAAATTAAACAGTTTGCTAACCAGATTAAAAGAGAGACAGCTACTGAATTTGATGTATATGCTACATTAAAAACTATCACATCATTACCTACTGCTAGTAAAGCTGCTGAATTAATTGATGGTGTATATTCATTAACTATTGATTCTGGATTAGGAGGAGAAAGAATAGAAAGCGGTATATTTAAGAATGGTTATTTTGGTGAAACTATACCCCCACTAAAAGGTATCCCTCAAATAATGAAGAATATACCCATAGGCTCTTCAATATGGAATGCTTATAGACAATCTATTGACTGGAATGAATTAGCTGAAGAAGGTAGATTACCTGGCATATTTACTAGTCAAAGTGATATAGCAACGAGATAATAGGTAATTAATTACCTATTATCTCACTTACTATAATAGGATAGCCTAGAAATGACTCTAAGTACTTCATCTTAGCAAAGTTAAAGAATGAATATATTAATTCACAAGTATATTCATCTTCTGCTAATTCAATAGGTACAAGAGTATTATCAATACTAACTTTATATAGCTTGCCTAAGTCACTAGGCAAGCATTGCCATATTTCACCACTATTCACATCTTTTATATAATACAGCCAATGTGTATTTTTAATAAGATGTGGTTCATTTCTATATGCTTCAAAATCTCTAGGTTCTTCTATCATAACTCATAATATTCCTCCCATAATTTTCTATGATGTTCTAAGCTAAATTCTGCAAGCTTTTCTGTAGGAAATACTAAAGGGTGGAATTTATAAAATCCTGAACACATAGATAACTCATCTTTCCATCTTTGTACATAATACTTAGATTGTGTTCCATCATTAAAATCAGGTTGCCAATCTCCATTCATTACTTTTACTAATTGAGATAATTGTGCAAATGCTAAAGAACTTAAAGCCTGTTTTTCATTGTTAAAAATATTTTTACAAATTTTATTATCTGAATTACCTGCTACATACCCTACAATTTCACTTCTATTATTAATGTAATACCCTTTTACCTCTTTCAACTCTTCCCAACTTTTAGGTAATTCAGGTTCTTTAATTAGTTCACAATCTTTTATATTTGCCCCCCATCCATAAGTAAAATAAGCAAATACTTCATTTTGATACAATGTAAGAAAAAATAATTCTTGGATTTTATTATTATATTTAAACTTAGCACCTTTTACCCATCCTTGAGATTCATAGTATTTAATAATTTCTTCATTAGTAGCAAGTCTTAAATTATTAATATTTTCATACCACTCTTCTAACTCAGCAGTAAAATTTGATATGTATTTTATTTCTTCAATTTTATTATCAGGAGTTACTATAATATCACCAACTTTAAACTTAGGTTTTAATGATTCAATATATTCTTCAGCTTTTTGTCTTGATTTAAACCATAGACAATCTGAAGCAAGTATATCTGTTAAACTACCATCAAAGCCATACTTAGTAGCTTTACCTATATTTACTATTCTATCATTATATACTAAATGCACTCTGTCATTATTAAACACCGGTTCTCCATCTTCACTTATAAATAAACAAGGTTCAAACCATTCTGTTAAATGTCTTACATCACTCATAGAATATTCATACTCTACAAGACTGTTTAAACAATACTTATATAAATAATCTTCTTCATCTAGTTTGAATATAGCTCCAGCTTTTACATCTGGTAAGTCTTTAAGTAATTTATAATATTTATCCTTTTCCTCTTTCATCATCTTCATTGATTGTGTTTCTAAATTCTGTAACAGCTTTATGTAGTGCATTTACTATCCATATACTACCAATTGTAGCTAATATACCTACTACTATATATTCCATTATAATAACCCTTTCAAAATTAGTAATTCAAATACTCTATTCCAATCTACATAAGGTCTACCTATTAACTGTTTCACATCTCTATAACTGATATGTTCAGCCCAGGTTGTATGTATTGTATCTCCAGTATGATTAGCTGTAAAATCTTGTAATAATGGAATACCTAATGCTGCATCATCTATATATAATTCAGCATAACATTTAGGAGAGTTAGTCCAAGTATGTTGCATAGGGTATTTATTAATTCCATATAAAGGAATTTCATTATCTATAAACCAGGCTACAGCTTCTTCTAAACTTTTGTTACTCCTCATAGTATAAAGAATTAAAGAGTGACCAGCATTTACTAAGCTTTTCAATACTGGTATTGCACCTATATCTCTACCTACTTCTGGATACTCATGATTAACACAAGTACCATCAAAATCTACTGCTATTACCATTTCTTAATTATTTTATGTTTAACATCTGTAAATATACCACCTAATTGTTTTAATTGTTCATCTTTTATTTTTGCAATCTTTTCTTGACCTTTAAAATAAGCTACTGTCATACTTAATGCAAAATAGAAGTTGATAACCCAATATCTCCAATCAAATATACTATAATTAAATAGTATAGCTAATAAAACGGGGAATAAAATAGTCAAGTAATTGTCTAAATATTTCATAAACATTGTAAATAATCTATTATACCATCTCCTAACATTAATTTCATAGCTTCTTCTGCTATACAATTCCAATGGTCTATTTTTAAATCCCAAGAATCTTTTTCAGTTTCAGCTAATTCTTTATAAGTAATACATAAATCTTTCAAAGTTTCTAATCTATTCTGTAACACTTGGTTATATATTAAAGAATCCATTTGCTCTTCCTTTAAATGCTGTAACCATTCTAATATAGTTAAATCTGACCTATCAGTAGTTACACCATATTTATTAAAGCCTACTTTAGCTCTTTCCTCTATCTGTTGAATTACCTGTTTTTCTGCTGTTCCCATTATTATTTATATTATTATGTGCTTCAATTAATTTTTTAATAAACACATTACACCAGATATTTATTTCATCTAGTTTTTTAGGTATTGGTCTTGCTGCCATTGTTTATATAATAATCACATTTACCATTCTTATATTGAAATGTAGTATAAGATTGCCACTCATTAGGTTTAGCAGTATATCTAAGACACTGTAACTTAATAGGACAATCTTTATTATTACATTTTGATTTATCAGCTAATATCATATTCTATCTCCTGCATTATATTGTATTACTTCTTTACCACTTAGCTCTAATTGTTTCTTCATTATTCTAAGAAATATATCCCTAGCTTTCTTATCTTTATATTGAAAGTAGAGGGTATTACCCACTCTACCTGCAAAGTTAATATAATCTACTACATGAAAGTATATTTTATCAATATTATTGCTGTATACAAAGTTTATTTCACATCTAGCTGGTAATTTAGAACTAAATGGTATATCATTATAACTTGAATATATTTTAGTCATATAAATTCCCTTTCATCTATTGTTGGTAAATACTCATCATTTATATCTAGTACATCATGTCCTTGTGAGGTTAATGAATACTTATCTACTTGTTTCATTACATACTGTCTAGCTGTTTCAGTCTTATTCAACTTGTGTAATATTATGTTATTCTTCTCTAATCCTGAATATTGTCCTATTAATACTTTAGCTGTCTTAGACATTTTAGAATATTGAGATTGTTTAAACAATTCTAAGTCAGGTATAAATTGGGTACTCATTGTAAAACAATATATATAATACCCATCTATTTGCAATACTCTATCAAACTCTTTAAATCTTTCTAAGAACTCATTCTCATATTCTGTCTTCACATATACTGCATTAGTATATCTATCTATTCTAGCAGATTCAAACCCTTGTAGAGTCTTATAATTAATTTTCAATAATGGTAGGATAAATATCCTTGTCAAATTTACTTCCATTTTGCAATAACTCTAACCTATTTTGAATTTGTTGTTTTGTATCTTCATCCACAAATATATTATCTACTCCTTCATATATCACATCTTCATAGTTAATGTATCTATCTGTAACTATAAGTGCATCTTTAGCTATCTTTAATTCTTGTGTCAAAGATTCTATTTGGGCTTTTAGGTCAAATAGTAACTTCAATCCTTTACCTTTACCATAAAAAGCCCATTCATATTCTTTCTCTGTTATTTTATCTAAATCCATATTAATTCTATTAATTTATGCCACCATTCTATTAATTCTTCTGAATCTTCATATAGAAATATTAATTCCTTTCCCCAAGATTCTTCTATATCAGTCTTTATAATTGAAGATGTATAATAACCTCCCCAACAATCTTCTATAACAGGAAAGTTATTAAAGTGGTCTATAATAGCTTCATCTTCAAAATCTATTCTATCTCTTAAATCTTTCCAATATATTGGGGCATAGAACTCATCTACAAGTATATTAGCAAATAATGTTTTCAATGTTATTGTTTATAAAGTGTTTGGGGTTATAACATATTTCATAATAATACTCTATTAATTCTTTCCATCCATATATTCTAAATTCTGTTTCATAATTTAAATTCCAGAACTCATTGTATATCATAGATTTAATCTGATTATCACTAAGATATGGTTGAAAGTCTTTGTGGAAGTTATATTGAGTCATCCAATCAGGCTTATAATATCCCCCATTCTTAGCATCTAATATAGCAGTAGTACTGATAGGTATTATACTTACACCATAATATCCTGTATCTACTCCTACTATGTAGTACTCAAACTTAAAGTCTAATGGGTTATATCCTTGTTGTCTAAGCCAATATTCAACAGAATGACTATAAAATGACAATTGCCTAATATAATTCTTAGACTTTATGGTCTTGTCTAATCTTTGACTATGAGTTTTCAAATCTCCTATTCTTATTATCTTATCAGTATAGTTAACTTTTAACAAGTCTATTTTAGACTTACAATTAGCTGTATATTCATTCATAGGATACTGCCAATATATTTCTAACTGTCTATAATTCTGTACATTACCTCCTATTTCAGACATATCTACTTCACCAAACAGTTCATTATACTGTAGATTACTAGTTAAAGCTTTATAACAACTCATAACAGTATTATATACTTCATTACTAACCTGTTTCTTACCATCATTATTCTCTAAGGCATCATAGTAAGGTCTAGCTCTAAGAAATAATTCATCAGCTTTTTCCATAACCTTAATAGTTTCAGGAGATAGCCCAATTCTATATTCATTATGAGTTTCAACAGCTAATCTAGTTTCTTTATTATCATAAGTACTAACATAAGCATCAAATGGACTCATAGTCTTACCTTTCTCAATAAACTCTTTCTCTTTAGGTGTAAAGCCATTCAGATGCTCATCACAACAAAATATTTGTGATTCTACTAATTCACCACTAAGCAATTCATCTACTAGTGTACCTATCTCCATAGCTTCAGATGGTGCTATATTTATATCTTCTCTCCATCTTTCAGAAGCTATGTTATATTTTAAGAATACAGCTACTTTATTTAGTAAACTATTGGATATTGCTTCTACTTCAAAGTAACTCATAACAACCCATTAAAAACAAAGTGAAAATTATATGTTTTAATTAC
>JACCDR010715921.1_pt1 | contig 15338 bp, 7 predicted proteins | sample 7446431 | NCBI WGS metagenome assembly JACCDR01 (sample SAMN15323443, study PRJNA562643) | freshwater metagenome | isolation source: river surface water | place: USA:Blue River Watershed | collected 2017-08-17 | reverse complement strand
GATGCCCCTATCCGCATCATGGTCACCGGGTCCCGCAAGTGGGACGACAATCAGCGCATCGAAGACGCCCTCTCATGGGCTGTCCGGAACGCCCGCACCACCTACCCGGGGCGCAGGATCGAACTCGTCCACGGCGGGGCGAAGGGCGCGGACACCCTCGCCAACGACATTTGGACGAAGAACAAACTCGGCGCAGTCGACGCTTACCCCATCAACCGGCGCGAATGGGACGTCGAAGGCCGGGGCGCGGGACACAAGCGGAACAAGCGCATGGTGTCGACGCTGCCGCATGTTGTTCTCGCGTTCGACAAGGACGGCTCCCCCGGAACCGCGTCAGCGATCCGCATGTCCCGCGAGATGGGCCTGCCCGTATACGTGTTCCACGACACCCAAGGCATCCCCTCCCACACCGCCTACCCCGGACGGCCCGCCGACAAGCCCACCACCGCCCTCACCGACGCCACCGAACCCACCTACCAGATGTACGAGCAGGACCCGGACATCCTCGGCTACTACAACCCGACGATCCCGTTCCGAGGCATCAACCGTGAACTGCAGGCCCGACTCGTCTCCCCCACCGGGAAACCCCACAAGATCGAGAAGATCACCACCCTCGAACAGTACGAGGAGCGGGTCGCCCAGCACGCGCAGGCCGCCGTACCCGACTGGTCACGGATCGGGGACGAGCAGCCCGGCATCGACGAATACGACCCCCCATCGCCCGCGTACACGATTGACGAAGCCGACATCGCAGACGACCTGTGGGCTGAGGAGATGGACGTCTACCTCACCAGCCTGTCAGCGCGACGCCGCTCCCAGAACAAGGACATGTACGACTATCAGATGATGGCGACACTGGACGGCCCACAGGTCGCTGAGTACGGGGCGCAACTCGCTACCCGCATCGACGGCTGGCTGCGGGCCCGCAGGGACGGTGGGACGCCACGACAGGTCGACGAGATGGTGCTGCGGAAGACCGCTCGACGCATCTTCACCAAGCGCACCGGACGGAACATCGACGACAACCCCAACGACCCCACTGACCGGGCCCTCTATGAAGACATCAAGGCGAAGGTTCAGGGCCGGGACGCTGCCGTCCGCGCGATGACGGAGACTGAGCAGGCCCGCCAGAAGGACGACTACTGGAAGCGGTGGGCTGACCGTGGCGCAGCCGGTGACCGTGTCGCCCGGTCCCGCCGCTGGAAGGTGATGAAGCCGGAGGAGAGGAAGCGGGAGATCGCCTCGGCCCGGGCACGCGGCCACAGGATCGACCCCGACACCGGGAAGATCGAGTACGACGTGTACCCGAAGGCCGGACAGCGGACCCTTGAAACCCGCATGGTGCGCGGGGAGGACGGGGTCGAGCGCCCGATGCAGGATTGGGTGCCCGACCCGAACGAGCGGGTGTACACGGATTGGGAAGACGTCCCCGACCGGCAGCCGTGGCGCGATCCTCTTGACTCCGATAAGCGCATCTCTAGTGACGAGGAACTCGACGTCCTCGCCCGGGATCAGTACGAGATGGACATTGACAGTCAGACTGACGAGTTGTATCGCAAGCGGTACGGGGAGGAGCCCGACACTGTCGGCCTTGACGAAGAACAGGCCGGTGTTGTCGAAACCCGTCTCAACGACATCAAGGCTGAACTGCGCGGCAGCCTCGCTGACCAGCAGGCTGCGATCCGAGGTATCAAGGCTGATCTCGCCGCACAGCAGAAGGAGAACGCTCTTACCCCGCAACAGGAGACGGGCTCGTACATCGGCCCCGGTCGCGGCATCACACAGGAGAACATAGGGCCGCGCAACGCTGAACCGTACGTCGACCCAACCTCTCCCGATGCAGTCAGCGTCAGTGAACTCACACAGCGTCAGAGGAACGTCCCCGACACGAAGCCCAAGAAGCAGGTGTCTGCTGGGGCTCAGCAGTTGATTGCTAAGGCCATGGACTACTGGCCTGTAGGGGTCGACAAGCCGAAGGTCATCTACCCTGACCGGCCCGGCCTCGACGCCTACTCCGCTAGGGACGCCGAGGCGCTCCGGTCGATCATCGTCTTCTACATCCTCAAGCCCACCGGGGGCCTCGGGTGAGAAAGACCGACATCGCAAAGTGGCAGCGCTACTTCGACGCCCGCAACAACGGCGAAGGAGTCGAAGCCGCAGCGAAGAAGGCAGGCATCAGCCTGTCCGTCGCCTACAAGTTCGAGCGCGGAGCCCAAGACTCCACCGGCCTCGAAGCCGCAGCCGTCCTCGGCTACACCCATGTCGCAGGGCAACTTGTTGAACGCCCCCTCTGCGAGGAAGCACAGAAGGCTCTCGCTGACTTCGCCTACTTCCGCCGCCGCTACATGGGCCGCGAGTCAACCCCGTGGCAGGAACAGGCCGCCTACGAAGTCCTCCGCGCCCACGAGACGGAGGACCGCGAGTACATCGTGATGAACGAGCCCCCCGGCGCAGGCAAGTCGACCCTGTTCACCCACGACATCCCCGTCTGGCTGATCGTCCGCGACCGCACCGTCCGCATCATGATCGGCTCCCGCACCGAGCGTCAGGCCCGCATGTACGTCGGTCGCATCAAGAAGACCCTCGAACGTGACGCCCCCCTCCGCGCCAACGCCGACGACCTGATCCGCAACATCGCGTTCGACGCCGAAGCGACCCTGCAGGACGACTACGGCGCGTTCAAGCCCGAAGGCCGCACCGACATCTGGCGCAGTGAGGCTCTCGTCGTGCAGCAGTTGGACGGAACAGCGGTGGACGACAAGGAGCCGACCGTCTCTGCATGGGGACAGGACTCCGGCTTCCTCGGAGGCCGCTTCGACTTCGTCATCTGGGACGACCTCGTAGACCGCAAGAACGTGAAGACCATCGAATCACGTGAAGGCATCCGTGAGTGGTGGGACTCGGAAGCCGAATCCCGCCTCGAGCCGCGTGGGGTGCTGCTGCTGCAGGGGCAGCGGATCGCCAACAACGACCTGTACCGGTACTGCCTCGACAAGAAGACCCTTGATGAGACACCCAAGTACCGGCATATCGTGTACAAGGCCCACGACGATGACCTGTGCCCCGGTGGGGGGAAGCATGGGGAACTCGCGTGGCCCAAGGGCTGCCTTCTCGACCCGTACCGGCTGCCGTGGAAGATGCTCGAGCAGATCGCCTACCAGTCTCCGCGACAGTTCAGCCTCATCTACCAGCAGAAGGACGCCACCGACGGGTCCGGCCTTGTCGATGAGGCGTGGATCAGCGGCGGTGTCGACTCTGAGGGCTACCCCGCCCCCGGATGCCGGGACGATGAGCGGGGCCTCAACGACCCCCCGTACCACCTGCTGAACGGCAACGGCTGGTCCTTCATCACCGTCGACCCGTCCCCGACCGAGTTCTGGGCAATCATCTGGTGGGTGTACGACCCCGACACGGATCGCCGCTACATCATCAACCTGTGGCGTCAGCGGATGAACCCGGAGCAGTTCATCACCCTCGATCTGGACACGTTCGAGTTCACCGGCCTCATCCCCGACCTCACCGTCATGGCAAACGACCTCGGTATCCCCATCCAGCATGTCGTCGTCGAGGTCAACGCCGCCCAGCGGTGGCTCCTATCCCAGCCGCACGTACACAAGTGGGTGGAGGCGACCGGTCAGGTGTTCGTCCCCCACACCACCAGCATGAACAAGCGGGACCCCAAGTTCGGGTTCGAGTCCATCGGTGACCTGTTCCGTCAGGGCCAGATCAGACTCCCGATGGGGACACCTGAGGCTCGCATGAGAATGGGCTACCTGATTCAGGAAGCAATCAACTACCCTGACTACGACACGGATGACACCTTGATGGCGGTCTGGTTCCAGAAACTCGCCATCGAGAACCACCAGCCGTCACGAGGGGTCGGCGTATACAAGATGTCCCGTCCGTCGTGGATGGGCCGACATGAGCGAGGACTGTATGGCGCGTTCGCTGGATGACATCCTTGTCCTGTACAAGCGGCGTAAGGCCATGTACGAGCCGCTGCACGCGAAGATGCGTGAGGTAGCCAACATCTACAACGGTCGGGCCGAGGTCCCTCTGCCGGACATGGAGCGCAGCGAGCAGCCGTCGATCCCGAACCTGCTGCAGCAGGGCGTCGATCAGATGGCCGGACGGATCACCTCCGTCACTCCTCAGATCACGTTCGCGTCAATGAAGCCCGGAACCCGCATGTACGACCGTCGCGCCAAGGCGGCGTCGGACGCTATCGGCGGCTGGTGGCAGATGGACCGGCTCATGCTGAAGCAGAAGCAGCGGGGCCGTCGTCTGGTCGCCTACGGCATGGCTCCGACGGTGATGCGCTGGGACCACAAGGATCACCGCCCGGTGTGGCACATGCGGCACCCGCTTGAGGCGTTGCCGTCTCCTGATCTTCAGCCGGGTCAGATCAGCCCTCAGGACTGCATCTTCCAGTACCAGCGGACGGTCGGCTGGCTGATGGCGAACGGCTACGAGGAGCATTGCCGTGTCCTCATGGGCCGTATCGAGGACGTCCACCGCGACACCCGCGTGGGGATGATCGAGTACATCGACGCCGATCAGACCACGCTGATTGCTACCGGCCACTACGCCTCCGAGTACATGTACGAGGAGTTCGAGTACGGGGAGATGCCGCTGCGTGGGGTCATCCTCGAGCAGTACCCGAACCCCATCGGTGAGATTCCGGTGACGATCCCGACCCGTCTGACGCTGGACAAGATGACGGGGCAGTTCGACAACATGATCGGCATGTACTACCAGCAGGCGAAGTTGATGGCTCTCGAGGTTATCGCTGTGGAGAAGGGCATCTTCCCTGACACGTACCTCGTTTCCCGTCCCGGTGAGATGGGCCGCTTCATCGACGGGCCGCATGATGGTCGTACGGGCCTCATCAACGTCATTCAGGGCGGCGACATTCAGACTGAGCAGCCGCAGCCCGGGTACCTGACGAATCCCACGATGGATCGCCTTGAGCGCTCCCAGCGTCTCACCTCTGGCATCCCTGCAGAGTTCGGTGGCGAGTCCGGGTCCAACATCCGTACGGGTAGGCGTGGCGACGCGGTCCTGTCCGCCACTATCGACTTCCCTATCGCTGAGGCCCAGGAAATCTTCTCCTTCGCTTTCGAGGAGGAGAACGAGATCGCAATGAAGATGGCTAAGCGCATCGACGGCTCCACCTCGCGCACCATCTACGTCGGAGCGGGCAACGCACGCCGCCCTGTCACCTACGTCCCCAATGAGACGTTCGAGAACGAGGAGCATGTCGTCTCTTACCCTGCTGCGGGTACGGATGTGAACTCCCTCATCCTCGGCATCGGGCAGCGTGTCGGCCTCGGCACCATGTCGAAGCAGACCGCCGCCGAACTGGACCCATACATCGAGAACCCCGAACTCGAGCATGACGCGATCATCGCTGAGGGGCTCGAGCAGGCGCTCATGGCTGGCATCCAGCAGCAGGCACAGTCCGGGCAGATTCCTCCGCTGGTGCTGGCGAAGATCATGAAACTGGTCAGGCTGGACAAGTTGGAGTTGGCTGACGCAATGCACAAGGTCACCGAGGAGGCCCTCGCGGAGGAGAAGGCCAAGCAGGAGGAGGCAGCGATGTCCGCTGAGGCTCCGACTCCTGATGCGGCGATGGCTGGTGCGGCGGCACAGGCGATGACAGGTGCCCCGCCTTCCCCGATCCCGGGCGTCGGTGGTGGTATGAAGGACTTGGCGACCATGCTGGGTGATCTTCGGAGGCCGAACATGACGATCCAGCCGCAGCGCGGCGTCTCGCAGGGGGCGATGTAGATGCCTCGTGGTGGGAAGCGGCAGGGAACCCCGGGTAAGGGCTACTCGAACAGGACGGACCTGATGGCGTCAACGAAGCCGGTGGCTCCGGGTCAGGTCAACCCGACGGCTTCTGGTGGGATGACGGCGGCCCCGGCCCCGAGCGCAGCCCCACCGCAGCAGGCCCCGGCCCCGATGCCGTCGCCTGACGACACCCCCATGCTGACTGACCCGACGCAGTACCCGGACGAGCCCCTGACCGCTGGCCTGCCCATCGGCCCGGGCGAGGGCCCGAACCGTGTGGATCAGCGTGCCGAGCGGCAGTCCCTCAAGCGGTACCTCCCGCTGATTGCCCCCTACCTGAACGCGGAGGACACTCCGGATTCGGTGAAGATGCTGTACCGGATGATCAAGGCGTCCTGATGGCTCAGTCCATGTTCATCGAGAACCTCAGCCGTTTCTCTGAGGCCCTCGGCCTGTCGAATACGGCAGCGGTCGTGCATCTGTCACTGGTACCGTGGCCCGACCCTGATACGCGGGATCAGTTCATCAAGGACCTGTCGGGCTACGACCCTCGAAGCGGAGTGACCTGATGGCGCGGAAGCGCAAGCCGTACAAGAACGACCCTTCGCGCTGGACTCGTGAGCAGAAGGGGGAGATGAACGCTGTTCTCGGGGCGCGCCCGTGGGTCGACATCGGACAGATGGAGCCGGTTCCCGGGTCTGGTTCTTCAGGTTCTACCGGGGAGAAGAACACCCCGATTCAGGGCGGGGCGGGGAATCCGTATCTGAAGCCGGGTGCGGACCCGACCGACCCTGCGTCGATTGCGATGCCGTACACGGGTCCTGCCGTGAACTCGTCGTGGCCCGCGTGGGCGAAGATGGGCTCCCAGCCGCAGGAGCCGCCCCGCACCCCGACCCCGGATGTGACAGCGGCGCAGCCGTTCGCCACCACCAGCGGTCGGTCCCTCGAGGCGCTTCGTGAGAGCGACTACCCCGCCGCCACTGAGGAACTCGCTTCCCGTGAGAAAGCGGTCAAGGGCTATGTCGCGGACCCTGAGGGGTTCATGAAGGAGAACGCCCCGGCCCTGAACACCGATCAGTCCCTCATCGACAAGGGACTCGACTTCATGGGCCGCCTGTTCAACTATCAGGACGAGTCCGACCTGCAGGTTCTCGGCCTGAACATCTCCACGGTCGAGTCGGTGTGGGACACGTTCGCCCGCTACGCCACTGGCTCCCGCAACGTCCTCGACACCATGATCACTGCTGCAATCTCAGCGGCCCCGGGCGGCGTAGAGACGTACGAGTGGGGCGAGATCACCGGCAACAAGTCGTTCGGTGAAGTCCTCCACGGCGACATCGGCCTGCTCGACAACAACGGCCCCTCCCCGATGCAGACCGCCATCGCATCTGTCGCCATCGAAGCGAAGCGCATCCGTGAAGGCAACGCCCGCCTCTCCGACATCCTCCTCCTCAACCCCGCCACCGCCCCATTCATCCTCGCCGGTATCGCCGCCCCCGACTCCCCGCTGCAGCAGAACAACTTCAACCTCCTCGACCCGGCGCAGCGGAAGGCCGCGTTCAGCGAGGGCTACGAGAAGTGGTTCTCCGGGCTTGGTGACTTCGGCGTGCAGATGGCTGCCCCGTCGATGGCGTATGCCGCTGGCGCGAAGTTGGCGTTCATGGGCGCTCTCGGAACGACATGGAGAGGCGCTACCGGGGCAACCGTGACCCGGCCCGCGTTCGACGCAGCGGTCAACATGACGGTGAAGGCCAACTTCGACGACGCCGTCAAGAACGGTCGCATCCCTGCTGGGCAGGCCCCGACTGTCGCTGACCGCACGTTTGCCGACTCCTCCCTGTCTAGCCGCAGGACCCGCGCACAGTTGCTCATGGCGCAGGTCCAGCCCCTCGCTATCCAGCACAAGGTCCCCCTCGGCATCAAGGATGCTGGCACGGACGACTTCTTTGAGGAGATGGCGAACAAGTCCCTGACCGGTGGGCGTACCGCTCAGGAGACACGTGACGCCTACACGAAGGCCCGCGAGAAGGCCGACCTCACCCCCGACGACGCCTACGCGACTCTGCCCGCCAAGGAGCGGGACGAGATCGACTTCGCAATCGACATGGACAACCAGTTCGCTGTCTGGCAGGCAGGCAAGATCAGGAAGGCCGCCAAGGACGCTGGGCTGGATGTCGACAAGGACATCAGGGACGTCTTCGAGCCGACCTATGTGACGAAGTCCGCTGACGAACTCGGCATCACCCATCCCCTCGCCCGCCTCATCAACGACATCGCCCAGAAGGACCCAGAGACGGGCCTCCCGGTGATGTCGCGTCTTGAGATTGAGGGACGCAAGGAGTTCCGCAACAACCCGCACAAGGCTCAACTGTCGGCCCTGCTGCACGCGATGGACGACCCGTACATGATCGGCATGGTGTTCCGGGCCATGCACAACGACCGGGACGCCCTGCAGAACCTTCACGTGATGGCCGCATCCATCTACGACAACGTGTACCGGATGCGCGTCCAGCAGGCGCAGTATTCGTCTCAGTTCGACGCTGACAAGATCGCCGTCGTCAAGGCCAGCCTTGAGAAGCAGGAGGAGGCCCTCGAGCGGCAGTTGACGCAGTTGACGGAGCGGTTCGGGATGACCGACCCGGAGCAGGTGAAGTCCAACGTCCGCGTCCAGAACCTTGAGGATTCCCTCGCTGAGATCAAGGCGCTGAAGGCCCACTTTGACGGCGAGACGATTGACCTCATGGCCCCGGGCCCGTTCCACGATGCGGCGTACACGGAGCGGGTTCTGCGTGACATGGAGTTGCGTGCCGACCTCTACCAGCGGCTCGTCCGCGAAGACCTTGACGCGGTACTGAGGGGCGCGTTCCTTGACGCTGACCGTGACTCGCGGCTGATCCTCAACGACAACTGGACCGCCCGCATGGTCAACAAGTCGCGGGAGAAGAAGGCCCGCCAGCGGTACGAGTACGTGGTCGAGGGGTCGGAGTTCTCCCGGCGCATGAAGGTCGACAAGATCGACCTCACCCAGCCGGGCCCGGCTCGGGGCAAGATGGCTCACCGCATCGACCGTGGCTGGGCCATCAGAGACTTCTCGAACCCTGCTCATTGGGGAACGACGGGCAGGCGTGCGGTGCGTGTGTGGCGCTGGTTCGGAGCGGAGAACCCATCCGGCATTGTCGGCCTCAAGGGTGGGGCCCGTGCGGGCAGCATGGACGAGATCAGCGCCGCCCTCGATCTCGACGTCTACTACGGCGAGCCCACCATCGTCACGTACTTCGATGATCTGACGAAGCAGGTTGTCACCGATGAGGCCGTCGGTGGGGCGGCACGTCGTCAGGAGTTGCTGGACCTGTGGGCCGGGGCGCTGGCCGACAACAGGATCGACCTCAAGTCCGTCATCGTTCACATTGAGAACGAGATCGCTAAGGACATGGGCAAGGTCTACGGGCAGACCGCCGACAACATGAAGAAGTACCGCGAAGGCGCTATGCGCGGGAAGGCCGACCTTGAGCAGTCGGTCCAGCGGTACGGAATGTTCGTTGACCCGGACACAGCGTCCATCAACCATGTGCCGTGGCTGAAGCATCAGATGGCGAATGTTCACATCATGGATAATTGGCATGAGGTGGAACACACGCTGCAGCGCATCGCGCTCGACACGTACGGCGCTCAGGCCGGGACCGCCCGCCGCTCGTTTGCCAAGGCTGGTGGCATGAGCGTGGACGCTGGCCGGAAGTTCCTGCAGTTGGGGCAGCGGCTGTGGCGTCCGTTTGTGCTGCTGCGGGCCGCGTACCCGATCCGCAACAACGTCGAGGGCATCGGTCGCGCGATGGGCTACTACGCCTCGCTCGCCCCGCTGGCGTGGCCGATGAAGGCCGCGTACTACGGTACCAAAAGCCGTGTCGCTGCCGCTCGGGCTGAGCGTGCCGCTGCTGGTGTGGTGGAGCGGGTGACTCTCGCGCCGGAGTTCAAGGCTGCCCGTGCTGAGTTCATGGACGCCAACATGGATCACATCTACCTCAAGTCTGCGGCCCTGCGGTCGTTCACACAGGAGGAGTGGGATCGGGCTGTCCGCAACGGAGAGATCAAGGGTGACCTTGCCAACCTGAATCCGCTGGTGGAGCGGCGGTACGTGTACAAGCGTGGCGCTGAGGGCCCGGAGATCACCGATGCGTTGACGCCTGATGAGTGGGTAGTCCGCATGGCTGACGCCGAGGAGAGGCTCGCTAGGGCTCACGGCGATCTTGCCGATGTCGATGCAGCGTTCTCTAAGGAGATCAAGGGCACGAAGTTTGAGAAGTACCGTGACCGGCAGTTGAAGGCGTACGACGACGAGATCAAGGCCGTGTGCTCTAAGCGCGGCATCCTCAACGCTGCGACTGTGGGCTCTGGCGGTGCTGCGGCGCAGGGTCTTCTGCAGGGGCTTGCTCTCCTGTCGGAGAAGGAGATTCAGTTGCGGGCTGCTGCGGACATTCTCCGCTACGACCCGGCTGGCGCGGCAGCAATGTTCAAGTCCGATGCTCAGCGGCTCAGCCGCATGGGCGGCGGGACGAGTCTGGGCCCGGGAGGCGGTTCCTACAGCAACGCCTTCGATGACCCGTTCGAGCAGTTCAACAAGGGCCTCATCTCTGCTGACATCTCTCGCCGCCTTCAGTTGGGCGCGGAGAGTGACATGTGGTCGAACGTGTTCCTGCAGACGCTCACGACCCGGAACGACATCATCCCGTTCAGCGAAGCCACAAAGGGCCAGTGGTCCGAGGCGATGGCTCAACTCATCAACCAGAACGCCCACAACCCGCTTGTGCGGGAGATGCTGCGTGACCGGTACGACGCCACCGGGAACGTCGTTGGCTACGGCAACCTTGATTGGGAGGCTGGCGTCAAGTGGATGCTGACCACGGATGAGGGACGCGAGTTCCTTGACCAGCAGCGGAAACTTGAAGGCTCAGACTTTGAGACGCTGAACACGACCTACGAGGATATCCCTGCCGGGAAGGGCACTACGACGGTTGAGGCCGCTTCGACTGTCCGGGTGATGGCCGAGCAGCAGCGGTTCAGCCAGTCCACCAACACCGTAGAGACAGTGAACGTTCCGGTCACTGACCGGCTTCGCCCAACATCCACCAAGACCCGGAACCCCGTAACCGGCTTCCTTGACGATCTGGACGACTTCGAGGCCGCCACCACCTACGCGCAGCGGGTCGCCCTGTCTCTGCGTTGGCAGTATCAGGACATGCCTGAGTTCCTTGCGATGCTCAAGCAGAAGACTCAGTCCGTCTCGAACAACTACGTGTACGAGGTGACTGGCAAGGACATCGAGGACATCATCAACGGGCTCACCCCCGCCGAGAAGACGAAGTTGGGAGTTGTCCGTGGCGACACGGAGATTCAGATGGGTGAGCGTCCGTGGCGGGAGCGCTACGGGCTGGTCGTGTCGAAGTTGTTCCACTACATCGGCACAGTCCCCGAGGATGCAATCACCCGCAACCAGTTCTACGCGAAGCGGTTCAAGCAGACCCGGAACATGCTGATCGAGTCGTACATCCGGCAGGAGTTCCCGGATGTGAAGATCAAGCGAAACGTGTTCGACCGGTTCGGGAACAAGGTCGACGAGGGCATGTCGCTGTCTGAGGACATCAAGATTCCGACAGCGGAACTGCAGTCGATCATGGAGACAGCACACTCTCAAGCCCTGTTTGACACACGCCGCTACCTCTACACAGTGGAGCGCCGCACCAACCTCGGCAAGCACTTCGAGGCGGTGTCGCCGTTCATCTCGTCGCAGCAGAACACGTGGCAGGCGTTGGCGAAGATCGCATGGCGGAACCCGTGGCAGGTGCCGCTGGTTGCGAACCTGTGGTCGATGCCGTACCAGAACGGGTCCGTGGACGAGAACGGGAACCTGCAGGTGTCCATGCCCGCTACATGGCTGGCAGACAAGTTGGACCTGCTTGTGGAGGGCGCGTTCACCGTCATCCCGATGAACTCCCTGAACGTGTGGAGCCCCGACTCTGGGTTCGGTGGGGTCATCCCCCGCCCGGGCCCGATTGTCACGTGGACGGCATCAGAGATTCTCAGGAACTCGTGGCTCGGCCTCAGCCCCTCTACCCCTGACGCGATGGTGGCGATCATGGGCAAGGAGCAGGCAGACGCTACGTGGGGCACGATGAAGGACTTCGTGTTCGGCACCGACTTCGGCGTCTCCTCGCGGACCCTGTCGTGGGACGTCTGGGTGCCCCCGTGGATCAGGTACATCCTTGACGCTAGGAGCGAGTTCTCTGACGCCTACGCTCGCCACTACAGCCTCGAGGGCGCTCAGCGGACGCTCATCGCTCAGGCCAATGGGGAGCCGGAGCCTACGGCTAAGGAGATCGCTGAGGCGACGACGAACAAGTTGCTGTTCTACGCGGCAGGCGCGTTCGGCCTGACCGGTGGGCTTGGCCGTCTGGACATCAAGTCCCCCATTGCTGACGAGGCGATGAAGGTCCTGCAGACGTACCTGAAGGCCGACGGGGAGAAGAACCCGGACGGCACGTACAAGATCGACCCGGGGCAGGCGTACTCCCGGTTCGAGGCTCTGGTCGGGCCCGAGATCATGCGGGTAGCGGTCGGCGGCATGTCGGACAGCATCGGCGGGGCCGGTCCCTACGACGACACTGTTGCTGACATTCGTGCCCTCGATCCGACGATCCGTAAGTTGACGGAGTCTGGCATCCTCGGCGGGCAGTTGGAGATTCTCGACATCCTCGTGAACAACAACACGATGGGCGACGACTACTCGTCTGATGCTGACCGTTGGCTGAAGAACACGAACATCGGAAGCGCGGGCGAGATGTGGAAGCAGGCCCGCTCCGGTACGGATGCGCGGGTTCAGGCGGATGTGTCGGTGGGCTGGACGGAGTACCAGAAGTTCCAGCACGAGCAGGACGCCAGAATGTTCGACATGGGGATCGACAACATCCAGAAGGCCGCCGCCGCCCCGCTGCGGGAGAAGAAGCGCATCTGGTTGGAGAACATGCGTGACTCGAACCCTGCGTGGTACGCGGAGTACGAGGACGGCGCGGAGAAGCGCATTGCTGCCGTGGTGTCGACGCTTGAGACGATCACTCAGGATGAGACGTTCGTGCAGCGCATGTACGACACGGGCAACGGTGACCTGATTGCGTCCATGAGGGACTACGTGTACTGGCGTCGTCAGGCCGTGATCCTGCAGAAGCAGTCCGGATACACGTGGGGCTCCCCGATCAACCAGCCGTTGCGGGAGGAGTGGGCTGCCCGTCAGCAGATGCTTGCCCAGAAGAACGTCCGGTGGGCTGAAATCTTCACCCGCTGGTTGAACAACGACGAGGAACCCACTCCGGTCGGTAACATTGACATCAGCACGGAGGAACTCGCGGAGGTGGCAAGTGCCTAACGGTAACCCGAATCCGAGTCTTGCTGACTGGTATCAGCAGGGCGCGGGCATGAACCCCACCGCGTATGGGCAGGGCGCTACTCATGTGAACATGGGTGAGACGGCGGCGGCCCGGACTTACATCCCGATGACCGGCAACCAGACTCAGGTGCAGGCCCTTGGGAACGCCCGTCGCGCTACCCAGATGTGGAACGTGGACGCCGCGTCCGGCCTGTACAAGTACCTGCCGCCGCAGATGCAGCAGATCGTGTTCGACTACACAACCGCTCAGTTGGGGCACAACAAGCACAACGAGGCCACCCGCCAGTCGTACTACAACAAGGCCATTCAGGGTGCTGCTCAGGAAGCCCTCGTGATGGGTGGCGATCCGATTGATCTGTGGACCTACATGACCCGTGACATCAACTCGTACATACAGAATGGCGGGTCGATGAGTGGCAGTGGGTCTGGGGGTAGTGGCGGGTCTGGGGGTGGGCCGACCTCGAACACTCAGGTGCAGTTGACTAACGAGTCCGATGCGGCGGTTCTCGTGGATCAGGCTCTCGACACGTATCTGGGCCGTCAGGCCACCGAGGGTGAGCGGGAGCAGTTCTGGAAAATGCTGAACAAGCGGCAGTCAGCGAACCCTGTCGTCACACAGAACTCTGGTGGGGCGAACAACGTGTCGATGACTGTCGGTGGGATGAACCCCCAACAGGCCGCTAAGGAGTTTGCCCTCTCGCGGGATGACGCTGCCGAGTACATGGCTAACACGCAGTACACGGACTGGCTGATGGAGAAGATCGCGTCCGACCCGACCGAGGGGATCGCAAGTGGCCTCTGAGAAGCCGAAGAACATCGACCCGGCTGACAAGAACAAGGACGGGACTGTCTCCAAGAGGGAGCAGGCCGCGTACGACAAGAAGCAGGCCGCTAAGGCTCAGGCCGGGCCCAACGGCGGGATGCCCGCTACCGGGGCTACACAGGACCGCCTGAACCGTAAGGAACTGCGGGCCGAGTACAAGTATACGGCTGCTCAACTGCGTGTCGACAAGGGCCTGTTCGACCTGTTCCAGAAGGCGTTCGCGGGCCAGTGGAACAAGGAGCGGTTCGACTCCGAGGTCGAGCAGTTGGACTGGTACCGCACCAACAAGGCGTCGCTGCGTGAGTACATGCTGCTCAAGGCAAACGGTGGCGCTGATTGGGACGAGAAGCGGAACGACTCCTATGAGGCGGTGCGACAGACCGCAATGCGGCAGGGTGTGAACCTGTCCGAGGACGATCTGTGGGACCTTGCCGAGCAGTCGATGATGCACGGCTGGGGCAGCCCGGGTCAGGAGTACGAACTCGCTCGCGCAATCAACGAGCGTCAGTCTGTTGGCGGCGTCTACGGTGGCGACATTGCTGGTAACGCCGACAACCTGAAGGCAGTCGCCCTTGCCAACAACGTGAAGTTGGACGCTAACTGGTACATCTCTAAGGGTAAGTCTATCGCCGCCGGCCTCTCTCTGGCTGAGGATGTCGAACGGGAGATCAGGGAGATGGCGGCTCAGAAGGTTCCCGCTTTCGGGGATCGGATCAGGGCTGGGGAGGACTTGGATACGCTTGTCTCTCCGTGGCGGCGCATGATGGCCGAGGAGTGGGAGTTGGCGGACACGGCGATCACTCTTGATGATCCGATGCTGACTGCTGCGTTCGGCGGATTCGATGAGAAGGGCAACCCGAAGATCGAGGACTTGGGATCGTTCCAGACGCGACTGCGTAAGGACCCGCGCTGGAAGACGACGGCTAAGGGCCAGAATACGTCGATTGACTCGTACGCTGGGGTGCTGAAGATGTTCGGCTACGGGAACTAGGAGACGGCATGGCTACCTATGTGAACCCTGCGTACGACTGGAACGCCGCATATCAGGCGTCCCTGAATCCTGTCACCGATCCGTACGCAAGCCTCTCGGGCCTCGCCACAAACCCGCTGCCCACGCTTGACCAGATGACGCAGGGATACGCGACCGGCGATCTTGGCGGCATCGGAACCGCAATGGTCTACGGCAACGGCAGCGGGGTCCCCACCGGAGGATCGACGACCACTACGGCTGCGCCCACTAAGTCGTGGGAGCAGTTGGAGGCTGAGCGGCTCGAGACTCTGCGCCGT
>JACCDR012145747.1_pt1 | contig 15341 bp, 20 predicted proteins | sample 7446431 | NCBI WGS metagenome assembly JACCDR01 (sample SAMN15323443, study PRJNA562643) | freshwater metagenome | isolation source: river surface water | place: USA:Blue River Watershed | collected 2017-08-17 | reverse complement strand
TTCACAAACAAAAAAAACGCACGGTAACGCGACGAATGTTAAGATGCAAAGATGCAAAATCAGCATCGACTGGAACAGAATCCATTTTTAGAAACCTCGTACAGCGGAAATTTGGCGGGGACTGCTGTCGTGGTGTTGCGTGATACTTTATGCAGGATGGATGTCTGCTGTCAAGTCGTGCCAGTTGTATTTTTGGCAGGCTTCAGCAAAGCTGATGTTGGGCTGGTTTAGCTTAGCATTGACTGCGGACTTTAGATCATACTTCCATCGCGACGACAGTGGGAATGTTGGCGGATTGGCGGATACCCAGTTGTCGTAGAAAGAACTGCACTGGCAATCGTACGATGGCAGCTTTAATCGCCACGCAATCAATTGTTCGTTAGTCCAAATCTCGCGAAACAGTTCAGCCCAAAGCTGCGGGCCTAGTTCGGCTATCGATTGTTCATTTGCAACTACATGCTCAGAGAAGTCCGCATTGTTTGCCTGGTTGGAAATGCGTTGAAGTTCCGGAGTTTTGCGTTGCATGATGGCGATATACTGGTCCATCGGGTTTAGCATGGTGTCAACGCTCCGTCACGCTCTAAGCAGACAGGTATAACGCTCGGTAACGTAATTTTGTAGGGTGATTGCATGACTCCATAGAGATCTGCGCACTCTGGGACTATTTCGATTTCTTGCGGAGCTCTCGACACTTCTACCGTCATCGGATTGTCGCCAGCATCCTCGGTGCAGTTGGGTGTCAACTCAGACACGCCAGACTCCCAAACTCCTGACCCGTTAAACGATTCTGTTCCGAAACCGTCAAACCCTACAATGTTCCATCGAGTTGGGACTCGAAGAGTGCTAGGACCAAAACATGTATTGATTGTTTCGTCCGTGCAAAACTGCTCGACGTAGTAGTTTGATGGGTCTAAACAACCCGGTATCAATGCGATCTCCGAGCACGAACCAATACATGTTGGATCGAACGTCGGATTAACGGCTGGGCGTGTTGGACATCCCGACATCCCTAAGATGCCATGCTTTAGGAAAGGAGCGAGCGGTTCGTTGCTGCCGCTGTTGTCTGTCCAACCTGGCTCTGGTGGATCAGACACGCAAATCGGCGGATCGGTGCACGGTTCCTCTGGTGGTGGTTCTTCTTCAGGGGGTACTTCTCCGCCAACGCCTCCACCACCACCTTCGCCGCCGCCCGTCGCACCACTATAGCTGGGGTCATCACAGCAGACGCGGGTGTACTTGCGGTGCCTGTATTTAACCAGTCTCGAGGTGTTGTATATGCGAGTGATTTGCCATGTGATTTCTAAGCGAACTCGATAGCCTGGTTCCCCTGTCGCTGTTGTGCAGTAGCACACAATGAAGCGCACTCGCGCCTGAATCCAAACCCAATGTCGCATTCGATTGACGCCAGTGGTTTGAAACCGATAATTCGATGAGCCACAACACGAGTCAACCGCAGTAAACGGAACGACAACTAAAGGCCAATCACACCACGGGCCAGATGTGCTGAGATACTGGAATAAATCTTCTACCCATGTCGTAGGACTGCCTGTTGTGAATAGGTAGCAATCACGAACGACTACTGGCTCTCCAATGTCCTCGCAGTCGCTTAGTTTTGTTTGGCAACATGACGCATCCGGAGCTGGTAGATCTACCTCAAACGTCATCCCTAAGAATTGGGCTTTAGCTTTCTCCCAGGGAGTTTCGACCAATGGACAGCAACAGCATCCAGAAATGTGCTTTCTTGGCACTTAGCATTCCTCCCAAATGCAAATCCAATCAGCACCGATTCGCACAAGCATTATGTACTTCAACGCTCCCACTGGATCAACTGCTAGGTTGTAAAATGTAATCGAGTCCGATGTGGTATTTATAACGCGATCCGTTCCTGTTTCGCTTAACCATCTTTGCGTCGCTGTACCCTTGCCTAAAGTCGTGCCGGATCTAGCTGTTGCTCCGGCTGTCGTGTAAGCCAACACTACTTCCGCATCACCATACGAACGCATAGCAGGCAACGCACTGCCAGACGGTTCGTTAAAGACAAACTTCAGTATCTCGTCGCTGTCCGCGCGAGTAAATACAACTAGTTCTTCGTCTTTGTTTGCCATTACGAAGGTAACCTAATAAAGCTAAAGTCTATTTGTGGATATGGAACAAAACTGGAGGTCAGCGGATCTGCGTTGCTTGCTAACTTGTCTCCGTCTGTGTCCAACTTGCCAATCATTCGATGGCTTCTTACGTCATCCAAGTACGGTTTTAGCTTGTTTCCGTCTGCGGTGTCAACGTACTGACTACCAACTTCTAGAAGTTCTACGTCCCAAGTGTCTGGATCGTAAGTGCATCGATACGCGACTCGCCATGCTGCATAACCGCCGTAATAGCCTAAGCCTGCACTTGTCACGTTTAGCTTTAGTGTTCTAGCGTCACGTCCTGCAAACTCCGCATCGTTTATCTTGTCGTTTCGGTCCATGATGTCGTTAAGATCTTGCGCAGGATCTTCGAACTGTACGAACGAAAACGAGCATAGCGTTTTAGTAGTTAGCACAGGCTCTTGAAACGGCTGCTTGGCAAAGTTGACTATTTTCTTAGGAGGATCGCTGAAGTCCTCTTGCAAAACTACTTGCTTTGTTTCAAAAGAATCGACAACAAATACAGGAGTCCATGTCGTAGGATCTGGATCTGGAGAGTCAGGATCTCCACCAGTTGGCGGTCGCTGTTCTTCTGTTCCTGATTCAAATTGACATGTAACGTCCCAGTAAAGCGGATTTTCCTTTTTTCGTCGCGCTTCTTTTGACGTGCAGCGTTGCTGCGTCAATCCGTAGACTAGACCGACCACCGGCAAGCCTGGAGTGCCAAGCAGTATTTCTTCGCGTCCGACAGTGGTGGAACTTGCCAGTACAAGAAAGTTCCAAGTGCTCCGAAATATTAGTTTGTTGCCGCTGATCGCGATTGCTCCTGAGCCTTCGCGTCGTTCTTGGCTGTTTACTATTTCGCTTGGCATTATGCCGTCCTCCCTGCTATGCCAATCATCTGCGAGTTCTGGAACGCTTCCAATTGCTGTTGCTGTATGGCTAACTGTTCAGCTGCAATTTCTTTTTGCTCGAGTGCAATCTCTGCTGCTTCGTTTCGTTGGTTCATCAGGAACCGATAGGCTTCCACGCTGCCAGCTCGCAAAGCTGGAGCAACGGCTGCTGCCACATTATTTGGATTGTTGTCCTTAAACTCTGACTTTAGTTTGTCAAATTCTTTTTCTGCGTTTCGAATACGGTCTTTTGTTTCAGAGTCTAGTTTTTTGCGTTTTTCTAGATCTTCAGTGACTTGTTTTTCCATTTCCAGCTTTTGCTGTAAATCAAAAATCTCTCTGGCTTGTTGTTCGCTGAGTCCTTTTTTCAAATTTTCTTGGTACTCAACTTCCGCTGATCCCATTCGAAGAATGTCTAATTGTTTTTGAAGTTCTTTTTGTTCTTTTTGAAAGAAGTCCAGTGCGTCTCGCTCTGCCTTTTCTTTCGCTGCTACGCGTTGCAGTTCTTTGCGTTCTTCGTCTTGGCGTGCAGCCATATTCTTTTCGCGAATCGCTTGTTCTGCTGGCGTCAAGACGTGCCGCAATGATTCCATTTGCCGCTGGCCTTCTCGCTTGCCAAGCTCTGCTAAAAACTCGTCAAACTTTGTACCGTATGAATTTTCATCCAAGTTTGTTATTGCGTCTGACGCTATGGCTACCATACCTTCAATACCTGCCGAAAAATTCGACGCAATACCAGCAAAAAGTCCGCCCTGTCCCTTTTTATCTGCACCCGCGTTCATTACTTCCATCAACGCCTTAGCCGCTGGCAAAAGATTTGTTCCAATCTCAGTTGCAAGCAACTCAACATCAGACTTCATCTTTGCATACTGACCAGCTGCACTATTTTTCAGACGCTCATTCATTTCATAGAATCGACCACCTTCCGAGGTGGCAGACTTAAACGCATCCTCTACCATCTGTGCAGAAACAGCGCCGTTCTCCATGTCTTTCTTTAGATCAGCCATGCTTCGGCCTGTATTTCGGCTAATCTCTTGCAAAGGGTTGAATCCTGCGTTGACCATCTGAAGGACTTCTTGACCCATTAGACGCCCGTTGGCAGTAACCTGACCGAATGCTAGTGCAAGAGATTGAAAACGCTCTGCGTTACCTACAGAGACTTCGCTAAGTGCTCGCAGTGCTGGCATCGTTTGCTCTGCGGCCAATCCGTAGCCTACTAGCGTCTGTGCAGCTCTGGAAAAGTCTGCACGACTTAGAGGAGACGATCGATCTAAAGCAATGAATCCTTCAAAAAGGAACCTTGCTTTCTCGGCTGATCCTGTCAGGACTTCTAGCGATATCTTATTGCTTTCTGCTGTAGCCGCCAGCGACATGCTTGTCTGGATGCCACGAAACGCGACAGCAAGACCGGCGTACTGTGCAAGAGTGCTTTTTAACTCGCCAGCAATGTTACTTTGTGACTTAACTTCGACTTGCTTACTAGACTCTGCTTGCTTCGCTCGAGCTTTTGCCAGATCCTCAGCGGCTTTTGCTGCTGCCTTAGCCTCTTGCACCCCTATTTGGTACTTTGCGGCTAAGGTGGCCTCGATTTCAACGACACGCTGCGCAGTCAATGCTCCTGTTTTGCGTGCTTTATCTAGAATCTGCATTTCGGAGTTGTAGCGATCAACCCCAGAAATAGAGCTCTGAAAAGCAGTGTTTAGTTTCCGAATTTCAGCAGCGGATAAATCAACGCCTTTTTGAATTTTGGACGCATCGAAACCAAGAGCGACGTTAGCAAGATTTATTGTTGTTCCCATGCGATTTTACGATTTCTCCCAGCCCTAGTGAGGCTCCGAGTGTTTCAAACTCTGTTTTCGCGGTCTTCTTGGTTCGCTTTGGCTCTCGCTTCGGCTCTGGCATGTACCTTACTGGCATGTGGCGTTCGAACGTTGACGGTTCAAACTTTGCACCTAACCCAATCCTTATTGCCTCTAGTTCGATTTGCCGTTCCAGCAAGCATTGCGTTTGTGCTGTTTGCTTCCACGCTTCGCCTATTGGCTCGACTGCATCGAACGCCATCCAGAAGTCAAGCACGTGACTTGGAACGGATTCCAGCCATGCATGAACATCTGCGATACCCCAAGCAAAACAAAGTCTGGCAGCAAGTCTTAGCCTGCTGCCGGTTCTGAGTTTTTTACAAGTTCCTCAATGTCTCCATCGTTGTATCCGCAATGGTCTTGAGCCACGCCGTACAATGCAGAAGTGATCTTGCCATCCATTGCCATGACCGCATCGCAATCAGAGTCAAGCAAAAGCCTGTCACCAGTCGAATCGACAAGCACGCGACAAAGGAACAGAGCTCTCGCTTTCTTGTAGCTCATGCCTGCTTTTTTGTCTTGCAACTTGATTTCGTAGTCTGCTTTTTCCGCTTCACTCATGCTTTGGATTCGGTACTCTTCTCCAAGCACCTTTACTTCCAAATATCGTTTGGCTTTCAACGCCAAAAACTTATCGCGACTAATCATTTTCCTGGTCGTCCTCTTCGTCGTCTGTGTATTCGTCTTCGCCTGCGGAATTGTCAATCTCTGGAGGCTCAATAATCTCAAACGGTGGCAAAACACGCCGCTTCGTGATTGCTTCGCACTTTGTAACAAGCTCACGAACGATGTTGTACGGCTGATTTGTCAATAGCATCAACGGTATTGATTCGTCATGTGACAGGTATCCAACTAGAACGCGATTTCCGTTTGCGCCTGTTGCAAATACCTGCCATTGGTCAAACACGACAGTCTCTCCGTCGTGCCTAATTCCCGTGTGCTGCTGAAGTTCAACTTTCATTGGATTAAGCAGCGGTAAACGCTGGTCCTGTGTAGCCGTCAAATGTAACTTCGTAGCTGCACATCATCGCCACGCCACTTTCGGCGTCTGGTCTGTTGACTGCTGTTACAATTCCTGTCCCTGCGTAAGAACCTGCGGATGGGTAAGTGATCGTAAAAGTGCCAACTGAACCGAGAGTGATCGCTGACCCAATATGGTAGCACTCGACCGTCACAACTGGATTGTCTGCCAAGTCTTGCTTTTCCAAAGTCTTGTAACCAGTTGTATCCAGGTCAGTTGTGTCAAAGGTGCCAATCTTTTCTTTTGGTCCAGTGACTTTTTTGACGAAGGTCGTCTGACCCAAACCAGAAACAGTTGTTCCGTTACCTACTGCTGGTGATGTTAGCGGTGCCATTATGCTGCCTCCAAATAGTGAACCATAAAATCGAACGAAGTAATGTATCTGTGTTGCTGATTGCCATCTGTTGGCGGATCGTTGTCGTAGTAATCTCCGCTGTCTATCTCGACAGCTTGTATCGCAATGCCATCAACAGTGCCTCTGAATGCACAGATGCCAGAGTTGCGAATAGCGTGGGCGATGTCGTTTGCTTTATCTCTGCCGCCGTTTGCTTTTTCAGCATAGCAATCGACTTGTATTCGCGAATGTGCAAGTCGAGTGCAATCGGAAAGTGTATGTTCTCGTAGTGTTGAAATCTTGTAGTAAGCGACAGCAGGCAATGCAGAACCTTGCGGAATCACGTCAGGGTAAAAACGAGTCCCGATCAGTCCTGTTAGTGTTGCATTTTCTAGCAACTTAGTTCGCAATGCTTTACCAACGTCGCTTGCCATTATTCCCCGCTGATTACCTTTATTGTTCTGCTTGCGCCTTCTGCTGATCCGCTAACGACTTGCAGAAACCTGACGCCCTCAAATGCGACTCGATTCAGTGCGTGGTGTCTGCTAGTCGATGTCGTAAGCGAGTAAAGCGTTGATTCGTAGTACAACGGCGTGAACGTCGAACCGTTGTCCGACACGTTGAACGTAATGGCCGTTCCAGTCAGTGCGGCAGGTGTCACGATGGCTACAGGAATGCGGTTTTTTTCCAACGAAAGCGTTGTTGAAACTGTTCCGCTGCTTGCGATCGTGACTTCGCCGATTCGTAAATTCTTAGCCATTGCCGAGCTCCCTTATTTCTTTTTCGAGCTGTTCATTGCCTGCCGTGACTTGCTGCGATAGCGTTTCGTCAAACGCTTTTTGCATGAACCGCTCTTTCGGATTGATGCGTTTTATCTTGCTAGTCTTTTTTCCCCAGTAGACTATTTTTCGCTTGTCGCCTGCTTCGTAGTTCTGTTTGTTGGCTCGCGGGTAAATACCACCAATAATGACCAAGCCGCCGCTTCCAGTTCTTATAAACTTTCGTCCTATGTACCGGCCAGAATCTTCCTGGTAGGCTGGATTGTCTTTGTACTTGCGACTCCACTTTTTTCGCGTTCCGCTTCGTCTGGAACTTGGTGCAATCGACTTGGCTCTATCGATGACAGGCTTTGCCATTGCTTTCAAAACGTTCTCCGCTGGCTTTAGTCGCATTAAGATAGGAATCTTTAGCAACTTTTGGATTTGCGCTTCGTCAAATGTGATTTGGATGTCGATGGTCATGCTGTTGTCGTCACCAGTATTTCTAGTTCACGTCGCATGACACCAATTGGATTTATATGGGTAATGCCATAGATGCGATCTTCAAAACGAATCCGCATCTTGGTCGTGTATCCTTCTCGGTTGTTTACGGTGAATATCGCTTTTGTTTGTGCTTCAAGTTGTCTTCCGCGAATCGTTTCAATTCCGCTTAACGACGTGAACGCTGCTGGCTCGTCGCATCGAAAACGCTGCCACTCGACACGCGATTCGCCAGTTGCGTCTTGCGTCTCAACTGGTTTTTCAAAGTCGATTCTATGTCGTTTTAGTGCTGCATTGCTCACGGATATGTACTCCTGTGCAGCTTACGAATAAGTCTGTTGTACGAACTGAATTCAGATTCTTTTTGCGGATCTCGCGCGAGAAAATAGTTTTCAGCTAATAGTAAAACAGCCTTTTGCACGATTGCAGGTACTGTCGTGTAGCCGCACACGTAAACGATTCGCCAAGCATCCCACCGCAACTCGGTAGGCGGCCAAAGCTGATTGTTGTTTAGCCTTATGGTTCTGTTAGCAACATCCAAGCTGTAAACGCTTGTAGCAAGCGTCGTCAGGACCGAGTTTGTGTTGTAATACTGAATCGATGTAATCGACTGCACTGGCGACTTGTACAATTGCAATCCGTCTACCATCAACTCGGTTTTTAACTCCCATGTTTGGGTGTTAATTGCCATGTCGCAATCGTGCTCAACTTCCTCTCTTGCCTGCGTAATCAACTCGGTCAAATGGCTGTCGTGTGATTCATCGCTTAACGCGATTTCGACACGCTCTTTCAATTGGTCGAGCAGGACAGGCTCGGTCGTTGGGCCTGTCAGCAATGAAGGACGGTAGTTTTTCACTTTTGCTTTCGAGTTTGCTGACGCTTTTGCTTTTCTCGATCATCAGTCGACTCAGACGCGATGCCGCGTTGAATCATTATTTCTGCCTGCCCTGCCTGAACGCCTACCAACCGAAAACCGACTGGTAGGCCGTTCCACGTTTGCAGCAAAACTAAGTCCATTACACGACTCGGCAAACGTCGCCGTCAGCCATCGTTACGGATGTCGATGGCGACAAACTTGCTTTGGTCAAAATCGCAACTGCGGCAATAAAACCACCTGCTGACCCGTCTCCAAAAGTTGCAACTACTTGCAAGAAAGGATTCTTTCCTCTCATGTCAATTTGGAAAACGCAAGTCTGGTTGTCATCTGTTCCTGATGGCAATGCCAAAACAGTACCGTCTGGCGAAGTTCCGCCATCGAACGTTGCACCACTCAAGTCAGTGTAAGAGCCTCCACTAGTCGCAGATGTCTGCACCTTGAGAGCCGTCAAAGCAATGTCAGTTGCTCCGAGCTGCACGACGATCGTGCAGTAGTCGTAGTCTCTTGCGTCGATAACTGTCGCTGTCGCGCTTGCGTTGTCGATGATAGCCGCTGGGCTGATTGCCCGAACGTATTTTGCTTGTTGCATCAAATTCATGTTTTGTTTCCTATTGTTTGTTTTTCAAAAAGATTTGAACCGCTACCAATTAGGAAGCAGAAACGAGTGATACCATCGGACCTGCAACAGAAGCGGTTCCGCGTTCGTGGACGCTTATGTCGTATCGCAAAGTTGACCTGATGGCAGTTTGGTCAAATTCAAAGTATCGCGAAGAATCGGCAGCGATCGTAACGCCGCGTCGATTGCCCTTCGTTGCTGCCATCGAAAGGTCACCAAAGTAAGCAAACTTGGTGGATGCTCCGACTGTCGATGGCAAGCACTGCGCAAACGTCACTGGGTAACCCATAAACTGCATTACAGGACCATTGCCAAGATCGCTAACATTGTTTCCACCGGCAGCAAGTTGCAAGCGTGCCATTACGTTCCAGTAGACAGCACTATGGACAAACCATCGTGGCTGAATTCCTGGGAATTGCGGAATCTTGGAAACAGCGTCCTGGAATACAGCAATGGTTAAACTTGCTGCTGTGTTTTGGCCAGATGCAGCAGTTGAAACTGAACCAGCATTCAAAGCGTTTGCCAGTCCAACGATTCCATTATGGGTTGTCGTCCCATCACCCAAAAAGCCTGCTTGGTCTTCCTTGACTGCGTGAGCGTATGCAATTTCATTGGCGAGGAAATCAGCAACAGCGATGATTGCGTCTTCGCTTAGTTCGCTGCTGATTCGTGTCAACGTGCCCCACTTCTTAGCTGTCAAGCTAACTTGGTTCATTGTCGCGTCAGAATCAGTGATTTGCTGAGCTTCTGTAACAGCGTAAGCTGTCAAACCGCTGAGACGACGAGGACCGATCCATTGGTCTGAAGTCATCGGGACGTTTCGAACGTACTGACCGAAAACTCCAAACGTTTCCTTTAGGTCAATAATGGCCGATTCGAATTGAGGAATCACCAAAACACCGCCAAGCAAGTCGTTGTTTTCACCCATCGCATTGGTGATTAGGCCATGCTCTCGGCACCACTGACGCGAAGCATTATCTCCGCCGATCGTTGCCATCAAGAACCGACCAGATGCGTATGCATCAGCTTCAGCGTTAGCGCCCTTGAACGCTGTAAGACGGTTTCCACCTCGTGCTCTTGCTGGCACTCGGATAACTGGATGCCCACTATTGTTTTCCACCTCTGTTTGCTCGTGGAGTCGTGGTGCAGCTTGCGCGGCAGCTCGATCTAGAATAGCGGCTCGCTGTTCCATGCTCGAGACTTCGTTTCCGAGAGTCTCAAGCAATCCGCCTTTGGCTGTGATTGCTTCGAGACGTGCCTTTTCTTCGGCTGTCTCGGCTCGGTTTTCGCTTTCCAACAGTGCGGAAATCGCTTCGACTTCTGCAACCAAGCTAGTGATTTCAGCACGCTTGGCTGCGATCAGTTGTTTTAACTTCATCTGGTTTGCCTTTGCAAATTGCTGGCACACCAAACGAAGAAAGCGGCTGGAGATGCCAGCGAGGAACGAAACATTTAGTCACGTTCGACGCTTGCCATCTACTGCCGCTTACTAGTTGCAATCAGATAACGATGTCGAGTTGTATTTTTTGCAGGTCTTTCTCCCGCGTGAATAATCTAATCTATTCTTAGCTTTTTAACGTGTCAATGATTTTTGAAAACTTTTCGCTCTAGCAAGTGCCGCATGCGAAAATCTAGATGCCTGCTGAACTAATGCCGCTGGCGGATTTTTGAACCAAGACGCAACCATTGGCTTCGCATCTATCTTACCACCTGTCGCTGTCGATAGCCCCGCAGCAACTGCTTCCGGTCCTGTGTACCATGTCTCGGCATCAAGCAACGCCATAACATCGGTATCGGATGGCAAATACTCGGAGTAGATTTCAACCAAGGATTTATCGTAAGTCTCAAGCGTGTCTGCTGTCTTTCGAAGTTGTGTTGCATTGCCAACTTCAAGCGTTAAAGCTCGGTGAATCATCCAGCGACCTCCTGCCGATGTTGTTCGCGTCTCTCCTGCAAGTGCGATAACACTTGCTGCACTTGCTGCCAGTGCATCGACGTGCGTGTCTACGCCATATTTGTGTCGTTTAAGTGCGTTGTAGATTGCAATACCTTCGTCAGCAACTCCACCGGGTGAATTGATTCGAACTGTCGCTCGCTTATTGCCGATTTTCGTAAGTGCTTCGATGACTTCCATCGACGTGAATGAATCTTCGAACCAAGACGCACCAACTGCGCCATAAAGGAAGATTTCTCCGGTAGATTGGTTGATTGTTAGCATTTTGCTACCTCTTTCATCAAAACAGCCCTGTTTTCCCACGTTTTTACACAGTTTTCCAACGTTTTTTTGAAGTCCTCAGGCTTAGAATCGGTCGCTTCTAGTAGTTGTTTTTTGGACTCTTCGCAATGTTCGGTGGCTAGCTGGCGATCAACTCCAAGATCTTCCAATTTATCACCTAAAGTCTTTTCCCAATCAGTGTACCAAGACTCCATCCACGATAGAAAATTCTTGTCGTCAGCGTGTTGCAAGACACGTTTCGACTCGACACGAATCATGTGCCGTAGTTGAGATTCGACAGCAGCGTTTGCCGCGCCGCTATCCGGTTCTGCTCTTTCTGTCGATCCTGCTTGGCTGATCGCTGGGTTGATGTACTCGTCTCCACCATCGTATGGATTACGGCCAAGCTCTTCTCTGCATTCGTTCGGATTAAACACGCGATTAGCTAAACGCAAAGCGTGGATTTCTGCTTGCGTCTTTGGATCTGTGCGAAGAAGTTCAGACAAGTCAAACATAGAAAAGAAACCGCGTCTGCGTTCGCTTGCAGATAGAATCTTATCATCGACTTGCATTTCCAGCTTGCACAACCAAGGAGCTAGGCCAGTGTCGAGATAGTTCAATGACTCCATAACCTTCGAGTTGTAGCTATGGCTGTCGCCGTCGCCTGGCATACCGTCAAGGCCAAGCATGAGCACAATATCCTGACGGCTGAATCTTCTTTGTTCAAGAAATTGCGAATCAGTGTTGCTCATTGAAAGAGCAGTCGCTTTCATGCCGTTTCTAAGCAATGCGGCACGACCAGCATTGTCAGAACTTGAGTTTGCTTTGTTGAACTGGTCAATCCATTCTTTGGCGTCTGCTTCTTTAGTCAGCATCCCTGGAGGAGCCTCAACGATCAGTTTTGCAACAAAACCCTTTTTGGTTTGGTTGTAGGCGTGGGACTCTTGCTCAGTTGGAATACCTAGCGTTCTCTTCATTTGACCTACTAGCGACAATCCTTCGATGCCATCGAAACCAAAACCTTGGACATGGATAACATCGGAATCGAAAAACATCATTACGCCGCCTTTGTCTTTTTCGATCGACTCAAATAGCGGCAGCCGGTCGTTCTTCTCAGGTTTCGTAACATGAACTTTTAGACCGTCCATCATTACGGTAGCAGTCCGGTCTGGCATCAACGGAATAATTTCAGCGTTAGGAGTGCCAGCGTTGACAATTACAGCTCGACCGTTACCCCAACAAATAGCATGTCCAATAATTTGCTGCTTAAACGTGTCTGCTGTTTGGTATCCGTTTGGACGAGTCAGCAATAGATCGTAGGCCCAGTGTTGTTCCTGCTTATCTTGTCCACCTCTTGGCAGTTGCCGCTTAATAAACAGCGGCAAGCGTGCGCAATGACCTGTAATCTTGTTCACTCCATACCAAAACGGAGGAAGTGCCATAGCTTGCTTCGGAGTAACACGGTCTTCGTATCCTACTCCTAGCCAACCCATCAATGTTTCAAGTGCTGTTGCCATGTTACTCCTAAAAAATAGCCGGTGGAAGAGTGATACACCTGGAAGGAGCTAAACAGCAAACTCGAAACGCCATAACGATAGCGACAATCATGTCTATTTTATCGTTTGAGTTGCCTTTGTCGAACCTCCATTTTCCGTCTGCATCTGCAACGATGATCGCATTCGTAGCCATCCAAGCTAAAACAGGATGTCCATCGTGCTTGATGCGTCCTATCTTCAGCAAGTGCAGGAACTCGCGGATAGGCTCGTTGAACATATAAGCCTTTTGTGCCATCGATATAGCTTGAAAACCGCCAGCAATAATTTCTTCCGCAAGTAGCTTTGCGTTGCTTGGATCGTATGCGGCTGTCTGTATGCCTTGCTCCTCCATTTCGTGGAGGATGTCCGTTCGCATCTGGATAAGCGGCTGCTGATGCGAATGCATATGGTCGCCATAGATCCAGCTCGCAAAAGGTTCTGCCGTCAAGTCTCGCAGCGTGTCAGAAGCTATGTAAGCCTTTGCCTTAATTTCGTACCGATAGACAGGAACGACTTTTTCTCCTTCTCGCTCGTCGATTATTGTTTCTTCACCAACGAGGAACCTAGCACACGTTCCAAACGCTGCAAAGTCGTCTCTTGCTCCAACGTCGATTCCTAAACCAATTGCGTCTGCTTGCTTCCAATCAGACAACACATGTTTAGCCGCGTCCCAAGTTTCGCGTTCGATCGCACGTTGCGAAGAACTTGTGATTCGCTGCATGTGCTTCGAAAGAAATGTCTTTTTGAAACTTGGTTTGTTTTTGGCGTCCGTCGCCTGCTGTCGCAAGTAGTCCAGCGAGACAGAAATTCCTAGATTTGGATTTGCTTTAATCCAACATGCTTCATCAAAAGGATCGTCTTCGTCGTCAATCGCCGCGATAAAAACAAATTTCGATTCATCGACAACGCTACCAAGTGCGATTGACTTACAAAGCGTCAGCGTCTCAAGCCAGATCTCGCTTTGATCGTCGCCGTATGTCGTGATCTCAATTTGTAAAGGCTGCGTGCGCGATGCTGACCCTGTGACCATCGTGTCATAATACTTGCGATGCTGCTTACGCCATGCGTGGAGCTCGTCAAAGATAACATAGTGAGGGTTTGGTCCGTCTAATGGTTTATCGCTTGCTGTCGTGCAGCAAAACGAGTTTGTTTCGGTAACAAAAAGCCTGTTGATGTGGCTTTTCACAAAGCCTTTTAGCGACTCGTTCGAAGTTCGCATGCGTACAGCTTCGTCAAATACGCACTTCGCTTGGTCTTTCTTGGTTGCTGCGATGTAGATCTCCGCGCCTGGTTCGCGATCCATTACCAAACCGATTAACGCAAAGCCAGCCGCAAGCGTACTTTTTCCGTTTTTTCGTGCAAAGCTCAAGTGAGCATAACGAAATCGTCTTGTGTTATCTGCTGTTCGCTTCCATCCGTAGATGCTCCAGACGATGAATAGCTGCCAAGGTTCCAAATGGAAAGGATGACCAGCAAACTTACTTCCCTTTGAATGACGCAATGCCATAGGAAAGAAGTTGCACATATCTTCCGCTTCGACTTCATCGAAGTAGTAAGGAAAATCATCGTTGCCTATTCGCTCCAAATCTTTTAGGTGCCGTTCGCATGCTGCGATCGCCAACTTCCCAGCAACGACCGTACCATCAAGGACATCCTCAATGTACTTGTCGATTATCTGCTTAGTTGGAGTCGTGCAAATCATAGCTAGTTACTTCTTGGCCCCATCCTTCTTAAAAGCATTTCTGCAAAAGGGTCTGATTCTTTCTTTCCAGCAACAGCGACAATTTTCGACTTACTGGCAGGAGTCAAACCAAACTCAGTCAACTCTTTCAGAAATCTATTGGCGTGCATGTGTAATTGAGTCGCTTCAGGCTTAACGATCGGGCCTCCAGTGGCTCCTACTGTTGCTACATTGCCTTCCTTGCATTCAGAGTAAAGCCACATCAACTGAGCCCAGTCTAACGCGTGCATGGTAAGCAATGGAGCGCATGCTGTCGTCAAGACTCCAGCATCTCCGAGGATTTGACAGCACCAGTTCCAGTACCAAACAGCGTCTTTGTTTTCGGCAACAATCTCAGGCATGTCAGGAGCACCAGGAACATACTTTGGCATGTCCTTTGGCTTACGCTGCGGATTTTTCGCGTATGCTCCAGACGCTTCTAGCACTGCTGGATCTTTTCTTGGTCTTGCCATTAGCTTAGTCCTTCATTCAGCTTTTTCACGTAGTTCTCTCGACTCCATTTTTTTACTTTCATTCCCGCTGGCTCGTCTCCTTCTAGTATGTCGTGACACGACTTGCAAACTGCCAACCAGTTATCGAAATCCATTCGTCTTCCGATGTCATTGTTTATCGAAACTATGTGGTGCATGTGCTCACTTGGCATCGATTCAGCAACGCTTCCAACCATCAAGCACCGTTCGCACAATGGAAAATTTGCTCGATGTCGTTCGCTCGCTGCTCTGTGATCTGATCCATAACCTCTATCTTTTGTTTTTCTATTTTCTGGCTTGCAATCGCTGCAATTTTCGCCGTTTTTCAGTATTTTTCCGCATTTGCAAAACCTCAAAAATTTGGACTCCCCGTTTTGTGGACTAATACGGAAGTG
>JACCDR012652703.1_pt1 | contig 15342 bp, 22 predicted proteins | sample 7446431 | NCBI WGS metagenome assembly JACCDR01 (sample SAMN15323443, study PRJNA562643) | freshwater metagenome | isolation source: river surface water | place: USA:Blue River Watershed | collected 2017-08-17 | reverse complement strand
GCCCTGCAACTGCTGTTTCGACTGCGTAACTGAAACCGTCATGATTTATCTCCTAAGTTTTGTTGAAGGGACTAGGTTATTGCTAACCTAAAATCCCTTATTAATCAATAGCTTAGGCCGGGACCACGCACGAAATGCCACTGTAGCTCCGCAGGTTCTTGACACCATACACCGTGTCAGAAGTAACCAGCGTACCAAGGTACTCTTGCTTGTACTGAGCCTGAGTACGGATGCCCTGCTGCTCAGCCAGAGCAATGCCATCCTTGTGCATCAGGGTACAAACGCGATACTTGGTATCGGTGTGGCCGGTGAAGTCATACGACAGGCCGAACGCATCCGTACCGGAACCAGACAGCGTAGTACTAGAGAACGTGGTAGCAGTCGCGTCATCCGTACCTTCAACGTGCAGCCACGGTACATTCGACGAAACAAACACCTCGACGCCGTACAGGTTACCCATCATTCCAGTCTTCAGAGCATTGCCATTACCAACAAAGGCTTGCTCAGTGAAGCGACTGATCGAGCGCAGGACGTTCATCTCGACAGGCGGGATGACGAACTTCAGTTCATTCGACGGGATGTCAGCATCTTCAAGCGTCTGGATCATCTTGCGAAGACCAGCATCCGTCAGTGCAGTACCGTTACCATCACCAGATCCATCAAAAGTGGTCGAACCATCGCCACCGATAACAGCGGTTTCCCACACGTTGGTCAGCGATGGGGTTGTGTTACCAGACTGGAAATAGTGAGCCATCAAAGCGATATCCTGATCCACTTGCTTCGCCAGAGCGTAACCACCGTCATCGGTGTAGAACTTACGCATGGACGAAAGCGCCTGCATCTCAGCGATGTCTTCGTACAACTTGCTGTACTCGTAGTGCTTATTCACCACGACGAGGACTTCAGTCGCTGTATCCGCAATCAGAGTAACTTGCGTGTTAGCAGCCTTGGACGACGGAGTGCCGCGAGCCGGGACCGGCAGATGCAGCGTATCACCTTTCTTGCCTTTGAAGTTGACCTTTGTAACGAGATTGCCAAGCACAAGCGCCTGCTTATAGCGGGCCAAGACTTCGTCGCTCCAGATCTCTGGGATAAATTTATCACTCGTAGTGACAGTCGTTTGATTAGAACCTAAAGCCATGATTTTGCTCCTTAATTTAGAAAAAGATTATCGAACTCGTCCTTGCGAATATGCCAGAAGAATCTCATCATTCATGGACTCATACCTCGCAGGATCTGTCATCTTGAGTCGGATAAGGTCGGCTCTTCGATACACTTTCGCACCTGACTCACCCGTTCCACCAGTATCTACAGCGGCAGACTTCAAGGCTTGAGTACGGGCAGTCTTATCGATTTCCGTTGCCTGAGTCACTTGCTGCTGTGCCCTGATGTTACGAAGTTCCTTGTACGTCGAGAGGAGTTCGTTTGCAGCATTCAGGTCATAACGCTGATCTGCTGCCTGTAACAGTTGCTGCCTGACCGGACTTGCTGCCACCCACTGCTGAAACGCCGGGTCTGCAACAATCTGATTCGTGTCAGGATGCGCCTGATACAGCTTCTGCTTTGCCATCTCCTGTTGTGCCTGCACTGCATACTGCTTTGCGGCCATCACTTCAGGATTCGACTCTACAGCACGACGAACTGCCTCTTGCGGGTTCTCGAAAAAATCTACTTCCTTAACCGGCTCTACTGATTGCGGCTTCGGTTGCAGTTGTGACTTGATAAGTTCGTCCGCCAGTTTGCGGATCTCACCTACCTCCTGACCTTGCCGAGAGATGATCTTCTCAGCTTCTTGGTGCATCTTGGCAATTTCGGCAACTGACTTGCCACGGTAGCGTTCAGGAATTACATCATCAACTACTTGTTGCTGACGCGCTTCCTGCTGCTGCTCAACTGCTTCGATTTCACCTAGTTCAGATGTGGTATCGGTGGTATCAACTTCCAAATCCTGCATTTCAGCCATCTTCAATCTCCTGTCCATTAAGGGTTGCAGGTTGTTCGTAAGGTCAGTTCATAACTGTTTCTTATGATTTGCTGACCAATGTATAAGCAAATATATACGATTTCCACGTTATGTCAAATTACTCGTTACGCTTTGCCTTAATCCTAGCGTTATCCTCACGGATTTTTGCCCATTTAGCGTGAGCGCCTGGGAACGCACCAGTTATCCCTTCCAGCTTCACCGTAGGCATACCTACCCTACGAACCATCTCACCGGAACACTTGCATGGGTAGGACTCGATTGTGGTATCCACAAACCGTTCTTCCATATTGCCGCAGTCCTCACAAACGAAATCTCGCAAAAAACGCCCCATACATATCTCCTTAAGGCATATTAGGCCAATGAACATTGCTCTTTCTAGAGTTCATTACTGCCGGTATTACAGCCAAGTTATCCTCTACATGCAACCCACACACAAGTTTGCTTTGCAAAGGGACAATGTGATCTACGCTCCATTTTATCCCTGTCATTTTTGTTCTGAGACGAGCTAAATGGTATGCCTCTTCGATGAAAAAATGATTTGCCCAACTTGGTGTTGCATTTAACTTTGCCGCCTTACGCTTTGCACACAAAGCTGAACACTTATCTCTGTTTTTCTTTGCCCATGCACGAATCATCTCTTGATGGCGCTCTTTATTTTCATTTCGCCATATTGATAATTTTGCCAATACTTCATCGCGCTTTGAAGCGTATCGTTTCTTACTATTAGCAGCATTAGCCGCTTTCAGTTTCTCAATGTTTGCTTCTCTGTATGCTTTACTTTTAGCTTGCAATCTTTCTTTGTTTTTAGCCCTCCAAGCGTCATGCACAGCTTTCCGCCGCGCTTTAACTTCAGGATTGGATAAATACGCCTTCTGTTGTTCAGCGCGACACCCTTTGCATTGGCGCTTATATCTAGCACCATTAAGTTCCGGGTGCTTTTCGCAGATAAGTGGCTCATCACTCATCAGTCGTGGCATTTTGCAACTCCTTGTATGCTTGCTCGGAAACTTCTTGCAGTGACAACAACCAGTTCATTATGCTTATCTCGCCCTGTTTAACGCCGAGTTGCCGCAGATCGGTTATCCCGCTGGTCGTATCTGTAGCCTTCAGCATTTCACGCACATCGTCCATAAGATCACGCCACCCTTGTGTGGAACATAGCGTGAAACGTTCTTCGTAGTAGCGTTGCAGTTCAGGATTCATATCGTCTGCTCGTGCCAGTTAAACGTACCGGAAATGTTAGATGTACCAGTGAATGACGTGGCAACAAGGCTTATAGGCACCTGAGTAGCAGTCAATGCGTCAATCTGACTCAACACCAAAGGATTACGGATGTCAGCAGTACCAGCAAACAATCCTCTTGTAACACCTGAACCTGATAGTGCATAACCACCATTAATCACAATACCGCCACTGATTGCACTTGCGGCAACATCAAACTCTGCTATTGAATCAGTACCAACAGAAGCAAACGCAGCACCTGTTAATGTGCCACCGACAACTACTTCAATAAATGCGTTATTAGTACCAGCAGTAATATCAAACTCAGCAACCTCGATGTGACCTCTGTTAGTTCTTGAGTTGTAGGTTGTTTTTGGTCTGATAGACAGTATCGGCCTTCGTGTTGTTACTCCAATTGTCGTAGTTCCATTACCTGCCGAACGAGGAAATCCCCTAGCATCTTCAGCACCTTCTGATTGCACAGAAGCACAAACAAAGTTAATCGTACCGCCAGCTACGGAACGAGTAGTTTCTAAATAGAACCCATTGGCGTGATCGAAATACCCAACTCTCGCTTTGCTCTCTGCTGCACCAGTATTCCTGATTTCATACCTGACAGGTAAGTTGAATATTTGCGTATATGGCAATTCCAACACGTTCGCATGCAGGAACTGATGCGCTGGATACAATCGCCCATTGATGTCAAATCCAATAATCACTCGGCCAACACCAAGCCATTGCGCCTGTATAAACAGTATCTGAGTCTTGGTAAGGTCAAGAGTAATACCTGATGGCCCTGTACCATCGAACTTGTCTATATTCCAACTTGACTGCGAAACTTCTTCTTCAACGGCAGAACCGCTAGTGCTAGTCCGGCGAACCAACTTTGCTGTATAACTTGAACCACTAGCAAACACGCCAGTCATCAAAATAAGGTGCGAAAATCCTGGTATGTAACGTGTATATTGCCTAGATTGAAGGATGCTGTAATGACCATTCGTCGTACTGACTGTGATCGGAGTCATCCTTGTACTTGTATTAGTTGGGCCTACTGCATTGCTACCTGATGTTACAGAACCATCAGTTGATCCAGTAGTGATGGACAATGTTCCATTAGCTGTTGCATCCCATGTCCTTAACGTGTCAAGGCCATATTCCTGCTGAGAATCAAATAACGTTGTTGATTGACTTACACGCAATCTTTGAAATGAATCCAAAGCAGGAGAATCAGATAACTCTACCTGAGTTGGATTTGCTGTTGATCCAACTGGCGGGTACTGGTCGAATCCACAAATCACAGCGCACCACCCTTCCTGCGTTCAGTTCCGCTTACGGTTATTGTCAAACCGCTGGTCGAGCCTATAGCCTGCATAAAGCCGCCAGCAGTCATATGCTGGTTTCCACACCAATGGATCGAAGTGTTCCCCGGTATCGACACGGACTTCATCACCGCTTTGGAATCTGCGACAGCTACACCCAATTGGACAAGATGTATCGAACATGAAATAGGACTCGCAGTCGTGTTGGCAAGCATGAAGTCCTGTATGTCAGTCTCCATTCCTGTCGGCACGGTATAGATGAGTGTTCCACTTCCAGTACCTATAGCAGATTGACCTAACTGTTTCACAAATGCGCCCCGCGATTAAAGGCTAAGATCAGGATGAGACAAGAGAGATATGTTGTCATAGCGTCAACGCCTTAAGTTGTGCGTCGCTTAGTCGCTTGGGATAGTAGCGGAATCCACGCACCCACCCATTGAGAGTCGTCGCTCCAGCAGCGTTACTCCCGAACTGGATACGGTCAGGAGATGGCAGGGTTGCCGTTGTGTCAGTGCTTAACTCACTACCATCCACACTTAGTGCAAGGTCATTTACCTTGTATGCAAATGCAAGTTTATTCGGTGATGAGTCTGTTCTAGTCGTAACCCCTTGCTGCACAGCGCCGTCGCGAACTTCGACAAACATTGCCGAAGTATTGTTTAAGTAGGCTTGATAGCTTTCAACATTCGATCCAGCATTTATCGCCCAAGGGCCGGGGAACTGTGACGCTGAAGGTGCGTAGCTGAATGCTTGCTCGCTAACTATCGTCCCCTCCGACGCATTAAACCAACTGGAGAAGTTCGTCCCGGTCATGCTGCACACATCGGCAGCGCGGGTTCTAGAAGTGCCATCGGTTTCAATGTGCGACGTTGCAAACGATCCTGCTTCAAGATTTGCCCACTTCACTGTGCCTGAAACAGTCAAAGTCAAACTTCCAGCGGTAGGAGTGAAAGTCAACGAAGATTTAACTGTGGTGCCAGTGCCAGTCAGCGGCCCTGCTGTTGATGTTCCAGTCAAAGTTACTGTACCAGTTCCGAAGAACGATAGCGTGTATGTGGTTGCTGTTGTAGTTACTGACTGCGTAGATAGGTTTGTGCCATCAGCAAGGCTATTCAGCAGCAGGTTGGTTCGTGCTTCCTCAATCAACAACCCCTTGCACACCAGTGTAGAAGGTGCGTAGTCGATACGCGGAATGTTCGCCGCAGCAGTACGAAGCACACCATTCGAGTCGAAGTACGTCGCACAAGTCGTTGCATCTGCGCGTGTAAATGTCACACTTGACGGCAACGGCTGCGAGAAGTCCAGCGCAAGACTTGGAACACCAGGATCAGCAGATAGTCCTGCGTTTCCATACACCGATCCCATCACTAATGGCGACAGGCGAGTGTTTAGTCCGTTGGATACTGCGGTATTAACTGAGACAGCCATGATTAGGTACTCATCAACACTGTCACGGAAGCTCCAGTACCTGAAATACTGTCAATCTTTGCTCGTACAAACGCCCACGGAGCAGTAATTGCAAATCCATCAGATGAGGAAGTGGTCGCCAGAGTCAGGCTAATCGTACCTGCAGTGATCCAGTTAGACGTGTCGTTACTCACCTGAATACTTACGACAGAAGCACCTGCACCGGCAGAAGTCGTACCTTTAGCTTGAAACGTACCAGAAGCATTGTCATCGAATGAAAAAGGCTGTCCAGTCGCCGTTGCAGTACCTGTTAGAATTGTTTGTGTGGTCATGTGTATCTCCTAATCACTGAATTGAATTCTTCGCTGCATTGATGTAATCAGATTGTTTCTTTGCATCAACCTGCATGCGTGCGATACGCTCGTTGGAATCGATGTCCTTTTCACGGAGTAGCAAGTCTGCAATCTTCATCCGTTTCTCAAAGTCAATTCCTTCATTCTGGTCATCAAGGTTATTGCTGACAGCAGCAATAATCTTAGCCTTCATCTCATCAGGTGCAAGTTGCGCCTCAACAGACGCTTTCTGTGCATCAGCTTGAGCTTTCATTGCCTGAGCGTCTTTCAACTTGACTTCAGCCTGTTTAAGAGCACCATCCAACTGAACAGCCATCTGCTGCATCTGCTGCTGCTCAGGATTCGGCTTAGTCATCTGCTGCATCGCAGCAAGCATTTCTTCTCGATTAGCCAATGACGAGTTTTTCAGGATGCCTTGCATCAAGATTGGAGTCATAGGCGATTCTCTGCCTAATGTTTGCATCAAGAAAGCAAGCTGTTTAACTTCATATTCGCGCGCAATGATCCCCAAAGTGCCAGTCGGACAGAACTTCAAATCCGTTGATGGATACCGCTCAGGATCAAACTGCATGTATCGCCATGCAGCTTTATAAACAAACGGTATTAGGAAGTCTTCTTGGAAATTCACCAAGGTACGCTTGTACTTTTTGATCAACGTAGCCGTAGCCATATCCAAGCCGGATGTGTCGCGAGCAACCTTTTCGACCATACCGTTAGAGTCGATAGTCGCAGTTGCCATCAGCAACATGCGCTCGAACTCCTTGCTGGTCTGCATTGCAGCGCCATCAGACTGACCAAACTTGAACGGGAATAGGATCTCGTTCGGATTTCCGTTGGTCATGAACGCCTTACCAGGACGTACTTCGAACTTGGCGCCTCTAGGCAACCTTGTAGCGTCCATTGCCATCATTGGATGGACTGTTAGTGCAAGACCATCAAGATGCGATCGCATAGACCCATCGATTGACACCTGCATGTTGAAGCCTTTTTCAACCGTACCACGCCCAGGCAATCGTCCGGGCACTGTATCCGCCTGATAGCTCAGAATCGGACGGTCTTTCATCATGTACGGCGACTCGACGGCCTTCAGCAACACGTTACCGTTGCCAATGACAACGATTGCCTCGACCATATCTTCATAGTCTTCAAAGGCGTCTGCTAGTTCAGTTTCTTCCTCAAAAAGATCTTCAAATTCTTCGTTATGTAGGTACTCTTTCGGAACTAGGCCGTAATAGGTCAGTGTAAGTACCTTGTCAGTCTCGAAATTTGCGTCTTCTTGTGTTGCCTCCAGCGAATCATCCTTGTACAGATCGCCAATATCGACGTTTTTGTACTCACCATTTGAAATACGCTTGGCAATCTTGAAACTTGACGTGTAACGCTCTACAGCGACACCCATACAGTCGTCAATTTCAGTACCATTTGGGTCCCAAAGGAAATTTTTTGGGTTTATCGGGTTCAATTTGACGAAAACCCGTTCTTTTTCGCCAACTCCATAGGCCATTTGCACCATTTGCTGGCCTGGAACCTGTGGCTGGTTAGGCATCGGCATTTGCATCGGCTTATAGACCTTCTCAGATCCAATAACCAACTCACCGATACCAATTCCGTAGATCTCGGCCATCAGAACGACTGCATCGAACGACTTGCGGATCTTGTCCTTGCCAAAATCCTCGTACAACTGCCGCTTGATCATCTCAACATCAGCGTTTTGCTTGTCAGCCAAGTCATCTTTGATGTCGAAGAACTCGCCTTGTCCGAATATTGCTTCCATAATCTCTGCGTGGCGTGTTTCTACAGCCTGCTGAGTTGCAGGACTGATTACCCTGCTGCGTTCAGACTGGCGAGTCTTGTCTTCTTCTTTCCATTTACCTCGGAAGATGCGCTCGTAGCGCAGCCAATCTTTTTGGTAATTTTGATCGCGATAATCGCGCCATTTGCCGGTGTGATCTACAACAAATTGCACCAACTTTTTATCATTCTCTGTCTGTTCGTAGAACTTCGGAGCCTCTTCCATCTCCGTGTCTATTACGGCACCAGTGTTCTCGAATGAGATTTCCTGACCGGAGGTTTCAATTATTTCCATTTCAGGGACTTTCATCGCGTTACCTCTTCGGCGGTTTGCGACCGTGTTTTTTTCCGCAGCCCATGATGGTTACCTCCTAGCCGGTTAGCAGGTTACCGTTATACCGGCATAGCGACGTTATGTCAAATACTCCGTTGGTCAAATACCGCTAACAACGTCTATAGGTTCATAGTCATCTTCATGGGTATCTGCACCATACACTGTCGTATACAGGTGAGCCACGAGACTCAAGGCATCTATCCCGTCATCGTGGCAACGGGGACTAGGGAACATCAATATCTGGTCCCACAACTTGCTGTGGTCTTCTGTTTCACTGAACGTAATCCGCCCATGCTCAAACAGACCTTGCAACGCGAAAATTACCCGGTTTGCTATCGCATCGCTACCTTTCTTGCTGCTACCACTTGTCGAAATTGGTTCAATGTGGAAGTATATATTGTTCTTCCCCATCAGGTCTGTCAGGTATGGCATGACGGCACGCATCAGGCTACCTTTTTCAATCCCGACCATTACCGGCTTGTATGTCCGTACCGCCATCAGGATACGCACAGCAGTCTCGCGCACATCCTTGCGGAACATATCAACCTTCTTAACCCACCACTTCCCTTCAGGAGTGATCTTCACGACAGCGATAGCCGTATCATCCAGATGCTTCTTCTTGTTTGGATCACTAACATCTTCAAAACCAGCAAGATCGACAGCAATGAAGTAATCACCTTCTCTTGGCTCCTGCCACTTTCTTAACCACTCTTCCTTGAAGATGTCGGCGCCCATCGTGTTGAACGAAGCCTCGTACTCCTGCTTAAACGCCATAGTACTCATACTACGCTTTGCAGCAGCGATTTCCTTTGGATCGATCAACTCATTGTCCATCGTCGTGAAGTGCCACGACTTCCATTCAGGATCTTCACCACTCATCCCAAGATCGAAGTAATCCCTGAATAGACTTGCGCCAGGCTCCGGCGTACCAATGAACAAGGCTCCGCCTTTCATATCCGACAACGCAGGACGAATAATCAATTCCCATGTTTGCGGCTTCACGTCTTTGAACTCATCGAGAACCGCGTAATACAACTTCATACCTCGCAATGCATCAGGATTATCTGCACCGCGAATATATATTTTTACCCCGTTTATTAACTTTATTTCCCCGTTATTCACATTGCTATTCACAATTAATCCATCAGCAACACCTAATAGCAAATCCCACATAATCGTTCGCGCCATTTGAAACGTCGGCGCAACATATAAAACTCCAGCGTCCGGGCTTGTGCATTCCAATGCCTTTGCAAGCACCATCACACTCGACTTGCGAGTCTTCCCGCACCGGCGGCCGGCAACCACAACCTTGAAGCGCGTTGCATCAGCGAATACTTCTCGTTGCCAGCGTAGCAGGGAAAAGTTCAGCGTCTTAGACATATTTGCACCTTGTCAGCGTCTTAGACATCTTCAGCCTCCTGCATCACAACCGGCTTGCTTGCGCCGACTTCTATAACCAGCGGCGAAACATCCAACACATCCTGCTCTGCAATCTGCTGCACAGGCTGCTCAACAACACGCTGCGCATAGGGAGACTCTACCTGTCCGATCACAATCGTCACACCACCAGCAAATCCTCGCGTGTCCTGCACCTCCTTCGCACCAAACCGCTTACGGTCATAGTTGCTCGCAGCCTTAAACCTAGTGTCTATACGCAATCTTGCCAAAGGAACCTCCTCAATAGAACTTGAGTCTGCTATCTGGATAGTTTCTGCATGAACATCCTGTGCATAAAGTTCCCAGCCGTGGTTGTAAGCCTTCATACGCTTATCGTCAGCACCTAACCATTCCCACATAATCATGAATGGGATGTGTAGATCCCTTGCAATGTCGCTTGGCTTACAGCCTTCCGATAGCTTCTCAACGATCAGCGATAGCAAACCCTGCTCACCAATTTCATCAATGATGTGAGTTAGTTGAGCTACTCCTAGTTTTGTTTTGTAACGGTCAAGGTTCATGGAACCTCCTGTGGATAACTCAAGCTATTTTAACGCTTTGTGAGGGAGTGGGTATGCAGAAACTTCGACAACAGCCGGCTTGACCACCCCCCCGGTCATGTTTCACGCCGATGTTCCACGGTTGGTCAGTGTGACGCAGCATCGGCTGGCGAGCGAACACGCATCCAATCAGCCCGTCATCAGTCGGTATCCTGACCTCGCAAGCTGACTGCCATCCGATGCCTTCCGGTACGCTTCAGAGTGATAAAGCAAACCCATGCAAATCCGTATCACTCCGAACTAGAACAAGCCATGATGTGTTCAGAGTGATAGTGCAATGGTGGGTAAATCCTTATCACTCTAAAGCCAAGAGAAGGTCCGGAGACTCGCTTAGAGTGATACGACATTAGAAACCTGCGCCCTTAAATTCAAAATCAAATAGGACATCTATGTCTTATTTAAAAAAAAGAGGTACACGTGAAATGTTTTATCACTCTCAACCAACTTATCCACAGACTTATCCACAGACAACATGTTAAGAGTGATAGAGTGATTGGGTGGTTTTGCATCATCACTCTGTAGCAGCATTGTTGCCTACACTGAAACACACTGTTGCTGCTGGTGACAACACAAAGTTATCCGCGACGCTAGAATGAACCCATGGCGTTACATCACGCTGACAAACCATAAGAGGTCACAAAATGCCACAAAAACCCGCACGATACGCCGTAATAAATGGCCTATCGCAGAGGTGAGCCGATGACAAAAGCGCAGCTTTTGGCAGTCGGCTCGACTGCCGGGTTATGCGCTGGCGGTTACTGGTGCGTGGTTTGTGGGCGGCACCTGCCCGCCGACGAGGACGGGGTGATTGTGCATGACGACGTGCCGCACCCGGAAAACATGACCTTTGACGAAGAGGAAAGCCCGCAATGAGCGAGAACGGAATTACCCACTACTGCCTCGGCAATGGCGAGCCGAAGTGCGATGGCTGCAAGCAGGAGAAGAACTGGCAAACGCTGAACCAGATGCCCGACACGCTGCGGAAGTCGCTGCAAGCGCAGGCGCGGCGGATTGACGACACCGACTGCATCCTGTCCGGGCGCCCGTGGTATGTGGGCGCATAACTGGTAGTTACATGCCAGACTGTCACCAAGGTGTTTTTGAATTCAACACACAAAAAGAACTATCTGCATTTATACGTAATCAGCTAAGCCATTTAGACATGCCGGCAAGACTATTCGCCGATGTCCGCATCCGTAAGCTGTGGAGTTTCATCCAGCAATATGGCTCTAGCTGCGCCCATTTCCGCATTGAGCACAACGGATACGAACTAGCTTTCCATGGTCTCACTGACCAAGAATTCATTGATGGATTGGGGGACTGAACCATGCTAGACATCATCAGCCGCATCACTGACCGCTACAACGCCGGCGAGATAAGCGCAGAGCAGGCTTATCACGCTATCTGCAATCTACATCTAGTCTTTGGAGAGTGAGGCAATGGAAAACAAAATAGCACAGATTCACAGATTCGGGGACTGCGTTGCTATTTACATCGGAGGAGAAACAGTCTATTTGACTCCGAAGGATTCTAAGAATCTAGCAAAAGCATTAAATGCATGCGCCAGTGATTGCAAATCGTTAAAGTTTGTTGAAAGTCAATTCAGAACAAAACTGATTGATCTAAACGACACTGGTTACAACGGATCAAGATATAAGATAAAGAGGGGCTAATCAATGACAAAGCAAACCGTATTCTCCGCCCTTGCAACATGCGCCGCCGTCCTGCTGGTTTTCGCAGTAGTCATCGGAGCTGCAAAGCCATTGCACGGCTGCGTATTGGCCCTAACTGGCATCATCTGCGGATCAACTGCGTTACTTTTTATCGAGGAGTAGGAAATCATGTCACATTACAACGGATGGTCCAACCGTGAGACATGGTTGGTATACACATGGTTCAACCCTGAAACAGCGGAAGACATCGAATTCATACGTGAGCAAGTAGAACAAGACTGGGATTCGTTGCCGGACTACATGCGTGACTTTTGCGACATCAACTCGATTGATTGGGACAGGTTGCTAGAGGCCGTTCAATCCGGCGATGATAACGATGATGAAACAGAAGGCGACGAGGCATAACCATGGCCGGAATACTTGCAACCCTTGTCGGCCTGATTATCGTGATCCTGCGCGGTTTCGTGTAACATACCAATTCCCCTCCACTCCCGCGCAATGCGGGTTTGCCCCACGTAGAGCCGTGCTCCGTGGGGCGTTTTTTTGCCTATCTGAAAATCAACCGCTAAGCCTTGAGATACTTTGCCTTGGAAAGCGGTTTAAACGCGTTTTGAGCGGTTTTCTTGCGCTCGTCCATCAATCGCGTTACGTCGGCCATATCTGCTGCTGTTACGGACCTCACAAACGGTTTTTCTTGCCCGATAGTTCTACCTCCCTCGCTGGCGTATATATGCCTTAGCTGCGGGTTGATCACATCGGCGCCGAATGCCTCTCGTAGATCATCAATCCAAGCGGCGACGGTAGGCATAGCATCGCGCATGTGGCCTTGCGGTTTGTGCCCTTGCGGTTTTGTGGTCATGCTGCACATATCCTGCGGTGATCAATACACGGGACCATGCGATAGCACTTGTATAGCCTGCAATAAGGTCGGAACCCTACTGCAAGCGTTACCCGTGGCACACTATGCGCGCATGTTTGACAGGTCTTGCAAGCCTGCGAGGAGGTATTATCAATCATGCCATGCCCTTCGATGCTAACCATCCGGCCCACCTATGCCCAGTTTCTTCGTTTTTGTATTCGCTCCATGGCTCAGGAGCGGCGCAATGGTATCTTGTCAAGTCAAACCCATATTGCTTTGCATCTAACTCAAATGCGCATCTTTCATTATCTCGGATGATCGATAGTTCTAATAATTTGTTATCCATTGGCCTATCCATTGGCTTGTTTTCCTTCCTGTTGCTCTGCTTGTTGCTGGCGTAATGCTATAGCTTCCTGTTCGCGACGATAGTCCTGGCCGAATCGGTCCTCCTTCATGTGCTTTTTAACGACTGCTAGGCGCCGTTGCTCCTTGATCCTGTCCTGAGCATACCGTTCCCAGATCAAAGGATTAACTTCCCAGTTCTTCGGCATTCCAGTGACAAGGTCTTTGCGACCTCTGACATCTGGCCTAATCCAATTCGCCTCTGATAACTGGGTCAATACCTCTTTCCGGTGCTGTATGCTGGATTTCCTGAGCGATGTGACATTCCTCCTAATAATCGCAGCATTAACAACGTGGTAATCGTAGGCTAACAACATCCTGGCTACACCTTCAATGTCCGAAGTCGTCGATCCTCCGGAATTACTGCCAAGGATATTGTTATAAAAATAAATGGCATTCGGAATAATAAACTTTCCGAATAACTGACAAACCTTTTCCATTGTCTCTGCAGATACTTCCATATTATCCGGCAATATTCCACGTTCAAAACATTCAATACAATGGTATATAAGTGCAAACCGGGCTATATAACCTTCGTACTTTTCCAATGCTGCACTGCACGATGGTCCCCACGCATCAACAATAGCTGCCTCGTGGCATTCCCGGAATAGGGCTTTATGCATGTCTCTGGCTCGATCTGACATGATCACTGTACATTGCGGATCACGCATACCGACAAGCCAATCGATGAGTTCGTTATATCGTTGCTCGGCAGCATTGATCGCTTGCGCTTGGGCGTATGTCGGGCTTATTGGTTCGATAGCTGGCGGAACAAATACCATCACAAACCGCTGCAATAGACCGTCTTCGTTGCTGTCCGCAATAGTCTTAAGCACCTGCGGCTGACAAGCTGAAAGCACCGAGCAACTGAAGTTATCAATAGCCAACTGCCGAGACATGCGATCAACCCGCATAGTACCACCATTGAAGGCCGATAGCCATGCTGCCCTGTCGCTACCGCCTCCAGCAGAGTACTTGGACATGGAATTTACCCAGGATGCAAGCTCATCAAGCTCAATCAGCATTCCTCGCGGATTAAGCGCGCATATCTCGCCAAACACTTCAATAAGGATGTCGTTAGCGTAATGGCGCACTACATTTGGCTTTGTTGGAGGTTCCGGCATGACTGCGCCGGTGTCGCCTTGAGCAACTTTGTCGGCCCACTCTGCCATCGACTTGTCATAAGCCTTTTGCAGAGCCTTATATGCGGATTTTCCTTTGCCGTTAAGCGCCTCTTGTTTGAGGTCTAACTTCTTTAAGTGTGAAGTAGCCTTGTTGATAGTAGGGCTTTTCTTGCTTGAAGGCGGTCCTATAAGGCAGGTCCAAATTCTGGCTGACTCACCCCACCTGCTATACCTATCAGGCTGCACCTTGATTCGGTCATCAATAGCACTGGCAACAGTGGTCAGCATCGCCATTGCAAGGCTACCGGGATCTCCACCTAGCGATGGCGCTGACGAGAATGCGAAGTCTGCTATAAGCGATGGCAGGTAACTGCGGTCTATATAGGTTGGTTCGCAAACCTTTGTGATGTTTTCCGGCTCTCCCCATCCTTCGAGAGTTACACGGTCTGGATTGATGTTGATTACCGTGGCGCTTGTGGAGCTTGTACCTGTTGCTGCGCTGCTTGTGGAGTCTGTATCGTCGTCCTGCGATCCACAACCTATCGTACCAGTGGCGTCGTTATAGGTTTTGGTTGGATCGTGGATATACCGCATCTTGGCCTTCGCTGGCTTTCCTTGTGCTTTGCTTATAGCGTCACTGGTCATTTGCTCTATTACCTCCACGGTTCGCTCTGCGACCACGAAACTACGATCCTTGAGCCAAGTCTTAAGCGTTGATGCTGTCAGGTTTGGCTCGTCGCAGATGTCCCATTTTTCAGGCTTGTCGATCGGAACATTGACCACTTCGCAGGTGCATTCATAGTCATTGATTAGTCGAACTGCCAGCAACTGCATAGCCCTGATGCCCTTGTCGTCGTTGTCAGGGAATAGGATTACCT
>JACCDR011375111.1_pt1 | contig 15345 bp, 16 predicted proteins | sample 7446431 | NCBI WGS metagenome assembly JACCDR01 (sample SAMN15323443, study PRJNA562643) | freshwater metagenome | isolation source: river surface water | place: USA:Blue River Watershed | collected 2017-08-17 | reverse complement strand
GGAATCAAGGCCCGCCACCAAAGTATTAGCCCCGGACGTTTCAAGCATCCGGGGCTTTTTCGTACAAGCAAAAATCGTATCTTTAAGCTCTTCAATAAGGTCAGGCGTATAGGCCCGGGGTAGATGGCCCTGGGCCTTACTATTTTACATCGCCTCGCACTCCTTGATCGCCGCAAACATCATCTCCGCAATCTGCTGCTGTCCGGCTGATGACATAAGGTACTCCGCCTCTTTCTTGTTGTCGAAGAACAGATTTTCAACGAGCAGCGCCGGGCAATCGGTCTTGCGAAGCACATAGAAGTTGTTCTCTTTCACGCCGCGGAATTTAAAACCTTTCCCAAGGGCCTTGTAATTACGTGCGAACACCTGAGCGAAATCGTCGCTGTGGGTCTGGCCGTGCCCGGTGAAGATCTCCCAGCCCTCGCCGCCGCCAGCATGACTGTGGATTGACAGGTACACCGCACGATTGTCCTTAGCGTAGATCGAGTCCGCCGTGCGCACCCGGTGCTCCAGACTTGTATCCTCGTGCCAGTCAGCCACAACTGCGTAATCTATCTGCGCAGCCTTGAGCAAGTCTATCAACTTGCGCGTGATGTCTCGGTTGATAACGCCCTCCATTGCCACCATGCCGTCACCATGGTCGAACATCTTGGCGGGCGCCGTAGTATAATGTCCATTGATCAGGCCTTCGTGGCCAGGTTCCAGCAACCACAACCATCGTCTTTTACCGAGTTTCTGCTCATCACCTTGGAGTAGTAATTTCTTCATGTTATTTTCCTTTAAACCAGTCTATAAACGCGGAAACACGCACCATGTCGAACAAGAAGAACAGGGCCAGAATGTGGAGGAATAGGAACATGCCCGTGGTGACCCCTGTCATTAACCTGATTTCGTGGACTATCACGAACACTGTGGAGGCGATAAAGATGATCCTCTTTTTGTGCGCCCCGTTTGTGTCGCGGTATTTAACCAGGTTCCACACCTGGAAGCCCAGCATCACCGTCAAGACGATCAGCCCTATAATATTGAATATGTACGCCACGGTCATCGGCGGGTTATCTGTTCAATCTTCTCGAAGACCTTATCGAATTTAGTGTTCACGTGAGTTTCAAACCTATCAATCCTCTTCTCCATGTCATCCTTCACGTCCTCCAACTGCTTGCTAAGGTTCTCCAGCTTTGAATCCCCTACCGCAATCCTGGTATCACTCTGATGTTGGCGCAAAGCAAGCCACGCGAAAGCGGACCCAAAGAACCCAATAATGGTGAGCAATGGCACGTTTATTTCTTCCATGACGAGAAGATAGGTATAGCAAATAAAGCAAAGAATAGATAGCGCAGCGAAGTAATATTTACCGGAACGCCGATGAAGTAGCCCCATGGATCGTTGTAGTTTATAAGGCATTCCGCAAATTCACATGCCGCCAGGATACATGCCGCGTTAAAGAACAGCCTGGTATGCGTTACCATTGACCTTGGGATAAAGCTCCAGATGAACTGGAAGGCATAGTAACCAATCAGCCAGTAATAAGACGATTCGGCGATAGGCTGAGGCGATAGCGGAAATGGGTGCCAGTCATACGGGCAGGGTGTATTACGACACAAAGTGTCGGGATCAATGCGGCATAGCTGCCACATATCCCGAGTGCCGTAAGCCACCACCATCAGAATAACCAACCTCCTTTCGTCCTTCATCTACTATCCTTTTCCGGGTGGCTTATCTGGGGGCCTGGGCGGGTTGTTATCATCGTCCTGCGTGGTGACAGGTGGGTTAGGGACTGGCTTATCAGGCCTATCCACTCTTTTCCTTTTCTTCTTTGCCATACTCTGATACCTCAGCTATGAAATTATTAATAAGTTTTTCGATCTGCTCTATCCTTCGCGCTTGCTCTTCAATCCTCCTTGCCTTTTCTGTGTCCTTTTTGTACAACAAGATCAGGACAAAAAGCAATGGCAATGCAAGGATTAGGATCATTCAATTTTTTTCCTCTTACCTGACGGCGTTGTCAGGTACCAGGCATCTATACCGTCGGTGGTTATAAGTTCCACAATTCCCGCCTCCTTTACAACCTTCGGCTTGCGCACCGCGGTGAACGCGCCAATGTCCGCAGGCTGGTCCGGCATGTACGCCGGGCTGCCCTCCATCGGGACGAAGTTCGCATCGAGCTTCAACTGTTCGAAATTCCCGAACAGTTCAACGTTCTTAGCCGTGTTGGTGAGGGCACCGCCGTACTTTTTGAACAGCGTTCCGCCGGTCTTGACCTGTAGTATATTGTTACTGAAATCGGTGTTTGAGTAATATTCTACCCCGTTTCCAGTGATGTCGGTGAATGTGTTGTTGTAAACCTGGAACGTGCCCTTGTCGGCCGTCTCGCGGGCCACGGTCATGATCCCTCCCACGGTGTTGGAAATACGGTTCCGCCGCACAACCGTGCTGGTCCGGCCCTGGACGATAATGCCGAAATTGGTGCACCCGTCCACGGTATTACCCTCGATGACCAGCGCGCTACCAGGATTCGCTTGTATGCCTGAGGCCTGGCTAGCCACTTTCTTCAGTCCGGTGTTGCGAACCTCGTTGCCCCGTATGATGCCGCTTATCTCCTGCTTCTCAACCGTCTTACCGCCGGTCGCCCCGCCTACCTGGATACCGTCAGCCCCAATCCGATCTATATAATTGTTGACCACCTGCACGTTCTTCACATCGTGCTCAAGGGCTGATTTAACGCCGCTGGGGCACCCTGACAGCGGAAACGACGAGTGATAGTGGGAAGGGCCGATGTAGATCGCCTCCCCGTCCGTAAGGTCCGTGATGCGGTTGTCATGCACCAAGATATCCTCCATGGTGTACGCGCCGCGCCAGGTCTTCGGATCGCATGTCGGGTAATTCGTAATGTCAATGCCAGAATACCCCACGTGGTGGATGTAGAGGTGGTCGATTTCGACATGATTCGACATGTTGGAGATGGTGACCCCGTGGCCACCGCCGGTGATCTCCAAGAGGTTGTTGTCGGTGCCCGTTATACGGAAGTAGTCGCAGTTTGAAAACTGCATTACGCGGCCACCAGTTCCTGCCCGCTTTACTAAGACCTTGTCCGTTGCGGTGATTATGATCGGCTTGTCCTTAGTCCCGATGAGGTTGTGGAACTCAATCGCATCCCTGTTTGGGCCTTGCAGGATAACCCGGTCTCCCGCCTTGATGCCGTACTTAACCGCGTCGATTTTCCAGTCGGATGGCTTTATGATGATGTCGCTCATGGCATTGTCTTTGAAATGTCGTACTCGTCGTCGCCCATGTTAACGTAGCCAGTGGTCTGCAAGTGCACGAGATCAGCCTGACGCGGGAAACGACTCGAATTGTCGATGTTCAGCAGCTTGAAATTCGAGTCGATCAACTGGTAAGCGTCCTGCTTGGATCGCACTGTAGTCATGTATGGGTAGTTACCATTTGGCAACGCGTTATGGATCTTGTGCCCTACTACTTTTGTCACGTTGAACTTTGTTCTCATGGCGGGAATAGTGATCCCGAGGTTTGTATCGTAAGCATTGGCCCACGCCTCCACCTGGGTATCCGCCTCCCCTTGTCCCCAATATAGCACCTCATTAACGATATTCGTACGCTGCTCTATGTTAATGATTATGTTCGATTGATCATAATACTTGACCACAAGGTTGTAGTGGTCCGCAGATCCGTCCGGATTATAGTCTACAGCCAGTGATCTGCCGCCCCGGGCGTAGGAGTTGACGTATATCAAGTCGTTCGGATAGTCCACGTGCATCCTGTACGCGATCTGGAATAGAGATCCTATCGCAGTGTTTAATGGCAGGTTGCCCGCATCGTATGGCACCCACTTTCTGAAGTTGAAGTCCCAGAAATAGACATTAGGTATCGGTACTTGAAGGTATGAAGGAAGCTCAGAGAATATACCCGTGCCCATCTCCAAAGACTGACCCTCTCCGAATATCCGGTGTATCCTGGTTTCATCGCTGACGTTTACAAAGAACGCATTACTGTGGTTTGATATCAGCGCGATGTTTTGATCGCTGAGCGACTCTTTGTATACCCTGATTTTCTTTACGGACCCAACAAACGGCACGGTGCCAGTGCTGGCCGTCCTGAAGAATCTCCGCGTGTTCGATGACGTCCAGTCTATAGCCGTTGAACTTGAGAATGTGACCGTACTTCCAACCTTTACACCGTCTACATATATTGAAGCGTTCGCCCCGCTGTTGATCTTAAAGACAAGGACATGATAGGTGTCATCTTTCGGGAACTCATAGCCGAAATCGTAATTAGTGCTCGTGTAAAGTATCCCTATGTTGTGGTTACTGGAACTCATCTCCATTTTTAATATCATCTGTGGCGCGCTGACGGCATGGAATAACCGCTGTTCTGCGTTCTGGCGTGATGACATCTTTATGACGAACGCAAAAGATACATTGCCAGTGACGGCACTTGTCGATGGTAATTGCATTCCTTTGTTACCAGAGACATCAAGTTCCCCAGATGTGGGTATCCCGAAAGAAAGATCAGGCGTAAGCGCGGTTCCGGATCGGTATCCAGTCCAAGAATTTATATCGGTGTTGTTGTCCTTGACATTGAACCCGCGATTCGCCACCCATTCATCGAATAGGTTGTCGGTGTAGTCAGACGGCGAAACCTGTACTTTCTGAGAGGATGCCGACGAAACAATGGCCTGAATTTGCGCCTCGCATGACACGAGAACAAACAACAAAAACAACAATAGGTTAATCCTGCTTCTCAATGGATACGCTGTCTAATGTTCCTACCTCAGTTCCTACGCTCACCTGTATGGTGATGATCATGTATTGGTTCTGCGTAAAGTCTATCATTGTGACCACCGGCACTGATGCTGATGTCGTATAGTCGTTATTGACGTTTGCTGTAGGGCTGAATATTTTCTGCGAAGACGTGGTTATCATGTTGACATCCCGGCTCATTCTACCGAATCTTGTTGCGGCGGTGGTTAGGCTCGTGGCCCACAATTCAGGCGTAACCAGGTCGTCAGTGTCATTCACATAGTACTTAAGTGTACATGTCTCTACCCCTCCGTTCTTAGAGTACGAAGATCTCCATATAATATTATCGTTCGCGTCGAACGTGTTGGCGGGTATCAATACCGAAAAAACTTTCGTTTCCGTGTTGGTCGATGTTGTCGTGCCAATGTTGTTAGCCTTGTAGATGGTGGACCTATTTTCTAACCCCCATGTTATCGATGATGCCGTGCTCCTGAGGACTTGATTCGCGGCGCTCGATTGTATCGACTGAACGTCCGCCGTCGAATTGCCAGGAACACCAAGAACCGATCTTGCTGACCCTTGAGTAAGATTGGCGAATGGCAAGTCGGAAGTACCGACATCAGCGGCAAGGTTTATCGATGATGACACCGAGAGCGCCCCGGTTCCTCCAGAGGTCTTTACAAACCCGTTAGTAGTAAGGTTTGATAACGTGGAGATATTCTGAGATGTGTTTACCGTGACGGTATTCGTGCTCCTGGTCAATCCAGTGCTGAAAGTTAGAGGCACCTCAGTCCCGGCAACCGTCGCAAGCGTTCCACTTGTGGGTAACGTAACGTTGGTAGATCCTGATGTTGTCAGGGTAACAGCGTTAGCGCCAGATGTCGTAAGGTTACCACCCAGGGTGATGGTTTTGCCTGAGTTGTTTACGCCGGTGCCCCCCGATGCTCCATTCAGTGTTCCTGAGATTGTAACAGTGCCAGAAGTTGTTACTGGACCTCCCGATGTGCTAAGTCCTGTTGACCCGCCCGACACATCGACCGATGTTACGGTGCCTGATCCGCCACCACCGCCACCAGAGGTTCCGTTTTCAAGGTCCCACGTATTCGTTCCGGTCTTGTGTAGTGTCACGGAAAGTCCCTGATTGCCGATTGTAAAACCACCCCCGGCTGGCTGGGTGATAGTAACCGTACCGTCAAACGGTGATATGGTTACCGTGCCGCTGCCCATCCTGCGGACAACGAGATACGTGCCAACTGGATAAGCCACGGTCGCGTTTGTCGGGACTGTGAATACTGTTGGCGACGCGGAGTTCATCTGAACGACCTTGTTAATGTCGCTCAGCGCGCCAGTGTAGCTTGACGTCTGTACGTTGTCGGTCCATATTCTGTCTGTCTTTAACGCGTCGGCCGCGTCCACGTATGATGTTGAAGCCTTCCCGTTAAACGTGGTCCAGTCAGTAGATGAAAGAATGCCATTCTGTGACCCGCTCGCGGTTGGCACGCCCGTCAGCTTCGAATAGGCCATTCCGTTTATCTTGCCGTCAGTTACAGCCAGGTTGTCAATGGTCCACGTAGTTCCGCCGCTGGATACGGTTATATCTCCTTTGTCACCGTCGGTAACTCCAGATCCACCACCTCCACCGCCCGCATTGAAGTCAAACACATGGTCCATGGATGTCCCGTTCCAGATATCCCAATGCGGCGTAGTCGCTTGGGAATTGAAGAACATCACCCCATACCCACCCGTAGTTGCTACCGTGGTGCTGTCAGTGACTTTGGATCTCAACCAATACAGTGTGGTTGGGGCTTGAGCTAATGCACCGAACGATGCAATAGTGAATAATATAATGAGTAGTCTTTTCATTTTTTCCCGTCGGCAAGGTTAGACTTTACGTCAACACTGTTCCTGAATTGCTTTTTTGTTTGGCTTATGAACTGCATAAGTGCCCAGCTTCCCGTGACGCCAACGAAAACGAACAGTGTTTTTATCTTTCCCATGACGTATGGGCTATCTATCCATTCGTCGGCGATGTACACAAGTCCCATTGATGCGGCAAAGTCAACGAGTATACCCCATCGCTCCTTACGCAAGAACTCTCTGAACGGGAGCTTATCGTTGTTCTTCTCATAGTCTATGTACCGACTACGGGCGAGCACAAGAAGGTGGATCACGTTTCCAATGAAACACGCGGTGTAACATTGAATGTACAGGTCTGATATTGTCATACGAAATTTGATTCTGATATCTCTATTAACCAGTTCGTGGAGTTGAATATACCCTCCATTTTAAAAACACCGGTCGCATAGTCCGACGTCCACCTTTTTAATGATGAATTCCACCGAGGGTCTAATGACTTCATTCGAACATTGCTGGGCATGTCCAGGTACGCTGCCGTAGTTGTTATCTCGAAAATAAAAACAAACTTCCTGATCAGCGTGGCATTAGAGAACCCTATTGTTCTGGGGGATGTGATAGGAGCAGTCCCTGTTATTATCGCGTCAAATCTATTGCTGAAGTCGATGAGTATTGTGCCGGGGGATGTATCCTGCGTTGCTCTATAGATCGGGTTTAGCGCGTCTTTATTTACCAGCTTGGTATCAGCACCGCGAACTATAAGTGCCAAATCTCCATCTTGCGTGTTTGTTACAACGTCTGTTGTAGCAATTACCTTACCCCTACTGGTTACGTTGTAAAGCTCGTCGATTATTTTCTGTGCCCAGTTCCTATGAGTCACGGCTGTGATGGGCTGTGCGGACGCAAGCAGCGTATTTTTAAGCGCCTCTAATTGTACCTGTGTCATTACTGTAATGCGTTTATACCAAAGCTGCTTACTCTATCCCGGCATCCTCCAGGCTTCCGGTACGTTATTGTGTCGAATATCCATTCTTGCTGTAGCGCATAGTTAAGAAGCACAGCCGCGTCACTGGTGATCTGCTTCAATATCACTGCTCTGTCTGCTGCCTCCAGTTGATCGAACGTGCCGCCAGGGTCTTTCGTCTGCGTGAACCCGAACTGCGTTACGTTCTTACCGTGCACGGCGATAAACCTCTTGTAGGCAAGCCTGATCCACCACTCCATGATGTAATTCTCATAGAATGTTTTCAGTTGCGGTTTTGTGCCGGACAGCGAGTCGTAATTGTATATATCCACCGCGAGCGTTTCAAGCTGCGGACGGACGTCGAATTTATACGCATCTTCGATGTGCGGATTTATCAGCCTGTCCTCTATATTCAAAGAGAACTGTACGAATGCGGGGAAGTCTGCTTTTGTAGGCTTCATAGCTCCTCCGGTTTAACGATCCATACATCAATGTCTGCATCTGTTAGGCCGTAGCTTTTCAGGATCTGCTCGGCCTGCGGGTACGTTAAGTACCGATCACTGGACGGGTCCAATGTCGTCCGCTTGATAATCTTCTGTATGTTCGTTATCTCAGCCTGGCCCCATGTCCTCATGGCCTCGTTGACCTTATCCAGAGGGGCTCCCGGTAATGCCGGTTGGCCTGGAGTGGGTGAAGATCCGACCGCCGAAGTGTTCTCCCACAGCGTTAGTTTAGTGAGTTCCCAATTCTTGTCAGGCCACACTATGGATAACGCCTCCTTGATGAGGTCCTGATACTCTATCACGGACAGCCTGAACAGATCCATAGAGTTTATAAGCTCCTGGGTGTTGCCGAGCTGGCCAGCGGTAGCAAACCCAACCAGTACTGGTGGAACACCCATGTGACGGCACACCTTTCTGCCTACGCGGTCCGTGGCCTTATCGGTCTGGTCCAGTATCTCCGCGATGTTTATCGTGGTCACCGTGGGCTTTGCCGCGTCCGTAGCCCCCTCGATATGGAGCGCATATGCAGCATCCTCACCGGCGAACCGGCGCATATTGTCGGAGAACTTGTCGTATTCCGTCTTGCCCTTGTCATCCTCGACGATCTTGTCGATCGGTCCAGTGCTGACGATGATGGGAGTTCGCCATCCCTTTTGGATGTTGCGCTTCTCCAGCCTGGATATGCCCGCGTCACTTTCTATGTCGTCGATGCCAGAGTAATAATCGGGCACCGGGTACACATCAGCGTTCAGGCCTACGCCTTTTTTGAAGTGGTATACAATATCGCCCCACTGCTCCCCGTATTCTTTGATCTGCCACGCTACGCGCTTGAGTCGCTCCTGAGGAAGTTCTGTAGGATTGAACTCTTGCAGATACTTGTCTTTCGATCTCTGGTAATAGGCCTCCCCCATCAGCTCGTTATAACGAAACCGGATTGCTCCCTTTCGTCTGAGTTTATGTGTTGGAACAGGGTATATTCGTGCTGGTAATCCCGCATTATCGAACACAACGCGAAATGACACGCACTTTGAGTACGGAACAATCAGTGACAGGTCGCTAATCGCAGCGTTATAAGATTGACGGATGTTTGCCGGAGACTTGCCCAGTGCCTGATCGACCAGGCCGTTTCCTTGTATGAACTGTGATAGCTTTGACACGCATGCACGGGCGGTGCCGGAGTCGTTAATGGCCCGAACCATGTCGTTCGGCAGACAATCGTTCTCGCCGAAACGGTAATAATTATCGTGCTGCTTGGTTATCCTCGCCAGCGCGTTTTGAACAACGTTTAGGGCCTGTGTGAAAACCTGCATTATACATCGGTTTTAACGGGCACCCGGGAAGATACAGCCTTGGGTTCGGCGGATTCGAACATATGCCTGATGCCCTTCGTATCGGCGATTACTCGCTGAACAAACTCATCATTCACATTGTCTTTGTTGATATTGAGACGGTATTTGCCGACGCTAATCGTTGCGTCGGCAAACTCTTTTTTAAGGATAAACATAAACGCTCTTTCTCGTTTAAGGTGCTGGTACAGGATCGATGCTCAGCGCGTCCAGGGCGGTGATGTTCGTCGCCAGGGCTACGCCAGGGTTGTACTGGAGCTGCAGGTTTGTAAGTCCACCTGACAGCGTGAGCGTGTACCCGGTTGAGTCGTTCAGCACGACGCCGGAAGAACCCGACAAAGCCGTCGCCTTCAGGCCGAACGAATTGAACGCAGTTTTGTTGATACCGAAGACCTCCAGGCTGCCAGCGACCGTTTCCACGATCGCGAAAACCTGCTCTTGATCGATCAGGCTATCCAGGTAGGACAGCTCCAGCGCGGTCTCATAGTACACAATCGGCGTAACCGTCTGCGTCCTGATGTTCACGTTCTCACCGGCCTCGATCTCAATGCCGGTGCTGTTCTTGTCCTTCTTGCCGATCCACTGGGTCAGGCCCTTGTCCTCCTTGAAGGTGATGGCGGTGATACTGTTGGCGTTTGAGGCGCCGAACGTCACCGTTTCGATGTCCTCGATCAGGCCCAGGTATATGCGCTTATTAAGTCCGCCGACTTTCTTAAGGGCATTGCAGGAACCCTGAATGCCCTTAAGAAGTGATGGTACACATGCCATATTACGATATTACGGGTGCGATGAAAAGAATCTCGTTGCCGTAGACATAGTTGATGTCTGTCTTCATGCTCGCCTTGTAGCGATACTTGTCGTCGCCGGTGGTCTTGCCCATGTCGGTAACTCGGATGTAATCCTCATCGCCGGAGTCGTCAAAGCCGAGGAACACGTTTCCGGCGGAAGCGCCGATGATCGTGTTAGGCGGCAGGGCGTTAACAACGGTCAGCTTAGAACCGAGGTAATCGAGTTCTTTTTTGCCGACGAAGTTAGCGCCCGCCATGCCCAGCGCGGCAACCGTTGCCTGAGACTGGGAGTAGTAGTTTGCAAGGCTCTGAGGAATCCAGATCTTAAAATCCGGCTTGCTGGACACAGCCAGGGGGACGTTGTTGTAGACGTAGCTGAGCACGTCCAGCACGTTCGACTGGTTGTAGTACATCATGGTGAAACCGGTGGACGCGGCGTTTGTAACAGCCTTGTTCAAGCTGAACGTGGTTGACGACAGCACGGTGATCACGAATGATTGTCCTACGATTGTAGCGCCCCCTACCTGAGACGCACCTGTATTAGCGGTTATGGTGATGGTGTCACCTGTGCGAAGGTTCGCTGTAGAGGCCACTGTGGCGATGCCAGGGTTTGCCAGGGTAATGGCCGTACCGGTCATGGTGGTGTTCGAGGCGTTTCCTACTGAACCGGTGGTTGCTTTCAGAACCGTGGCGTCAGCCTTAAGGCGGCCGATAAGGCCAGGGTATGCGGCGGAGAACGACACAGTGCCAGCGGTTACGCCGGTCTTACCGTTAACATACAGTTGCTCGTTCATCAGACCTATTTTAACAGCCATGATCTCAAGCAGCAAGGCTTCAAAGTCACGCGGCGGAACGTAGTCGTTCAGGCTGCCTTTCTTGAGCTGTGCTGCTTCCCATCCCTGGCGGAGGTCAGCGTAACAGATCTCCACCATGACCTCGTATTTCACGGGGTCGATGTATTTCTCAGACGGAGCGATATCGCCGGACTGAGCGTTGAAGTCACACGACGGTTCCTGGAACGTCACGTTGAAGTCCAGCGTCCGCAGGATAGTGCGCTTCTTAATTCCAGGAAGAGGAGTCACAAGACCCAGGTCTACAAGGCCCTGGGCGGGCAAAATTGCCGGGGTGATGTAATCACCATACAATTCACCTGCATAGGTGTTAATTGCGGGTACAATGTTCGACATGGTCTGTTATTTGTTTAAAAATTCTTTGCGTTCTGATTCCAGTTTCTCGCGCTGCTTTGACATTGCGCGCACCTTCTGGGCGGTGGTCATCTTGCTGAAGTCCATTTTCATCAGGTCTTCAGCCTTCTCTTTTTCCTCCTTGGTCTTGTCGCCGGGAACGAGCTTCTTGTACTCGGTAAAAGCATTCTGGATGGCAAGCACTTCCTTCTGTGCTTCTGCCTTGTCAGTGCTCATCTGTGTTTCCATCGCGGTAAGCTTCGCCTGAAGTTCTGCGTTCGCTGCTTTCATTGCGGCGTTCTCCTCGGCGAGCTTCTTGGCATCGATGGCTTCCTGAACCGCAGTGACCACACCGGCGGCAACGATCAACGTACGGCCATCACCCAAAGCGACAGGGCCGTCAGTTACGGGCGTTTCTGTGGGGATACCAGATTCGTCTACCTGGAATACCTTTGCGCCCTGGAGGTTGTCAGGGGCTGCCGGGTCAGCGGGCACCACGTAGATGGACTTTCCGTCCGCTGTGGGCAAAGTGACCTCGTTCTTTATCTTTGCGAAAGCCTTTGCGAGCTTGCCGAATCCGGCAACCATCAAGGCCTCCAGCTTCTCAAGCTGAGTTGCTTCCTTTTTTTCAGACATATTGTTTTGAATTATTGTTGCGAGGTGATCCGTGACAAGAAGGCCACGAAATAGGTCTTGAGTGACCTCTTTATTTTTAGTATAGTATCCTGTGGCGAACCCGAGCTCTATTGCCCCCTTGGCACCGATGTTTGTTTCCACGGCCATCGCGGCGACAAGCTGCATGCGCTTATCCTCTCCAAGGACAGAGCAATACAGGTCAACGATTTCCTTATCGGTTCTCTCTGTCTCCGCTGCCAATCGCTGTAAGTCATCGGCGGTAAGCGGGTCTATCCCCAGATCTTCAGGCGCAATGCGCGCGAAGTGAATCACGAATTCAACCGGATCCACCACAAGCCGTTCATCTCCGGCAAGCATTATAACCGTGGCGATGCTGTTCACCTTGTATCCAATGGTGGTTATTCTTTTCCCGGAGTTCTTCAGGATATTATAAATCTCCTGACCCTCGGTTTTATACCCCCCATTGCTGGATATCTCAACGACGATTTCTTTCGCTTCTTTGTTTTCGCGCAGGAATTTACGCGCGTCTTCTGCTGAAAAAGATGAGCCTCCAACAATGTCGCTGAGGCCCTGCTCAGGGCTTATGAGCCCTGATATGTAAAGAGTGGGTAGCTTTGAAAGATCCGCCATTATTGCGAAGTAGGGGCAGAATCCCTACATTCGTAAAAAAGTGTACACTTTTATGGATGAACCGAAGGTGATAAAGGCAGAGTGCACGCCGGAGTTGAAGGCAAAACTGGAGGCCTTCCGTAAAAAGAAGGGAGAAACGGAGGCCTCCATCATCCGAAAGGCGGTAACAAAGTACATCACTAACGAAGCTCCGAAACGACTTTAGCCCGGTTCACCTGCCCCTGTACTCTCTCGATATCCGTTACCGACACTTCAAGCTTTACTTTACCAAGATCGTCCGCGATGGAAACCGTCTGCTCCAGACGCTGACTCGCGGCCCGCGCTACGAATCCACCATCCGCCAGGTGCCGCTTAGGGGCTCGATCGCTGAAGAAATCTACCCCTCCCGCCATTTTGTTGATAGCGGACAGGTTCCGCAGCAGTGGTGACGCCTCGCGCTTGAGCACGACCATCTTCTCCCCTCCCTGAACATTAGCCACCTTCCGGCCTCCTATATATACATCTTCGCCGCCCTGGGCGTGGTCCTTACCGCTGATATCGATCATGCCGCCGTCCTCAAGTTTGGGCACCTGCGTACTGTTGATCTTTGCCACGTTGGCCAGGCCCGAGGCGATAGCCGCTGCGGCACCGGCCACACCGAGCACGATACCAACCGGACCTGGGATGGTTGAGGTCATGCCGGTAAACACCGCCTGCGCGCTCTGGTAGGTCTGGATCAGGGTTTGGGCGGTGGCCAGGGCCTTGAATGCTATTGAGTTCTTATTGAATAGCCCGGCGATCTGACCAAGGGTGCTTTGAACGGCCTGAACCTTTGCGGCTTCAAGACGTATGGTTTCGTCGGTCTCGAACTTCTTTTGCGCAATCTTGGCATCCGTGATCCGGCCCTGAAGTTCGACATCCTGCTCACCGAACTGTGTTTTTATCGCCAGGTCGGTCTCCAGCGCCGCGAGCTGCAGGTCGGCAATCTGCTGGTCGTACTCCTCCTTGCTTATTACGCCCTGTAGGAGTCGTTCCTTTTCCTCGTTGATCAGGCCCTGCACGTACTCGTGGTAGGCCTCCAGTTCCCCGGCGAGCGCATCGGCAGCCTGCTCCTTTTGGTCCTCGTATCCCTTTGCCTTGATCTCGAGTATCGCGGCCTCGGACTGGGCTACGATCAATTGGCGTTCGCTTTCGGTAAGCTCCTGGTTTGCGAGTAGCTGCTGTGCCCTGAGCTGTTCGGCGGCGATCTCTATCGCCACTCGCTTTTCAATGGTCTGTGCCCTCTTGGCCTCCTGGGCAAGCTCGAAGAGGTCAAGCTCGTTAGCGGCGGCAAGTTCGCGATCGTCACGTTTCTTTTGTTCCTCTGCCAGCTTTTCGAGGCGTTCGCGCTCTTTCTGTGCGCGCTTTTCAGCCTCATCGGCGAGTTTCTGGCGCTTAGCCTCGGCCTTGTCCGCCAGCGCGTCAGCCTGATTTTGTAGCTTTTCCTGGAAATTCAGGCTTTCCCCCTGCGCATTGTTCAGGTCGATGATGCCCTCTTTTACCTTATCCCGCTGATCATCCAGTACCTTGCCAGTGTTGATAATGGCCTCGCCGAGACGCACCTGGTAGTCCGATTCGGACTCCCCGGCCTGCTTAACTACGCCGCCCTGTGACTTGATGGCTTCAGAAACCGCGTTGATCTGTAGAGCCTGCTGGTTTGCGATGCGAAGGGCCTCGGTCTTGATCTTGTTCAACTCCTCGGTTTGTTTCTTCTCCAGGGCCATAGCCTGCTCCAGCTTTTTAGTGCGCTGCGCTTCTGTCAGGCTTCGGTTCTTAGACTCGAGTACCAGCTTTTTGATAGCGTTGGCCGTCTTGCTTGTCGCTATCTCGTAGTTTATTTCCCGGTCTTCAAGCTCCTGAATGGCCTTCTGAAGCTCTACTGCCAAACCAACCTCCCGGGCGATCTCATCGCCGATACCGGAAAATGCATCGCTGATGCCATCGAGGCCTCCTGATATGTCGCCGGACAGAAGCTTGCCTATAGCGCCCACCAGGGCAACCACGCGGTCAGTAACCACGGCGATAACCGCACTTACGCCCGCAGTGACCTGTTCGAAGAGATCCATGCCCTCGGTTGACCCGGCTATGAATGTCTGCAATGCTTTGAAAGCCACCACCAGCGCGGCGATGATGGCCCCGATCGGCGTGGCGATGAATGCCAGGGAGGCCTTCACCATCCCAAATATGCCGGATGTAAGACCGCCGGAAGCCTCGGTGGCCTGCCCCAGTTGACCGGCAAACGATCCGAGCTGCGGGCTAATCTGGCTCAACGCGCTTCCGTAATTGCCTATGTTGAACCGCTGCTTTTCAACCTTCGTGGAGTTCTCTGCTATGATCTGGCTGTTCTTGTCGTACTGATCGTTGAGTTCCTGAATCTTTTTACGGCCCTCCTCGGTGGTTACGTCAACCTTGTTTCGCTCGATCAGCAATTCCTTGTTGGCCTTCTTGAGCGCGTCGATATTGGTGATGTTGTTCTCAACCGCCTGGCTGTTCGCCTGCACAATCTTGGAGTTTTGAGACACCTCGGCCGTGAGCTTCTTGATAGCCTCCTGGTTCTCGATATACGCCTTGCTGTTCTTCTCCCCCTGTGCGGCGAGCTTCTTGTTTGCGTCCTGAAGCGCATCTATCGCCTTGCGGGCGTTGGCGATATTGTTCACCGAGTTCT
>JACCDR011425447.1_pt1 | contig 15350 bp, 19 predicted proteins | sample 7446431 | NCBI WGS metagenome assembly JACCDR01 (sample SAMN15323443, study PRJNA562643) | freshwater metagenome | isolation source: river surface water | place: USA:Blue River Watershed | collected 2017-08-17 | reverse complement strand
GAGACGAGACATCATTTATTACCCCAATGACTTTAAATAATAATAGTAAGCTTCCGAGTAAGCCGCCACATTTAATTACGTTAAAAACTGGAACTAAACAAGAATTTTTTATTGCTTTAGATTTGCCAGATATGAGTAATACTGGCTGGGTTAAAGCTAAAGGTTTTTATCATTTACAAGATAAAAAAGAAAATTATTTTGATTCCATTTCAAAAATTTCAAAAGAAGATATTATAGAAATATATTTACCGGTTCATAGAATACAAGAGATTAAAAATCTTAAATATAAATCTGCATAAACAAAAAAAAATTAACCGATCGAAAGATCATATTGGAGATAAATAAAATGACAAAAAAAACAAAAAATAGAGTTGTGCCAGCTTTCAGCAGCACAAATGCAAATGATGTTGTATTTGATGGTGTTTCTGCCGTCCTATCACGCCGTAAAGGGGGTGAATGGGTCGGCACAATGACAGAGCTAAATTCTACTTTAGCTACCACAGTAGGTAAAAAACGTTCCTCGTTTCTACCACGTTCCGCTAGCGCTCTTCGTGTTGTAGTTGATCGTATCGCTTCACGCCTTCGTAAAGCGGGCGTCCGAGTAAAATTTGGTCGAACTACAGATCATATGCGTACCCGTTTCGTGGTGCTTTCTTCGGTAGTTAGCAAGTAAATATAGCAATTTTTCGACATAGTTATATGGACTGGTGGAAGCCAGTCCATGTCGAAAAATACATCAAAAACAATTATGTTAAAAGATGTTTTATAGAACGTGAAAGTAAAACGTTCAGTCGTATTAAACAAAAGGAAAATAAAATGACAGAGGCAAAAAATCAAACATTTGGTGAAGTATCTTGGGATCAGAATCCAAGCGGATTTGATAAAAAAAATAATAAAGATTTATTTCTTAGATTAGATGATGGTAATAATGAATTACGTTTAGTGACTCAACCATTCCAACAATTAGTACATAAATATAAAAAAGACGCTAATGATAAGTTTGGGCAAAAAGTTGCCTGTTCAGCTATTCATGGATCATGTCCAGTTTGTGATATGGGTGATAAAGCCAAACCACGTTGGTTAGTTGGGGTTATTAGCCGTAAAACTGGAACTTATAAAGTTTTGGATATTTCTTGGGCAGTGTTTTCATCTATTAAAAATTTAAATCAAAATCCAAAATGGGGCGATCCAAATTTATATGATATAAATATTTTTGTGAATAAGAATGGCGGTGCAACAGGATATTATTCTGTTCAACCTTTACCAAAAGAGCCATTATCAGCATCAGATCAATTAATTAAAGATAATGTTGATTTAGATGATTTGAAACGTCGTTGCACACCACCAACACCAGAACAAGTTCAAAAACGACTTGATCGTATTAATGGTGTTGATGGCTCAAATGGTTCAAAAACTAACAATAATAAACCAGTTCAAGCCCCAAAACAAGTAGATATGTCAGATGATGGCGATGATGAATTTCCAGCATATGGCTCGGCAGAGTAATAAATTAGCAATATATGGTTAGCTTAAAATGGTGCAAGTATTTTTTACTTGCACCATTTTTTATTTGGAAATGTTATGCTTTTAAATATTTTTAAATCAAAAATACATCGTGCAACAATAACGCATGCAAATGTTGCTTATGAAGGATCTATTACTATAGATAAAACTTTAATGGAGGCGGCTAATATTTTACCATATGAAGCGATTCATGTTTGGAATGTAAATTCTGGAACCAGACTTATTACTTATGTTATCGAAGGTCCATCAAATTCTGGAATTATTTGTATAAATGGCGCAGCAGCACATTTAAATAAACCCGGTGAAATCGTTATACTTGCAACTTTTATTAATATTTTGCCAGAAGAAGCTAAAAATTATAAACCTATTGTTATAAAAGTGGATTGTAATAATAAAATGATTCAACAATTTGAAGAAGTTCCGGGACCATACATGTAATTGATGGATATAAAACCATATAATAATATGGTTTACTCATTAGGTTTTGATGTTTCTTCTAAAACAATTGGTTGGAGCGTTCTTAAAATAGAAGATAATAATATTTCATTTGTTAAATGTGGTTATATTAAACCAACTGATAAAGGAAATATTTTAGATCAATTATTTGAAACTTCAAAAATAATTCAACAATTAATTGAAGAAACTAAACCACAGCATATTTTTATTGAAAATATAATTCAATTCATGAAAGGCAAATCTACCGCTAAAACTATTATTAAATTAACTTCATATAATAGAATGATTGGATTACTTTCTTATAATTATTTAGGTCATTCACCAGAATTATATAATGTGTTGTCAATTCGTCATGGTATTAAATTAGATAAAAAATTACCTCCCAAAGAAGACATCCCATCGCTTGTAGGAAAACACTTAAACATTAACTTTCCATACGAGTATATTTTAAAGGGCAAGTATAAAGGAAAAATTAAAGAGGAAAGTTTTGATGCAGCAGATGCTGTAGCTGTGAACTTATATGGAGCAATGCGATTAATTGGAAAAATTAATAAAAAAAATAAATAGCTATGGTACTATTTACTATCGCAATGAGCAGAATCAGCTCCACCGTGAAGATGGTCCCACCATTGAATATGCTAATGGTGATAAATATTGGTACCAAAATGATAAACTCCATCGTGAAGATGGTCCCGCCCTTGAATGGTCTAATGGTGATAAATTTTGGTATCAAAATGGTAAATTCCATCGAGAAGACGGTCCCGCTGTTGAACATGCTAATGGTGATAAATATTGGTATTATAATAATCAATTAATTGGCAAATCTTCTAAAGGTTATACTCAAGAAAAATTTGAAAAGTATTTAAAATTAAAGGTATTTATATGAATATAAATCAAGCATATCAAGAATTAGGATTATCATCATCTGCTACTCCCGATGAAGTTAAAGCTAAATTTCGAGAGTTATCAAAACAATACCATCCAGATAATAAAAAAACTGGCGATGAAGAAAAATTTAAAAAAATAAACGAAGCACAGCGGATTATTAATAATCCGCCACCAGTTCAAGAACCTTTTGAAAGTTATAGTTCAGGAGGTTTTAATTTTGATTTTGGCGATTTTCCGTTCAATCCGTTTGGGGGAGGATTTAAAAATCAAAAACAAAGAATAACTTCAGAAATTCATTTGAAAACTACAATTTCTTTTGAGGACTCAATTCTTGGGTGTAAGCAGCATTTTTCTTTTCCACGAATAGTAAAATGTGATTCATGTCAGGGTAATGGAAATTCTATTATAAATAACGGCTGTGCCCCCTGTAAAGGCTCCGGAAGAGTGATTAAACAATCGGGCGGAACTATTATGGTCCAAACTTGCCCTACTTGTAAGGGCAAAGTATCTACTAAATCTTGTGAAAAGTGCAACGGCGATGGAGATATAAAAACAGATTATTCCGTTGATGTTCATATTCCAGGCGGAGTTTCTTCTGGAAATATTTTAAGATTAAATGGTCGAGGAAATTTTGTTGGATCATTTGGAAACATTGATCAATATACGAATGCTTTTTTAGAAATTACGGTACAACCACATGCGAATCTTAGATTAGAGGAAAATACAGTTGTTTATGATCTTTCTATTTCATTACTTGAAGCATTAGAGGGAGTAGAAAAAATTGTTCCAACGGTATTGGGTGATAAAAACATAGATATCCCTTCTTTGTCAAAAAACAAAGACGAAGTTATATTAACAGGTGTAGGTATTGAGCGTAAAGGAAATCAAAAAATTATTTTAAATATTAATTATCCGGATAATATTAAAGATTTAATTGATGTTTTAAGAAAATAATAATGATTTTAATATAATATATTTATTACTCATTTTTTATGAGTAAAATGATGCATCATAGAATATGAAAATAATTTTTTAATTTACTATTATAATGAAAAAACTCAAAGCATTTCAATAAGAAAAGAAATAGATCAATTTGGTGATGTTCGTTATTATAATGAACAAAATCAACTTCACCGTGAAGATGGTCCTGCCGCTGAACTTGTTAATGGTAATAAATATTGGTACCAAAATGGTAAACGCCATCGTTTAGATGGTCCTGCTGTTGAATATGCTAATGGTGATAAAGAATGGTATCAAAATGGTAAATTTCATCGTGAAGATGGTCCAGCCATTGAATATTCTGATGGTGATAAAGAATGGTGGTATAATAACAAATTATTAGGATGTTCTTGGGAAGGTTATACTCAGGAAAAATTTGAACAATGGAAAAGATTAAAAATATTTTTATAAGGAAAATAAATGCCATTTACAATGCAATGTAATAATAAAGGTTGTGGAAAACATCAAGAACCGTATTTAGATCCTGATACGAATATTGTTTATTGTTCAGATTGTAATCAAGAATTATCTAACATAACTTCATTTGCTAAAAATCAAATGAAAGCTTTAAAACAATTTAAACAAAAACAAATAAAATCTTTTTCGGTAAAATGTAGTTTTTGTCAAAAAAATGATCGCCCCATCATAATTCAAAATGTTATATGTTGTGGTGCGTGTAAAAAAGAACTTACAAATATTAGTTCTACTTTTTTAAATATGCTAAAAGAAAATTTAAATAAAATCGATTGAAAAAACAAGACGTATTTAGAAATATAATTAATGTATCTCGTGGATTATTGCAAAATTATCCGGAGGCGGTCGAATGTCAAGAATATTTAGATGGCAGAATAAATAGAGAAACTCAAGAAAAGTTTGAGATTGGGTATTTTCCAAATATGAAAAATATTACTATTTTAACTTCTTTGATAAATGAAAAAGATTTAATAGAAAATTATATTTTATTTATGAAAGAAATTGAAGATAGTTTATATCCGAGAAGATTTTTATCTTCCTATTTTGAACATCACCCAGTTATTATGCCTTTTAAAAATGTATATGGTGAAGTGGCGGGGCTTTTGGGGCGAAGTTTATTTAATGATCAAAAATTAGAAGAGTTGTCCATCAAAAAATACAAGTATAATTTAAATTTTGGGAAAACAAATCATTTATTTGGATTATTTGAAAACCAAAATGATATTCTTAAAAAAGATTGTGTATATGTAGTGGAGGGTCAATTTGATGTTATTAAAGCTTGGGAAAATGGATTAACAAATGTAGTAGCGGTTGGGTCTTGTTATATGTCGGTAAATCAATTTGCTTTATTATGCCGATTTACTGATAATATAATTGTTTTATTTGATAATGATGAGGCGGGCGAGAGGGGAAGAATAAAATTAAAAGAAAAATATGGAAATTGGGCAAACATAGATTGTAAGTGGTATTTACCGTTAGGAGTGAAAGATTTAGATGAATATTTTAAAAAAAATCCAAATGATGATTTAGAGTTGGAAAAAAGATAAATGGTTGTAATATTTTATATTGTTTTAGTAATTTCAATTATTGTAATTGTTAATAATATTGGGAGTTGTATATGATTTATATGTTATATTTTATTATTCTTGTTTTATGTTTTGCAATTTGGCTTTTGTTGGGTGAAATTAAGTGATTATATTAATTTTTATATCAATAGCTTCGGCAATTTATTTAAGTTTTTATGATGACGACAACTATGATATATTTTTGTAGACAAATAAATTCATGAAAACAATTATACGAATATTAAAAGACAATAATTCATTATTATATGAATTATTTATCTTGCTACCAATTATGATATATAGATTGAGTTTATATATAATCGTTTTTCCAATATTAGGTTTTTTAATATTTTTCTAATTAATAAATATAAATTTTATCATGCACCAGGCGCTGATCATTATTATATTGTTTTAGAGAAAGTAGATTATAATATAAATGAGTATGATAAAGTAGATATTTTTAGAATTGGTAAAAAAAGATCTTATAAAGAAGTATCTCATAATCACAAAAGAAAATTTTATTTAAAAGGGCTGACTAAAGAAATTGAAGGGGAATATGCAGATGATAGGTATCCATGTTTTGTGCATGGTCGTAGATTAATACATGATTGTGTATGGTGTTCAGGAGAAATGAAATTTAAATATATTAGTGAATATAATAAATATATGAAAATGAAAGCTTTATGGTAATGATACGCGGATATTTAAAATATTTATTATTAGGTGCGGCATTTATTCCCATATGTTTTATTACTTTCTTAATAGATATTATTAATATTTTATTATTTAATAAATATAAATTTTATTATCAATTTATGGAACCAAAATTTTTTATTACATTTGCTAAATATCAAAATTTTGATTCTGCTTATAATGTTAGAGATATTTTTAGAATAGGAAGGAAAAGATGGGGCGGTCCGCCCGGAACTTGTTCTATTAATGATGAACGTTGGTTTTATATTAAAGGAATAACAAAAGAATCTGAAAAAGAATTTGCTTCTTCACAATATCCATGTTATATTCATGCTCCTAATTATGAAAGCGATTGTTTATGGTGTACTAAAGAGATGAGTTTTAATAGTATTGAACAATATAATAAATATATGAAAATGAAAACGATGTGGTAATTAATGAATGATGGTATATTTTATTTTAGCATTTGGATATTTTTTTTAAATATATAGATTCTTTTAGATAAAATTGATTATATATTCCATTTTTTCTATCCGAAGAGAATATTATTAGATATATAATAACGTCAAACGTTAGATTATATTTTTATTATATTACCTCGGAGCTTCAATGAAAAAATACGAGACTCGTAGTGCAAAATACCAGCATTTGTTTTTAGAATCGATTGTGCCGAATGAAATGATGGAAGCGTTTGGGAATGAGGATAGTATTTATGGAAGATTGAATCCGTATCAGTATGATGAGAGGTTGTTGGATTTGGAGGAGGAGTTGAAGAAGGAGTTTTGGAGGATTGTGGAGACGGAATTGACGCCGAGACAAAGGGAAATTATAGAATTATATGCTCAAGGCTTAACACAACAAGAAATTGCTAAGAAATTGAATTTGAACCAGTCAACTTGTCAGAAAAGCATTTTTGGGGCTGCCTTTCGAAAAACATCAAAAAATACGGCAAAAATTGATAAAAAGTCGGATGCAAAATCTGGCGCTTCCGATGAAGACACGCAAATTGTTATGTATGGTGGCAGTAAAAAGAAAATACAAAGTGTTATAGAACAGGACGAAAAAATTAAAGATATTCTATCTCGTATGAGAGCTATACGTGAAGAAAAGTGGTAGTTCGGAAATGATTTGATAAGAATAATATTCTGGAGGTAATAAATGTTTACCAAAACATTTACAGTTTATTATTTATATTTAATTACTAACGAAGTTAACAATAAAGTTTATATTGGTCAAGCATTAAATGTATCTAAATGATGGAATGATCACCGTAAAGCAGTTAAATCAAATAAACCAACACAAATAATACATCATGCCATAATTAAATATGGTTTAGAAAATTTTAAATTTGAAGTGATTGCTTCTTGTAGATCGCAAGATGATGCTAATGTTATTGAAACAGAGCTTGTAAAACAATATGATAGTTTTATTGCAAATGATCGTGGATATAATGCAACTCTTGGCGGAATGAACGCGCCAAAGACCGAAGAATGGAAACGTAAAGTTTCAGAAAAGCTAATGTCGCATGAAGTATCTCAAGAAGCACGAGATAAAATTTCTAAAGGTAATACTGGTAAAGTGCGTACCGACGAATTTAAGAAAAATGTTGGAGATTTTTGGCGTGGAAAACAACGTTCGGAAGAGCACAGACAAAATTTATCAAATTCGCTTAAGGGAAATACTAATTCTGTAGGAAATCACCATTCAGAAGAAACTAAACGAAAAATTTCGCAAGCTCATAAAGGTAGAAAACCTGCCGAAATAACTATTCAAAAAGCTAAAGAAGCATTTACAGGTAAAACCTGGAAAATAATTAATGGAAAAAGAGTTTGGATGGATAAAACATAAAAAATTCTTAATCAAATCATCATCCTAATTGCATAAAATCGCATAACCACATTACCACTCTATTGGAGTAATGTTTTATGGCTAAAGATTTTTCAATCGACTTTTCCTCGCTCGACACCACAATTCATAAAAAAGCTTTCCGTTTTTCTGACGTCAAGGATCGTCTTGAAACCGTAGCTTTTGATATTGTACGATTTAAAGATGGTGATGAAGCTGCCAATCTTTGGCAGGTACAATCCGCCGATGATGGCGATTATATTGTTGCACTTTATCAAGAAGATAAAAAAGATATATCAAAAACAGCTTCTACCAAATTGTGGTCCGTTTTTGTGCAAGCCGGTAATCTTCATATTTCTTATAAAGGTGAACCATTATTAAAAATGACAGCATCTAAACTTGGAATTCCGCCCACTGAACTATCACAAGCATCATCTTATTTGCCCAATAAACTCGCTTCCAGTCCAAAATTAGTTAAAGCTTTACTAAAAGAATTACCACTTTCTACTAAGAATTCGGTATTAAATAAATATCCTGAGCTTGCCCAATAAGGAAATTCATGAGTTCCCATTTTGATAAAATTCAACAGTTAGCCAGCGCTCTTAATAAAACTATAGAAAACGAGGAAAAAATGCTGGTTTCGGTGCTTGCTAAAAAAGCATCAAAAAATGCCGGACAGTTTCCTTATGATCAAACCATTGGTGCTATGTCAATTGTTTTATCCAGAATGGAAGAAAATAATAAAATTTTTATTTCTAGAGCAGAATTAAAAGATTTATATAATAAATCATTTTCAAGAAATACAAGATTTGCTGAAATATTTAAATCAGAATTAGGTGAACTAAATAAATTGGCTAGCAGTAAATACGCAGAAAAACATGAAGAGGGCGAAGTTGCTACGTATGAGGGGGATAGCGTATTAATTAATGCTTTAGATGCAGTCTTTGATAATAATGCTTCCTTAAAAATGTATTCAAAAAAAGCGGCAAATAAAGCTGAAAAAACTGTTATGAATACTTTTGAAGCTTGGAATATTCGACCTAATCATTTGGGAGTTGAAGCTGGTAATGAAAAATTACTTATCGTTCGCGCTGATTATGAAACACCAAAAGGTTTAACGTCAGTTTTTGTTCCAGTCCTCTTAAATAAAGAAGAAATCGTTGATTGTGATATGTTTGTTGGCAACAGCGCTACCGAAGAAATTAATAATACTAATGTTAAAAATTATTTATTAAATAATGCAGGATTAAAATTAAATATAAAGGCAGAAAGTCTTTTAGAATTACTATCTAAAGCCGCCGTTGAGCAACGCGAAGTTAGTGCAGCAGAATTAGCGTTAACTCGTTTAAATGCTAAAAAAGCTAATACTGGCGAATTTAGTGGGCAAATTATAGGATTAGAATTAAATCCGGAGCCAATTAAAGATGTAGAAGTTCAAAAATCTTCCGAATTTTCTTCTTTTGAAAAAGTTTTTGAAAGTCCTGCTGGAAAAGCATGTGTCGCTTTTGGAAAAGAAAAAGTGAAAATGGCGGGAAATGTTATTGCTCGTGAATTAACATCATTTGGATTTAAAAATCCACAAATTGCTGTAGCGAAAAGCGATAAAAATTCAGTGTTTTATAGTGTAGCTTTAGATGGCGGTCGTCTTGGATTTACCGTTCCCATGAAAATGGATAAAATAACATTACCAAACGTTATGTTATGTAATGGTTCAGTGATGTCATTTAATAAAGATGAAATTAATAATTTGAAAGTTGAAAATATAACTGATTACCAAGCCGCAGCTTTAGCTTCACCTTTGTGTGATACTAAACCTTCACAATTGGTAAATGAAATTAGAGCGGCATTAAAGGCTGGAAATTATATGCATGCAGAAGATGCCTTGAATGTTTTGGCGAGCGCGGGAGATGAAAAAGCCTATGCGGTAGGATTAGATTTATTTCTTCATGGTCAAAATGTTGTAGAAACAGAGAAATCTACATGTTCTAACCCCATCACTTCCAAAGCTTCGCAACATCCAATTTGTAGTCATACAGGATTACCAATTCACAAAGTATATCAAGATAAAATGGGTAATTGCCGTCCTCTGCATCGTCGAGGGCAAGAGGAAAGCAAAGAAGGCGGTTTTTTTATGAATAGTAAGGTGTTCGTGTGAGAATTATAAGATTAGCAGAGTGGTTTGCAGTTAAATATGCCGATGTTTCAGCGGATCAGGAAAAATCCGTTCGTAAAGATATTGGTAAATTATGGGATATGTTCCATAAACAATTTCCAGTACTAGAAATGTTGGTACAATCTTCACCATCTAAACCTAAAAACCCACATGAGAAAAAAGCCGTTGCCGGTCATAAGTTTTTAAAAGAACTTGGAGTAATGATCGATCATTTGAATAAAAATTCAAATATAGAACTTTTAAGATTAAAAGAAGCATTACATTTAATTGTTAAATTAATTGAAGATAATAGAAAAGCCTCGTTTGACTCAGATGGAAAATTATCGGAAACTTCGGCGGAACAATTAGTTCCGGTGCAATTTCCACATGTTGCTGCTTTATTATTTGAAGTTTTTAATATTGGTAGTAAAAATGATCGTAGGGCTCGTGATGCGCAACAAGCAAAAGCTCGTACCGGATTATCAAGAATTTTAAGTTTATCATTATCAATGATTGATGCTTTAAATGATATTGAAATGTTATCACCCGAAAAATTTGAAACAAAAGATCAATATTTACCAGAAGAAGTAAATACGGATGAGGCTGCCGAAGGCAATCGTTTCAGACCACAAAGAGGCGCTTTATCTACTTATGATATTATAGATTTCTTACGCCAGCATGGCGATCAATATGGGGTTGAAAATCGAGATGATTGGACTAAATTATTTTTTAATGATCCGGTTTTAAAAGAAGAAATAACCACAGTAATTAATGCATTAAATCGAGGTCATAATCCAATCGATAGCGTATCAGTTAAAATGCAGATTGATGATATTTTACGGCGGCACAAAGAGCGTGAAGCGGCAAGCAATGCCGAATTATTTGGAGAAGAAAAATGAGGATTGCTAAAGTTTCAATTAAAAAAGTTGCCTCTGATTTACCTGAACATTTGCGTGAGTATTGGTTTAATCGAGGCAAAGATGATGCTGAAAAAGATCTTAAAGCATTATTTAAAAATCGTGGTGGTACAATAATTGCTAGCGAACCTGGAAATCCAGAATGGGGCGATGATGCTGAACAAGAGCAATTGATTGGTGAAGCATATTTAGAAGGTTATGCAGTTGGTAATCCTGAAGAAGCAGATAATATTAAAAATAGTAAAGAATACCAACAAGGATTTGAAATTGGAAAATTAGATCATGATGATGAAAAAATGAAATTTCATCGAGATGAAGATGGAGAAATTTTTAGAGTAAGTAGATTGAGTGATAAAAGAATTGATCCATCAGAGACAGAATATGCATATGCTTTAGGATACTGTGATGCTTGGGAAGAAAGTGAAAATAAAAGAGAGAAAAAATTTAGTATGAAAAAGCAAAATGCTACCGAAAAAATGATTTCTTTGGCGAATAAATTGGATAAAAAATCACAATATATGACTGATGAGCCAGAAACAGAAATCACCGATCATAATAGTAAATTTAGACTAGATCACGGTGGTGATGGACCAATAACTGCATTTGTATTGATAATGAGAGCAATGCGTCAAGCCAAAAACGCAAATCCTGAAGATTTAGGAAATGATTTATATTCGACGTTAGTTGCTCATGGATTCTTAAAGGACGAATAATGAACACATCACGATTTTTACAAGCCGTCGCTTCCTGGTTAGAAAATCCAGAAAATGAAGCATTATTGCTTGCCGATAATAATGAAAAATCTTTAAATATCGCAGCGGAGGCTTGCGTCAAAGCTGCCGCAATTCTTAAACAAGCCGCCGATGAAGTGGGTGATGTATGCGAGATGTGTGGCGAAAAACGCGATAAAGAACATGGATTAAAAGTAGAATGTGATTATGAACCATGTGGATATTGTGGTTTTGATCATAGTTATGAATATGAAGATGCTTCAAGGTGGCATCGAGAATATGATCCAGAACAAAGAATTTATGCTAGTATGGAAGCTTTGGCAGAATTATCAAGCGCATTAGATGAAAGCGGTGATGAAGATTTACAGAAACAAGCTTCAGTTTTGGATGAATTACTTTTAACAATTGCTGCCGATCCGGCGGAATTTGCTCGTAAACGTGCCGCTAAAGACGCTCGCATGGAAGAGTTAAATAAGAAATATCATGCTCCAACCGAAGAGTTAAAAGAATTAAATAAAGTGAGCGATAGTTTAAAAGCAATAAAAGACAGTAAAATGACTGAACATGCTGATATTCAAAGTACACTTTTGTCAGCAAGATCTTGTCCAAATCATAGTGGTGCACAATTGCAACGAGTAAATGGTGGATGGCAATGTGAATTGGGCGGAGAATTTTTTGATTATACTGCCGGTTATACATTAGAAAATGGCAAAAAAGTTCCTGGTTCCAGTGTAGAACAGCAAACTAATACAGATGGCGTAGAAACTCGTTCAATTTTTGATACGAGAAATGAAAGACTTCAAACTAACATTGCTTAAATAATCTACTAATATCTTGCCATTATTGCATAGGATTGTGCATTACGATGGCTAAAAAGATTTACCAAATAATATTAGAGCATCCAGATAAAGAAGAAATAATAAATTGTCTAGATATTGATATTTCTCCAAAAGACGTGCATGAAAAATTAGCTGCACGTTATGCTGAAATTAATGAAAAACATTTAGTTATTTCAGTTAATGGTCTGAAAAAATTCAAAGATGAATATTTAGATTTTTATACTATTATTCAAAAGGATCTTTCTATTGTAAAAAATAATGATTCTACTTCTTTAGCTACAGATTCGCCAACTTATAAAAAATTACTTCAACAAGCCGCTGACCAAGAGCTTGATATTAGAACAATGGTAAAAAATCTTTGTATTGCCATTGAAACAAGATTGGGGCAAGTATTCGATTCTATTCAAGAAGATCCGTCCAATTTTAATCCAAGAATTGATAGATTAATGATCGAATATGCAAATACATTAGGAAATATTTTAGAAAAATATTATAAATTTACAGAAGCTCCAGAACAAACTAATATTCAATATAATACTACAATTCAAATTGTTGATGAACAAATTTCAGTTATACAAGATACAATACGTGAGATATTGAATAGTTTTGATATGACTACATCTTTACATTTTATCGAACTTTTAAATGAAAAATTAAATAAGCTTAAACCTGACAGTAAATCAACCACTATTGATCAAGGCGCCCGGTTCCAAGAAGTCAAACTACTAAATGAGTCAATCAATGCCAAACTCCAAGACCAAAATTAAAAAAAATCCAAATGTTTATATCGGTGAGGATTATAATCCAACAACGGAAGAAATTGTTGTATCCGACGATATGAAAGATAAAATTGAAAAATTATTAAATTTTTTCAATGAGACTGGCATTGATTACGATAAATATGATCCAGAAAAAATTCCAAAATTAACATTAAGTGCTTATCCTAATTATGATGCTTATCTATATGCTCCCAAACGTCCAGATTTAAATAAATGGATGAATACAGTTCGCGATATTTATTTTAAAGAAAAAGATGGTATTGGTCGTATAGACGCTATTAAACGTTGTTTGGCTGGTTGGGAAGATCAAGAGGCTTTAGCATTTTTAAATTGGCTTCGATTTTATGAAGGTGGAAATCATTTGAAATATAAAACGGCACAATTATGGTATCAAAATAATTCACCAGGTTATTTTGTACAAATTAAACCTGAGAAAAAAATTGATGTGGCGGAGGAAATCCCATCGCCAGTTGGTAGAGATATCGATATGGTACGAGATCATGTTGCAGAAACAATGTCGGAAAATGAAAAGAAACAAATCATTGAAAGACAAAGAAATAAAATAATTGGTCGATTAGATAGTGCGGAAAAATTATTAAGATCAAATGATGGTCATTTATTTGCAGGAAAAGAATTAGAAGCATTAATGGATGCAATTTTTAGTTTAAAGAAAAAAGTACATTTAGTAAATAAAATGAGTTCTTCGGTTCGATTGTATGAAGATATGATCGTAAGAGAAGGAAATGTATTAGTACGCGCCGGATTTGTTAAAGCTGGTGAAATGCTTCGTGCAGTAGGTAATGGTGATGCAATGCCAATGCCCACCGGTGTTAATCCTCCAACACAAGTTAGTGGTGCCCCAGGTGGATTACCTTCTATGGGTCCAGGAATGCCTCAAAATCCTCCAGAGAGTGCGGGTAATGATAGTGGTTTAGCTGTTCTTCAAAATGGTGGTGAACCGACCGCTAATGTCAAGAAAGAAGAAACGGCAGTTGAAAAATTTTTGGAAAATATGGGAACTGGGAATATTACTACGAAAGAAGATTTAGCGGACAATAAAGATGAATTGTCGGTGAATGATGAATTACTTGAAGTAGTGAATGAAGAGCCAGAAATGGTTGTGGAGGCGCAGGATGTGGGAAGAGTAGCGCCAGCTGGAGAATTAAAAGCTCCCCCAACAAAAAATGTTGCAGAAAATTCTGATTTAGAAATAAATGAAGAAGAAAAAGTATCTTCAGTTAAAGATATTGATACTTTGTTTGATGCCGCTTTAGAAAATATTACAGTAGAAGATGTAATTAAACAATTAGAAGATGTATCAAGAATATTTAAATCGCGAGATATCCCACGTCAACTTACAATATGCGACCTTATGCTGAACAAACTCACTTTAGCGCCCCTTTTCCCACAGATGACCGAAATTTTAAGTCGATCCCTTAGCGATTCGCAATATGTACTTATCCGTTTGGACGAAATTATCTCTAAATTACGAGGCGTTTCAGAACCTCCGCAACGCTATAAAGATTTAGTTAGTCCAGAAAAAGATATAGATCCAAAAATTCAAGAAATTAAAAATAGATTAATGGATTCGGAAGATAAAGAAAAGCAAAGAAAAGACAAAGCAAAAGCATTACGTAATCAAGATTTAGATTTAATGTCTTCAGAAAAAGAAGTTCCGGAAATAGAAATTGAAGAGGATCTTACGACAAAGCCATCAACACCAACACCAATGCAAAAAATACCAAACAAAATTTAAAATCTGAGTTCTGATATATAACGTTTATTTTACCAAAAAAGTCGGAAGATGAATTTCTCATAAAAGCAAAAGAAATTCATCAAAATAAATATGATTATACAAAAATTAAATATTTAAAATCTTCAATTAAAATTGAAGTTATTTGTAAAATTCATGGTAGTTATTTGGTAAGATCCTAATAAAGTTAATACATTAACCCATAAATCATATGGAGATATGTATCAAACCACCAT
>JACCDR012523535.1_pt1 | contig 15354 bp, 13 predicted proteins | sample 7446431 | NCBI WGS metagenome assembly JACCDR01 (sample SAMN15323443, study PRJNA562643) | freshwater metagenome | isolation source: river surface water | place: USA:Blue River Watershed | collected 2017-08-17 | reverse complement strand
GGCAGCACTTGGGTTACTATCACTCAACTTGGCTCCTCAGCTGCCACCGAATACCAAAACAACGCACTTTCAAACTTCGCAGCAGACGGATACATTCTTGGAGGTACTGCGTCCTCACCAACTGTATCGCAATACACGAATTTCTATTCGATAAATCAGACAACAACAGGTAGAACTATTTCAATCAACAATCCAAGTAACACTGCACTCAGTCGCATTGTCTACATTCACAATATTGGCTCAGCAAATTTCGCGATGCATGGAGTGACTGTAGGCGCAGGCGAGAGTACTGCATTTATTTGGAACGGTACTACATGGAAATCATTCGGTAATCAAGCTGGGAATATTGCAGCGGAGTATGGAGAGGTAAATATGACTGACGGAGATACATTCAGTACAAGCCTAGGTGACATAGCTGGAAGTAGCTTTACTCTTCCTACAGCAGGAGTTTGGTAAGTTACCTATATTGTGTATGGTGCAAATGCTACCGCCAACGCAAGTGCGGTAATAGACATGTATACCGACGCCAATGTGCTCGTTTCAAACACACGCGGTATTGCTCAGCAGGTACTGGGAAGTGGTGATCAAGATTTTGTAACTACAAATACAGCACGGATAACAACAACTGGCAGCGCAATATACAAACTAAAAGGTCAGACAACCGCAGGTACGTTTACAGTAAGAAATAACACAACAGCAATAGCCAACAGTGGAAACTCAAAAATCGTCTGGAAAAAAATTTCAGGATACGTTCCAGTATCGGGCCAGACAGTTGAATTCACAGAAGTCAAAACGACTGATGCGGGTGGATTTACAAACGGCTCATATATGGATTTTGCCTCAGTTGTTGCTGGCAACATGACCGTAGATACCGCAGCAGACACCATCACACTTTCTGCAGGTAAAACATATCGCATGATTGCGATGATACGCGGATACGGTGGCTCATCTCCAGTTGAGTATGGTTTTGTCGATGCAACTTCAGGTACTGAGTTAGTCGCAAATACAGGGCGAGGAATGTTGCAGGGCAATAGTTCTGCTGAGCATCCATTCATGCAAGCTGAGCTTATCTATACACCTTCTTCAAACCAAAACGTGAAGGTCCGTGCTGTAACAGGTTCTGGTACGTATAGCTACGAAGCACGTATAAGCAGAGTTGTGATTCAGCAGATTGGTTCAAGTGCGGCAACAAGTAGTGCGTTCAGTATTCTTTCAAATGCACTTGCGACAAATGTACTCGACAATACTAATTACGCACAGACATGGAACTGGTCAACCGCATCGACTCAGACTGGACTTTTGCTCACAGCGGACGCACTTACCACAGGAGCACTCCTCTCACTCGATGCAGATGGTGCAGCAAACACAGCACTCGCACTCAATGTAGGCGGTGCATATGCGACAAAAAAGGGGACTGACTACAGCACCACAGGAACCACAAACGATGTGAACTTCGGAGCAACATCACTCGTTCGTCTCACCGGTGCTTCAGCGCAGACTATAAATGGTATTGCAGGAGGAATTGACGGTGAACGTTTGACAATCATTAACGCGGCAGCACAATCAGCAACACTTTCAAATCAGTCTACAGCCTCAGTTGCTGCAAATCGCATCCTCACAGGAACCGGGGCGGACCTCAGTGTTGCGGCAGATGCATCGGTACAGCTTGTATATGACTCAGGCTCATCTCGCTGGAGAGTCGTGGGCGGGACAGGTGGCGGTAGTAGCGGTGGCACACCAGTGGCGCTTGATTCAGACAGTACATTCCTAACCTTTACGGGTAGTCCGACAGCAGCGCAGGTTGCGGAAGTTGCATATGTCGCAAACCAAGATGTCGCAGATAGAGTTGCGGCGAGCTATGTGCAAGCACTCACTTCATATTTTGCTGCAACCGAAAATGATACTCATTTTGATCAAGAGCTCGGCAATACAAATATGGCGAGTATTATCAGTACATTGCCAAATAACGCAGCATGGAGCTTCGCTGTTGTAGATATGGACAATGCCTATTCTACTGGCGCCGGACCCGCATCGACAAGTAACACCGAGTATTACCGAGTAATAATAGGCTCTGATGGAACCAATATCTATTATTTCAACTATACATTCTCCAATTCGCTCGATGGAACTGGGTATGCAAGTAAGTTCTTTAGTTCATACACGACAACGCGTAACGACACCACAGCACCAGCTATCGTGAGTGCTACACCACTTGCAGCACCAAAAACGATTAGCTCTACCACTATGCCAACAGTGAGTGGTGCATTCCCGGGACTCCTTAGGGTTGCTACTATCGGCGTTACACGACCATACCTTTCAGCAACAGTGAGTGCCTCACAGCAAGTTGAATATGTGAGTGCACGTCTCGCATCAAGTACATCAGTAGCGAACAATGCAGCAATTCCATTCACAACAGTTACTGGAACTATCCCAAATAGTTCGGGTGTCTTTACACTCACTGCAGGGAAGACTTATCGTCTCCAAGGCGCAGGGACATACACGGGAGCGCAAGGAAGTTCAAATATTCAATATCAGTGGCGTGATATTACAAATAACGCCCTGCTTGGAACAGGAGGACTTGTTTTCAGTACTGACGGCGCAACACAAGCAGGAAACAATCAGATTGCAGAAGCAGTCATAACACCAACAACAAACATTACCGTTCGTCTTGAAAACATGTCTGGTGCAACCAGAGAGTTCCAAGGAGCTTCTGGCGCTCTGACACATTCAACATGGGCAACCATCACACAGCTCGGTTCAACTGCTGCAACAGGTGTGACCATGAACTCTCTCACATCTGCACTTTCAAGTAACTCACTTGATAATGCTGCATTTGACCAGACCTGGAACTGGTCAACTGCGACGACTCAAAACTTACTTTCACTTTCAGGAAATGCGCTCACTTCAGGCACGCTCTTAAACCTTACGTCATCAACAACTGCTTTCACCTCAGGAGGACTTTTGAACATAACGCATTCCGGAGTGCCAGCATTGAGCTGGACAGGCAGCCTCGCAAAGATTGAAGCGACTGGTGCATCAACGGCGAATCTCGATGGCACACTCCTCAAAGTCGGGTATACAGGGACAGCAGGAGGTAGTGATGGGACAGTACTTAATCTTACAACTAGTCAAACAGGTGGCAGTGCCCTCATCTTCAGGGCGAACGATGATGGTACCTATACTGACTCAACGCCGTTTGTTATTAACGCAGATGGGCGCGTTGGTATCGGCATACCTGACCCACTTACTAATCTTGCCATAGGTGACAACGACACAGGTCTTAATTGGAACGGAGATGGTAATATTTCCATCAGAACGAACGGCGGTAACCGCATCACAGCATCAACAGGTAATGGAACCCAAACGGCAACCTATGATGGAGATAACAACTGGGACTTTACATCAGATGAGCGAGTAAAGACTGATATCAATCCACTTGGCAGCATGTTAGAGAAAATAAATGCTGTTAATTTTGTAAATTATCGCTATACCGATAGCCCGTCAACAAAAATGAGTATCGGTGTACTTGCTCAGCAGATACAACCAATCTTCCCAGAGTTGGTAACTGTTGGTGAGTTTGATGAACGTATCAACGACAATTTGCTTCGAGTTGCGCTCACAGATTTTGGGGTCATCGCTGCAAAGGGTGTGCAGGAATTGAATTTCAAAGTTGAAACTGGAAAAATGAAAGTCTCAGAGACTGATCTTGCTGCTTGGACTGAAAGTGGCGCGATTACTACACGTATTGATGCGATAGGGGCAGAGCCAAAACGTAGTGCTCGAAGTTACATCACAGATATCTTTGTATCAGGATTTAGAGTTGTCACTGATTTTGTCGCAGAGCGCGTGACAGCATTGAATGGATACTTTACGAATATCTTTGCTGAAAAAGCGACAACAAAAGAGCTCTGTGTTGGAGAAGGTGAGGAGGTGACCTGTATCACGAAGACACAACTCGATGCGCTCTTAAGTGGCGCAGTAACGACACCTGCAACTGAAGGAGGTGCCGCGGGGGGTAGCAATAGTACGACACTCACTATTACACTCAATGGCGCACCAGAGCAGATTATTACCATCGGTGCTGCATGGTCAGATCTCGGAGCGACCGCAGCAAACCATGTCGGTGAAATTATGGTCAGCGTTGATGGTGCTGCCGCAGTCATCGCAGGGAACGCAACAATCGATACTACAGTTCCAGGAACTCATACGCTTATCTACACCGCAACCAGTGAATCAGCTGAAACTGTTACCACAACTCGCACTGTCATCGTCACTGAAGCAGAAGTGGTTCCTCCAACACCTGAACCAGTTCCGACTCCAGAGCCAACCCCTGAACCTGAGCCAGTACCTGAGCCAGGAACAAGCGGAGAGGCTTCACCAACAGAAACTCCATAAGGCTGTAAAATGATTCGCTTTTAGGCTATACTCTGCCCATGTCAGACTATATCTTGACCGTAGGCATGGAGATCCATGTCGAATTAAAGACTCAGACAAAGATGTTTTGTGGTTGCGCAAACAACGCAGATGAAAAGCGACCAAATGTAAACATTTGCCCTGTGTGTATGGCCCACCCTGGTACGATTCCTGTGCCAAATAAAGAGGCAATACGTTCAGTCCTTCGTGTCGGTGCTGCAATCGGAGCAGAGCTCGCAGACTACAGCGAGTTTGATCGTAAGAGTTATTTTTATCCAGACCTACCCAAGGGGTATCAGTTGAGTCAGTACGAATATCCTTTTGTGAAAGGTGGTGTGCTTGGTGGTGTTGCGATTACTCGCATTCATCTTGAAGAAGATACCGCACGTTCTCAGCACGACCCAAAGACACAGAAAACACTCATCGACTACAATCGTGCAGGCGTCCCACTTATGGAGTTGGTCACTGAGCCTGTGATTCACAGCGGTGAACAGGCTGCGCAGTTTGCGAAAGAACTCCAAATGCTCCTGCGTGTTCTGGGTGTCTCGCATGCAAACATGGAGAAAGGTGAGATGCGTGTCGAGGCGAACATTTCAGTGAGTAAAGACCCAAACAAGCTCGGTACGAAAGTCGAAGTGAAAAACCTGAACTCATTTAACTCAGCACAGCGTGCGATTGAGTTTGAAATGAAACGCCACATAGAGACGCTTGAGAAGGGAGGTACTCTTGTTCAAGAGACGCGTGGCTGGGACGAAAACAAACAAGTCACTTTTAGTCAGAGAAAAAAAGAAGGTTCTGCAGACTACCGCTACTTCCCAGATCCAGACCTGCGAAAGTTTAAACTGAGTGAAGACTCAGAATTAAACCCAGCAGCTATCAAGGCAACACTCCCCGAGCTTCCTGACGCCATTCGAGCACGATACACAACGTACGGTATATCGAATGCAGATACTGAAGTGTATTTACTCGATGAAACAAAGCGCACCTTGCTTGAAGCAACAGTCCAGACTGTTGGAGCTTCTCATGCAAAACTTGCGAGTAATTATATTGTGACTGATCTTGCAGCGCTCGGCGACGTAACTATTGCGCCAGAGTCTTTTGCGAAGCTCATTATGCTCATTGTACGCAACACTATCTCATCTCGTGGTGCAAAGGATATCTTGCCGATACTCGTACAATCAGGAGGTGATCCAGAAACGATCGCAAAAGAGAAGGGGCTCGTACAGGTCTCGGATGAGAGTGCGCTCAAGAAAGTAGTGCAAGAAATAGTCGCAGCCAACCCAGCAGTGGTCGCCGATATTAAAGCAGGGAAGACACAACTCATGCAGTTCTTTGTTGGGCAAGCAATGAAGGCGCTTAAAGGTGCTGGTAACCCACAGATTCTCCAAAAAATTGTAAAAGAAGTCGTTGAGGCTCAATAGGACGGTGTGCCGTATACTATTGTCGCATATCTATTCCTGGGGACTAGGTACGGACATGGTTGGTATAAGTACCCAAAAAACGCTTTATACACAGGTAAAAGATGTCTTATGATTGTCTTTTATTGTACTATGTCTTTATGGTAAATGAGACGGAAGTTACGATAGAACGAGCAATCCAACTCACTGGTTTTTCACACCATCATCTTGAACGTCTTATAAAAGCAGGAGTTGTTGAGTCATCAGAGAAAGATGGTGTCAGGCTGTTAAAGGTTGCTTCGCTTGAAGCGCATTCAGAAAAGAGAGCACAGAAACGAGCACAAAAAAAAGAAGCTCGTGCAGCTGAACAAGAAGAATCAATAGTGACCGATGGTGCAAAGTATGTCTCGCTCAATCGTGCCTCACGACTCTCTGGGTACACCCAAGAGTACATCCAAAATCTTACGACTGAAGGTGTCGTACATACAAAACTTTTAGGAGAGCGTTTATATATTGATATCGAATCACTCTTTGCGCATCGTCGTGCTATTCACGCCCAGCAGGCAAAATGGTATGAAGAGCAGGCACTCGCGAAGACACGCGCGAAAAAAGAAGAGCCTGTTATTGTCCATCGTGTGAGTATATATAACAAAGATGAATCCCCACTGTTCCCAGTTCTTTCAAGTAAACACCACCATGAAGCACCAGTCGCAGAAGAGCGCATGCAGACAGGCTCCCGACTCAAAACTGTTGTAGCTGAGCGACCTCGAAAAAGTACTCCATCACCATTTGCTGTTGCAGCACCTGAGCGACCAGTTGCGGTGAAGGTTGCACAGCCGGTGCAGACACGGGCGGTACAACAAGAAGTGCAGCGAGATATGCCACGCGTCGGGCGACACAAGCAGCCATCAAAACTACTTCGCGCGTGCGCGCAATTCATTACCATCTCTGCGGCAGCACTGAGTCTCTATATTGCTACAACCCTTGCGTTTGCCCAGCCACAGACTGCACGCACTGCCTATGTGGTAGGAGATATTCTTGGTCTCACAGAGGCGACAATTTCGTATTACAGCAAGTAATTTCTATCCACAGAAGATGCAATCAAAAACGTATATGCACGGTATACTTTGACTATGACATTTACGCCTGAAGATGTGGCTGATAACGATATTCCAGCAACGCCGTATTTTACGGTGTCTGAGTATGTAAAGCGCGTGCGAGCACTTGCACTAGCTCTGTTGTTGGTTGGCTCTGCAGTTGTTGTCGCAGACCCTGAGTTTGGCACGTACACCATTGGGCAAGTACAGGCTGGAGCAGCGGTCATGACTGAAGCATTTGATACAGTCACGCGCATGTATCAGTCAGGTCTCGCGTCGCTTGCTTTATAAAATAACAATTAAGATTATGGTACGAGTTGGTATAAATGGTTTTGGTCGCATCGGAAGAGCATTTCTCCATGCATCACGACATTACAGTGGTGTTGAAGTTGTTGCGGTCAATGACTTGGGTGATGTAGAAAACCTTGCGTACCTCTTAAAGTATGACTCTGTCTATGGACGTGCACCATTCCCGGTGCAGTTTGAAGAAGGTGCACTTATAGTTGACGGGAAACGCATTGCTGTTTCAAAAGAGAAAGATCCAGCACAGATTAAGTGGGGAGCAATGGGCGTCGATGTTGTTGTTGAATCAACAGGATTTTTTACTGAGTATGCAAAAGCAAAGGCACACCTCCAGGGTGGTGCTAAGCGAGTCGTGATTTCAGCTCCTGCAAAAGGTGATGCAAGCGATGGAACGACCATCCTCATGGGGGTCAACGAAAGTGATTTCCCGAAGACACAAGTCACCTCAAATGCATCATGCACTACGAACTGCACCAGTCCATTGGTTGCGATTCTTGATGCCGCAATTGGTATCGACAAAGCACTGCTCAATACAACACATGCCTACACCGCAACACAGATGATTGTTGATGGTCCTGGTGGAAAGGCAGATATGCGTCGCGGACGTGCTGCGGCAATAAACCTTGTACCATCTTCAACCGGCGCAGCAAAAGCAACCGCGGAAGTACATAAACAGATTTCTGGAAAGTTTGACGGTATCGCGATTCGCGTACCGGTACCCGCAGGTTCTATGGCTGACATTACGTTCATTGCGAAACGTGAGACAACGGTAGAAGAGGTGAACAATATTCTACGAACTGCAGCAAAAGACGCGCGATGGGAAGGTATCTTTACCGCTACCGATGAGCTTCTTACGTCAACCGATATCGTGGGAGATCCGCACGCATCTATCGCAGATCTCACAATGACTCGTGTGATTGGAAACTTGGTAAAAGTGCTCGCGTGGTACGACAACGAGATGGGCTATACAAACTCACTTGTGCGCCATGTCATAGCCGCAGGCAAGACACTCTAGTATTTGATATACTACTCACATGAAAGTATATCTCGCATCTGACCATGCAGGGTTTGAACTGAAGAAGATACTCGTTGATTTCTTACAAGGCGAATCGTTTGAAGTAGAAGACTGTGGTCCGTATGAGTATGATGCTGCGGATGACTACCCACCACTTATCGCAGCAGGTGCTTCAAAGCTGAGTGCTGATGCTGCAGCTGGAAAGGACAGCAAGGCAATAGTACTCGGCGCTTCAGGGCAAGGTGAGGCAATGGTTGCAAACCGATTCTCTCATGTGCGATGCGCAGTCTACTATGGTGCACCGCAAGGTGAGCAGGTCGACATGTCAGGGAAGTCGCTTTCTATGATTCAGTCCACACGGGCACATAACAATGCAAATTGTCTTTCGCTCGGGGCTCGCTTCCTTGATATTGATACAGCAAAGAAGGTTACTCTTGAATGGCTCAAAGAGCCGTTCTCTAATGAATCCCGCCATGAACGACGTATCAACGCTATCGAGTCTGTACGCTGAGCACATTACCCCAGCGCTCCTTGAATCATCTGAGGAGGCTTTTTTCCTACAGTTTGAACTGTATCAGCACTTTGCGAGGCACCTCCATATTGATGTATGCGACGGTGCCTTTGTGTCATCATTGACCGTACCTTATATCTCCACACAAACGATTGCCTCAGATTTTTTTCATCAGCTTGATTTAAAACTGATAGATACAGAGGTGCACCTTATGGTTGCTGATCCACATAACATCGGTTGCGATTTTATCCGAGCAGGGGCAAAGCGCATCGTTGCACAGTGGGAGAGTTTTACCTCGCCTGAAGAATTGCGAGGCGTTATTGATTCATGGGAATCACGCGGAGCAGCCGTGGGGCTTTCTATACTTGTGCCTACTGATATTGAGCCACTACTTCAATATCTTGCAGCCGACACTCGCGTTGTGTCTGCGCAGGTCATGAGCATCGACCCTATTGGTATGCAAGGACGCCCGTTTGATACACGCGCACTCGTGCGCATCAAAGAAATTCGGAAACGATTTCCGCACATTGAAATCAGTGTTGATGGTAGTATGAATGCTCAGAGTATCCCAACAGTATTTCATGCAGGTGCAACACGCGCAGTCGTAGGTTCTGCGGTTAGCAAGCAGCCCTATCCACCAGATGCATACAAAGCACTTTGTGAGCAGGTAGTAAAAATAATGAAATAGCATGGAGTACGCACCTGTTCAAGAAACGAGCTCATATATACTCAGGTTGTATCGTGGTGAAGCAGTGCATGAAACTATTGCAGCTTTTTGTGCGGCAAAGGATATTAAGAATGCATGGTTTACAGCGCTCGGTGCAATCGAGTCCATTGAGCTTGGGTACTATTCACTTGAAAAGAGGTCATACTTTTGGAAGGAATACGCAGCAGCTCACGAAGTTGTTACTATGGTCGGCAATATTGCACTTGTAGATGGGGCTCCCTTTTTGCATATTCACACTACAATTTCCGACGATGAAAATGCAGTCTACGGCGGACATCTCAAAGCAGGGATAGTCGCAGTTACACTTGAGGTGCAATTGACAGCATACAATACGAATATTGAGCGAACGTACGATGAAGTCACAGGGTTGAAACTCATGAGCTGTCCTCATGTGCACGCCTAGCGCTTTTGAATATACGGTATACTGTTTCTATGGAATTACTTACCCAAGAGAAAGAACAGTTTCTTACAAAAATGGCAACGACTGTTCGCGAGGACATTATACAAATGCTTCTTGCGGCTGGGTCAGGTCATACTGCTGGACCCCTTGATATGGCAGATATTTTCACACTGCTCTATTTCCACGTGATGAAACATGACCCAAAGAATCCTACATGGAAGGATAGAGATATGCTCGTGCTTTCGAATGGTCACATCTGCCCAGTGCAGTATGCGTCAATGGCGCGCGCTGGGTATTTTCCGGTGGAAGAACTTGCGACACTCAGAAAGTTTGGTTCACGCTTGCAGGGTCATCCACACCGAGAATGGCTTCCAGGGATAGAAGCAAGCTCAGGGCCGCTCGGCTCTGGCCTCTCACAGTCAGTAGGTATGGCACTTGCTGACCGAGTAGATAAAGGACATTTGAGTGAAAAGTTCATTTACTGTCTCACGGGGGATGGAGAATTAAATTGCGGTGTGATTTGGGAAGCAGCAATGCTCGCTGGAAAAGAGCGACTCCACAATCTTATCGTCATTATCGATAGAAACGGTATTCAGATTGATGGTTACGTGCATGACATTATGCCACTTGAGCCATTGCGCGAAAAATGGGAATCATTTGGCTGGCATGTGCAAGACGCTGACGGACATTCGTTCCGTGAGATGTACGATGCGATTGGTCGTGCACAGGCGACTATTACACAGCCTTCAGTCATCATCGCTCACACGATAGCGGGCAAAGGTGTCCCACAGTTCGAGCGAGACTATCATTGGCATGGAATGCCTCCGAATAAAGAGCAGGCAGATATGGCGCTCCGCGCGCTGCGCTCACTTGGTGGACAAGTTGAAGCAACTCATCACGACTAAGCTGTCCATAACTCATAGACAATACAGGTGCGCCGTGCGACAGTATTGAGATGGACTCTGCGGTTATGTTTGGAAGTGTTGCGGCACTCCTTGGTGTTATTCAGTATGTGCCGTACATTCGTGACACATGGGCAGGGAAGACCAAACCTCATGCATTCTCTTGGTTTGTGTGGAGCGTGCCGACACTGATAGTTTTTGCTGCGCAACTCGTTTCAGGTGGCGGTGCAGGCTCATGGACAACTGGAGTGAGTGCCCTTATGTGTACGATTATTTTTATACTTGCGCTCCGTTTTGGAGATAGAGAACGTACAACCCTTGACTATATATTGCTTGGAGTATCACTCATTGCACTCTTTTTGTGGTGGCTGACGAGTGACCCGCTCCTTTCCGTTATCTTGGTAACAGCTGCAGATGTCATTGGTTTTGGTCCAACAATACGAAAATCTATGCAAGCTCCTTACGAAGAGACTGCGTTTACATACTGGATTTCAGGGTTCAAGTGGATATGCTCACTCATTGCACTCAATGAATTTTCAGCGATTACTATGACGTATCCGCTCGCAATGATTGTTGCAAATTGGGGATTTGTTGCTTTGTTGTATTATTATAGACACATGTATGACACACATTCAGTACAGTGATTTTGAAAAAGTAGACATTCGCGCAGGCAAGATTATTGCTGTCGCAGATTTTCCAGAAGCTCGTAAGCCTGCATATCAGCTTACAATAGATTTTGGCCCAGAGATTGGGATCAAAAAAAGCTCAGCACAAATCACAAAGCACTACAACAAGGAATCTCTTATCGGTATGCGCGTTATGGCTGTCGTCAATTTCCCCCCAAAACAAGTAGCGCATTTCATGTCTGAGGTCTTAACGCTCGGTTTTCCTGATGTAGATGGCCAGGTTGTACTTGCGACTATTGAGCGCGATGTCCCACTTGGGGGGAAGCTGTTTTAAAAAATAAGGTACAATATACCCATGCTTAACAACTCGCTCCGCTTGAATGAAAAAATATTTTCCGAAAAACCGGATGCAGCGGCAACGCGCATTGGCTTCGGTGACGGCCTGCTCGAGGCGGCAAAAGCCGATGAGCGCATCGTTGGACTCTGTGCTGATTTGACCGAAAGTACGCAAATGCACAAGTTTCGTGACGCATTTCCGACGCGTTTTGTTGAGATTGGTGTTGCAGAGCAGAACTTGGCTGCAGTAGCGTCTGGTATGGCGGCTATGGGTAAAATTTCTTTCATTTCATCTTACGCGATGTTCAGCCCAGGAAGAAACTGGGAGCAGATTCGCACAACTGCAGCATACAATGGTATGCCAGTGAAAATCATTGGCTCGCATGCGGGCATATCTGTTGGTCCAGATGGAGGAACACACCAAGCAATCGAGGACATTGCACTCATGCGCATTATTCCGCGTATGACCGTTGTGTACCCTTGTGATGCACATCAGGCACGACTCGCGACACTTGCGATTGCAAAAGATGATAAATTGCCTGCATACCTCCGACTTGCGCGCGAGAAGACCGCAATTATTACAACTCCTGAAACTCCATTTGAACTTGGAAAAGCACAAGAACTCTGGCGCTCAGGGTCACCCAAGATCGCACTCCTTGCAACAGGCACACTTGTTCATAACACACTACTTGCAGCAAAAAAGCTTGAAGAGCAGGGCATTGGTTCAGTTGTTTTAAATATTCATACCATTAAGCCTCTTGATGAGGCTGCAATCATAGCTGTAGCAAAAGAATGTGGTGCAGTTGTAACTATTGAAGAACATCAAATAGCAGGAGGACTTGGTGGGGCAGTTGCGGAAGTACTCGCACGCAATCATCCGACCAAACAAGCGTTTATCGGTGTGCACGATGATTTCGGGCAATCAGGCACGATGGCGGAACTCTGGAAGTACTACAAGCTTGATACAGATTCTATTATTGAGGCTGCGAAAAAAATTATTTCGTAACTCCTGCCTTTGCGAGAGTGAGGAGTCTTCTCGCTTCCTCCAGTTCTTCGATGAGTGAATCTCTGACAGAGGTGCTTCATAGTTTATGATCGTGTTTCAGATGCCTGAGAGCCATAATAAGAAGAGGTGTCACTGGTTCCCACTTTTTTGCAAGTCTACCTCGGAGTTCTTTTGGTTTTTCAAGTATACCAAGAGCATTATCTAAGAAATCAGATACTTTTACTAAGAGCGCACGCTCGTCAGTCACGAGTCCTAAAATAAATTCTCGGTACTCAGGCTTTTTATGCCCAAGTCGTGGCTGCTTTTTTGTAAGCAAAGTAACGATATCTCTCGCAGCCTCGCCAAACAGTTCTTCGAAGCGTGCGACACGGTCGACACGTTCGCCGTTTTTTATACGCATTAAAAGACTGAGTGCTTCTGGCTGATCTTCCACAGCATCATGGAGGAGTGCTGCGACAAGGCAATCCGCGTCTGCTCCTGGTGTGCGAATGACACGCAGTGCGACACGTAAGATATGGTGTGTGTAGGGACCATCTGAGCGCGGATCTTGTCGTGCGTGGAGGTGCATGGCGAGATGGTACGCATGGTCGATACGCTCACGCTCAACGTCAGAAAAATCTTTCGCATCAACTACTACAAAAAGCTCTTTTGAAAGTGTCTCAATCTCAGAAATATACGGTGCCTCACGGCGTTGCTGTGCCTCAAGTCTTGCCACAGATTCAATCGTAGCATGCCTTTTTACTCAAAGTAGTAGATGTTTTGCCTACAATGAATGAAAGCGGTATAAGCGAAACTGCGTGCTGTTTTGGGAATTTAGACTGAGACCACTACAGGGATAACGATAGGTCGCTTGTTGGTCTGCTGGAACAAGAATTGTTCAACCGCCTCAGCAACTTCAGTCTTGATAGCTTCTGCATCAATCGGATATGCACGCTGCGCGATACGCTCAGCATGTTTTTTGATGATAAGTCGTGTTTGCTGGAGTAGGTCTTGTGACTCGCGTAGGTAGATGAAACCACGAGAGATGATATCAGGTGACTTGCGGAGACGTCCCGTTTTTTGGTCGAGTGTTGCGACGACCACGAAGATGCCGTCGGTTGCGAGGGTCTTTCGGTCTCTGAGTACTGTTGTCTGAATATCAGAAACAGTATGTCCTTCTACAACGCGAGTGTTTGCTGGTGCTTTCACATCAAGCTTCACAATCTTCTCACCCTCGTCTCGGATTTCGATGATAGAGCTGTTATCAGGGATGACGATATTCTCTTTTGCGATGCCAATACTTTCTCGCATCAAGTCACCATGGTTGCGGAGTTTGTAGTGGTAGCCGTGCTGTGGAATGAAGAACTTTGGACGTACGTGATGGTGAATCCATCGGTATTCTTCTCGGTATCCGTGACCTGAGGCGTGTACATCAGATGATTGGTAGGTAACGAGGAATGCTCCTTGTCGAGAGAGGTTGTCTTTGAGTCGCTGGACTGAGCGCTCGTTTCCTGGAATGACTGATGATGAAAGCACTATGGTATCGTCGGTGCGCAGCTTGATGTACTTGTGTGTCTTATTTGCCATGCGCATGAGTGAGGCGTATTCATCTCCCTGCGCACCCGTTACAAGCACTACCACTTTTTCCGGAGGGTAGTTCTCAATCTCTTCCACAGGAATGAGTGTGCCTTTTTGTGCTTTGAGCATGCCAAGTTCCTCGGCGATGAGGATATTTGTCTTCATTGAGCGACCATCCACGACAACCTTGCGGCCGTTGCGTTCAGCAATCTCAACAATCTTAATCACACGCTCAAGTTGTGATGCAAACGTACCAATGAAGATGCGCTTGAGTGTTTTATCACCGATGATTTCTTCAAATGTTTTGAAGACTCGACTCTCAGGAATTGACCAGCCTGGGATTTCACAGTTCGTTGAATCCATCATCAAAACAAGTGGCCGCTCCTTCTCGAAGATTTTAAATTCTGCCTCTTCTTCTGCGTGGACGACACCACCTTCATGAGTGAGCTTGATGTCACCCGTCAGTACAACGTTTCCAACAGGTGTTTTTATGACCACACCCATAGAATCTGGAATTGTGTGAGTAACGCCGAAGAACTGAATAGTGAGACTACCCATTTTCATCACGGTGTTTTTTTCGACTTCGCGAACATCCATTGGATCAAGGTGTGGGAACTCCTCATGTCGCTTCTTGATCATCGCTGCAGTGAGGCGGCGTGTGTAAATCGCTGGGTTGCCGATTGAGGTGATGATATACGGGATACCTCCAATGTGGTCGAGGTGGCCGTGTGTGATAACCATACCGCGAATGCGATCCTTGTTATCTTCGAGATATCCTGTGTTTGGAAGGATATAGTCAATGCCAGGCGTATCATCTTCAGGGAAGGCAAGACCACAGTCGACAACGATAATATCGTTTTCGTATTCAATTGCAGTCATGTTTCGTCCGATTTCTTCTACTCCACCAAGCGGAATGATGCGCACGGTGCGCGGTGCAAGTTCAGGAATAACGTTTCCGTCGCGTCCAGGACGTGTTGGGACGTGGTTAACCATTTTTACCTCTTTACGTCGTCCGCCACCGCGGCTGTGTCCACCGTGAGAGCGTCCACCGCCTGCTGGGGCAT
>JACCDR010845734.1_pt1 | contig 15354 bp, 17 predicted proteins | sample 7446431 | NCBI WGS metagenome assembly JACCDR01 (sample SAMN15323443, study PRJNA562643) | freshwater metagenome | isolation source: river surface water | place: USA:Blue River Watershed | collected 2017-08-17 | reverse complement strand
ATAAGGTGCTAAATAGGGTAAAGGAGATAAAAGATAAAAGAGATGCTATTTTTGAAGAGTATAATTCAATATCTACAGAAGATATTGAAAAGTTGAATAAAATTATACCTGAAACAGTAAACACTGTAGTTATATTTAATGATATTAGTTCTGTCGCAGCTCAGTATGGTCTATCTGTAACAGATTATAAAGCTGACAGTAATACAACAAACAACTCTGCGGTAACAGATACTACTTCAACTGAACCTTATAAAAAAACTAATTTAACTATAACGATGACTGGTCCATACACACAGTTCGTTGAGTTTTTACAGAAAGTTGAATCAAGCTTGAGACTCACTGATATAGTTCAGTTAGGTATCAAGGGTGGATCGTCAACAGGGCCTATAACAGCGCTAGAATACACAATTCATGCAACTGTTTATTCTTTAAAATAATATTATGAATGTATCACCTCTAATTCAAAAAATAATAGTAGCCGTATTAGTTATCTCAGCATTGGGATATATCATATTTAATACTTTGACAGGTGAAGTTCCACTTGAGGAGGGTGTTTCTATAGTTTCTCCACAAGGTGAGGAGATTTTGATTTTGGCTGATAGATTAGAGAGCATAAATATAGATACTGACCTTTTTTCTTCACCACTTTTTACAAGTTTGGTTGATATTTCTGTGCCTATAATCGAAGAACCAAAAGGCAGACCAAATCCTTTTGCTCCTATTGGAAATGACTCTGTTTCAACAGGATCAGTTAGAGTTCCTTAGTAAAAAACTAAATATGGATATTATTCAAATACTAGTACAAAAAGGATTACTGGATAAAAAGGACGTTGACTCAATCAAAGATGAGGCAGTTTCATCTGGTTTAACTATTGAACAAGCTTTGATAAAAAGAGGTATTTCTCCTCACGATATACTTCTTGCTAAGGGGGAATATTTTGATGTTCCAACAAAAAATCTAAGTGAAGTTGTTATAACAGAGAAAATCCTTAAGTATATACCTGAAGATTCAGCTTCACACTACCACCTTATTCCTATTGCGGTTACAAAAGGTGTTCTAGAAGTTGGTATGGTTAATCCAGATGATATAGAAGCAAGGGATGCATTGAATTTCATATCATCCAAAACAGGGATGCCTTTTAAAATTTTCCTAATTACTGAAACTGATTTTGAAAAAGTTTTTGCACAGTATAAAGGTTTTTCAGCAGAAGTTTCTAAATCTCTATCTGAGCTAGAGAACGAGCTAAAAATGGAAACTAGTTTGGCAGAGGAGAGGGTTAAGGCGGAAAATGCAGATACCACAGCACAAGATACTCAACTTGCCGAAGATGCTCCTGTAACAAAAATAGTAGCAACAATACTTCGATATGCAACAGATGGAAATGCATCTGACGTCCACATAGAACCATGGAGAGAAAATGTAAAAGTTAGGTTTCGTGTTGATGGTACCATGAACACAAGTCTTATGCTTCCTATTAAGGTGCATCCTGCTGTGGTTGCACGTATAAAAATCCTTAGTGAAATGAGACTTGATGAAAAGAGAAAACCACAAGATGGAAGATTTACTACAAGAATAGATGATAGAAAAATCGATTTCCGTGTATCTACTTTTCCAACATATTTCGGAGAAAAAGTCGTGATGAGACTTTTGGATCAAGAAAAGGGTGTGAAAGGTCTAGATAAGCTAGGTCTTAGTGAAAGAAATATCAGTATGATAAGGGCTGCGATAAAGAAACCTTTCGGTTTAATTCTTATTTCTGGTCCAACGGGTTCAGGAAAAACAACAACACTTTATTCTATGTTAAATGAGTTGGATAGAGAACATCAAAATGTTCTTTCTCTTGAGGATCCTATCGAGTATAACATTGAAGGAATTTCTCAATCTCAAGTTCAAGCTGACATTGGATACACTTTTGCATCTGGACTTAGAACTACACTTCGTCAAGACCCGGATGTGATCATGGTGGGAGAGATTCGTGATAAAGAAACTGCTCAACTGGCTATTCAAGCAGCGCTTACTGGACACCTTGTGCTTTCAACTATACACACCAATACAGCTACAGGTGTTATACCAAGACTTATAGATATGGGTGTGGATCCTTATCTTATTGCTCCTACACTTATTCTAGCTATGGCGCAAAGACTAACTCAGGCATTGTGTCCTGATGCTGGTAAACCGGAAAAAATTGAAGGTAGTTTAAGGGCGATGATAGATAAGCAATTTAGTGATCTTCCACAGAAATATATTGATGAGCTTGATCTAAAGGATTCTGTGTATCATGTGGGTTCTAGTGATGAGTGTCCAAACGGTACAAGAGGAAGAATCGCCGTGATGGAGGTGTTTGAAATGGACAAGGATCTTGAAGGGGCGATACTAAAGGGGGCAAATGAACTAGAAATTGCAAAAATAGTTAGACAGAAAGGAATGATAACTATGAAAGAGGACGCAATAATCAAATCAATGAATAAGCTAGTTCCTTTTGAAGAAGTTAACATGTTATAATTAAATTAATACCATGGAAGCTGAGAAAAAAAATTTAAAAATACTTTTGATTGATGATGACCGTTTTCTATTGGACATGTATATTTTAAAGTTTAAGAAATCTGGTTTGGATATCGACACAGCTTCAAACGGAACTAACGCTCTAGAGAAGATAAGGTCAGGGGAGATTTACGACATAATACTTTCTGACATAATCATGCCGGGTATGGATGGGTTAGAGCTTCTAAAAACAATACGGACAGAAAAAATATTACCAAATGCGACGATAATCATGTTAACAAATCAGGCAGATGATTATGATAAAGCAAAAGCACTTGGGGTTGATGGTTATATTATTAAAGCGACAACAATCCCGTCAGAAGTTGTTGAGAAAGTATTAGCAATTTATAAAAATAAGAAAAAATAAAATGTCTTCAGATTATAAAAAAGATTTTGAAAGTTTGGTTTCGCTTATGGTACAAGAAGAGGCATCAGATTTGCATTTATCTGAAGGCAGAAAACCTACAGTTAGAGCTTCTGGAATACTTATACAACTTGAGAATTATCCAGAAATGACACATGCAGACATGAAGGGGATACTTGAGGCACTACTCGATGATGTCAAAAAAGAAGTATTTGCAAAAAAGAAAGAAGTAGATTTTTCTTATTTAACAACTGAGGGTTCAAGACTTAGAGCAAATGCTTTTCATAGAATGGATAAAATTAGTATTGCATTTAGACTTATTCCTAAAAAAATAAAAACTCTTGCAGAATTAAAGATTCCTAGTATTTTGGAAACATTCACTAGAAAAAAACAAGGTTTCTTTCTTGTTGTGGGTCCTACAGGACAAGGGAAGAGTACAACTTTGGCTGCTCTAATTGAAATGATCAACCAAGAAAGACTGGCTCACATTGTAACTATTGAAGATCCAGTAGAGTATGTTTTTGAGTCTAAGAAATCAATAATCGATCAAAGAGAGGTATTGGAAGATACTCCAGATTTTCACACAGCTTTACAAGGAGCATTTCGTCAGGATATTGATGTGCTTATGATAGGAGAAATGAGAACACCAGAGGATATAGCAACTGCTGTAACTGCCGCTGAAACAGGACACTTGGTTTTCTCTACACTTCACACCAACAATGCTGCTCAGACCATAGATCGTATTATTGATTCTTTTGACACAATGGCACAGAAACAGATCAGAACTCAATTATCGTCATCATTGTTAGCAGTTTTTTCACAAAGACTTATTCCAACTGTTTCTAAAGGGTTAGTTCCTTCTGTGGAATTACTAATAAACAATAGTGCAGTAGCCAATCTAATTAGAGAGGGTAGAACTCATGAAATAAACTCTGTGATTGAGACAAGTTCTGATCAGGGCATGATTGACTCAAATAGATACTTAAGTGACTTGGTGAGAGCAGGTGAAATATCAATTGAAAATGCATACCTATATTCACAAAACTCAAAAGGTTTAGAAAGAATGTTGTAAAATATAAGAATATAATCTGATGATTTTTAAATATAAAGCAATAACCAATACTGGTGAACAGAGAAGCGGTACGATAGAGGCTTTTAATGTTGATATTGCTATAAATCAACTACAAAAAACAGGTTTGATTATTTCTCAAATAACCTCCAATGAAGATAAGGAATTTAAGATTCCACTTCTTTCGTTTATGAACAGAATATCTAATAAAGATATTGTTATTCTGTCGAGACAAATAGCTACACTTTTTCAAGCTCAGGTTTCAGCACTAAGAATTTTTAGACTTTTGAGTGAACAAGCAGAGAATCCTTTATTAAAAAAATATCTCATAACTATTTCAGAGGATATACAAGGAGGAAGCTCAATATCTAATGCAATCGAGAAGTATCCAACTGCCTTTTCTAGTTTTTATGTAAACATGGTTCGATCTGGAGAAGAGTCTGGAAAACTAGACGAAATATTTAACTACTTGGCAGACTATATGGATAGAACATATGAAGTAACCTCAAAAGCAAAAAATGCTCTTATTTACCCTGCTTTTATTATTCTTACTTTTATTGGGGTTATGGTGATTATGTTTACAGTTATTATCCAAAAAATTGCTCTAATGATTGTTGATTCTGGTCAACCAGTTCCTTTTTATACAAAAGTTGTTTTGTGGATAAGTGATTTGTTGGTAAATAATATAATACTTATAGGTATCGGAGTTGTTGTTATTTCTTATCTAGTATGGAGATATGTCAGAACAGAAGAGGGTTCATTGTATCTAGATAAACTGAAATTAGATGTGCCATATATAGGAAGTTTGTACAGAAAACTTTATCTTTCAAGAATATCTGACAACCTAAATACTATGATTATCTCTGGTATTCCAATCATTAAGGCTTTGGAGATAACGTCTGCGGTAGTGGATAATAAAATATATCAAGGAATACTAACAGACGCTTTAAAGAAAGTTAAAGAGGGAACTCCTTTGTCTGAAGCTTTTTCTCAACACAAAGAAATTCCAGTGCTTCTAAGTCAAATGATAAAAGTTGGAGAAGAGACAGGTGAACTTGGTAGTATTTTGAAATCTCTTGCAAAGTTCTACCAGAGAGAGGTTACGTCGGCAGTAGATACACTAGTTGGACTTATTGAGCCTGTGATGATTGTGGGTTTGGGATTGGGAGTGGGATTTTTGTTAGCGGCTGTATTGATGCCAATCTACAACATCGCTTCCGCAACATAATTTATGGTCTTTTTACTCAATCTCATCTTCTAAAATTTGAAAAACATCTTCACCGTACTATCTGTACGCCTCAGATGATTTTTTAAATTTTATAAGCGACCTTGAGCAAAAATCCGCATAAATTTTAACTTATTATTTATGCAGATTGTGAAATTTTAAATGAGGTAATAAATTGTGTATAATAAAATTAATATGAATTATAAAAAAGGTTTTACATTAATTGAACTTTTGATGGTAATAGCGATCATTGGTTTACTTTCAACTATTGTTTTAACAGCTTTATCGGGCGCTAGAAACAGGGGAAGTGACGCAGCTGTAAAAAGCAACCTTAACAGTATACGTTCTGCCGCTGATCTTTATTTCGATAACAACGGCACTTCTTATGGGACTTTCGCTATTGGTAACTGTGTTTCAGGGGCTGGAATGTTTAGTAATCCAACAATAATTTCAGCTATAAACGCAGCAATTTCAGCTGGAGATGGTAGTTCTAGGTGTGTTGCTTCGGTAAGTAGCTACGCTGTGGCTGTGGGCATGAAAACTATAGGTCAGTCTTGGTGTATAGATAGCACTGGCAAGTCTAAATTATTCTTAGGTAACCCAGTTTCAGCTATATCGGGTTCTAGTTGTAACTAATTAGTTGTTTATCCACAGTACCTCTTTAATACTCTGGCTATAGTTGTATAATATGTATATTCGTTTAGTAAAAACGGTAAACTCTCAAAATGTAAATAGCGAGAGGAACGGTCGAGTGGTAAAATTTAATTTATTTATAAGAAAAAATAATAATTTCAAAAATTAATTATGTCAAAAAGATTTTCACAAGGTTTTACACTTATTGAGTTGCTAGTTGTTATCGCGATTATCGGTATCTTGTCATCAGTTGTATTAGCATCACTAAACACTGCAAGAGGAAAGGGTGCTAACGTTGCTGTAAAAAGTAACCTTAACAACATGAGAGCTGCAGCAGAGCTTTACTACGACAACAACTCAAATGTTTACACAGGTTTCTGTGCTACACAAACAGCAGCTATGGCTTCAGCAGCTTCAGCAGGAGGAGGAACAGCAGGTGCTTCATCTAACGATTGTAATGACGCAGCAGGAGCATGGGCAGCATATTCATTGCTAAAAGTTGCAGAAGGTACAACAGTTCTATGGTGTGTTGACTCAACTGGTGCATCAAAGGGCCAGACAGCAGGAAACCAAACAACTCTTGGAACAACAGCTACAGCTTGTATATAATCTGAAGTTCAAATTGTTATTTTGCAAAACCGGCTTATGCCGGTTTTGTGTTTATAAGTTTGTTGTTAATTGGTAACTTAATCTTGTATAATATATCTACATAAATAATTTAATATTAAACATATTCCAATGAAATACGGACTAAGAAAGGGTTTTACATTAATAGAGCTTCTCGTTGTTATTGCAATTATAGGTGTGCTTTCAAGTATTACTCTAACTCAGCTTAATTCATCAAGAAGTAAGGGTGCTGATGCTTCAGTTAAGTCAAACCTACAGAACATGAGGCCTGTTGCTGAGAATTTATACGATGCAGCTACTGGAACTAATGGTTTTAACCAGGTTTGCGCAAATGCAAGTATTTCTGCAATGCAAGCTGCTGCAGTTTCTGCTGGAGGTAATGGTGGAACATGTGCAAATGCAATCGGTTATTGGGTAGCATGGGCAGGTTTAAAAACAAACACAGCAAATGCTTGGTGTGTTGATAGTGTTGGAAACTCAAAACAAATTGTTAAACCAGTTGGAGGTATAACAGTGTGTCCTTAATTAAATGGATTTATTATTTATTACACTCGTATTTATACTAGGTACTCTGGTTGGGAGTTTTCTCAATGTGGTAAGTCTTCGTCATGGAACTGGTCTTTCTTCTGCAGTCGGAAGATCTAGATGTTTTACTTGTAACACACAACTGAAATGGTATGAACTCATTCCCGTTTTCAGCTTTCTATTTTTGAGAGGGGAATGCAGGACATGTAAAAGTAAAATATCATTACAATATCCATTGATTGAACTACTGACTGGATTAGTCTTTGTGGGGGTAATCATAAGACAGGTGAGTTTATGGCCAGTATATAGCGGTTTTGATAATGGCATGTTGTATTCTGCTCTTCTAGTTACGTATTACTTTTTAGTTTTCAGTATACTTTTTGTAATTATGGTTTATGATTTTTATCACAAAATCATCCCAGATTTTTTTGTTTATAGTTTTATCGTTCTCAGTCTTTCAAAACTACTCTTGTTTGTATATATAAAATATCCAGCAATAGGGACAGAGGATCTTTTTGATATGGCTTCTCCTCTAATTCTGTTTTTGTTTTTTGCCTTCATGTGGCTAGTTTCTCATGGAAGATGGATAGGTTTTGGAGATGCTAAACTAGTTTTTGGTATTGGTGCATTGCTCGGTTTTACATATGGGGTTGGGGCGGTTGTGCTCGGTTTCTGGATAGGTGCCGTATGGAGCATATTGTTGATACTTAGAAGTAAAATCAATAATAATGAAAACAATATTGGTTTAAAATCTGAAATACCTTTTGCTCCATTTTTAATATTGGGGACAATTATAGTTTTTATTTTTAGGTTAGATGTGATGAATCTAACAACTCTTTTTGGTGTATAAAATATATGTATAAAATAAATAAAGCTTTTTCACTTATAGAACTGATAGTAAGTGTATCAATAATTTCATTGATATTATCTGTTGTTCTGTATAACTATGGAGGTTTTAACGACAAACTTGCTCTATCTGCTGCATCTCAAGAGTTGGCTATATCTGTGAGACAGGCTCAAGCTTATGGAATAAATGTTAAAGAGTCATCTGTAAGTAGTGGGCAGTTTAATTATGCTCACGGTATATATTTTAGTACTCAAACTCCATCAAGTTATGTGATTTATGTTGATGTTAACTCAAACAATGTTTATGATTCTGGCGGAGGTGAACTAGTTGAGACTGTTAGTTTAAGAAATGGAGTAACGATAAATAACATATGTGACTCTGGGAACTGTCCTGCATCTGGCGTTGCTAGGATGAGCATAAACTTCTTGAGACCAAACCCAGATGGAAGAATATACTTTTTAAATAGTAGTGGAAGTGTTGTGTCTGGACCAATTTCATACGGTAGAGTTCAACTAAGATCTCCGAAGGGAACATTTTCTTATGTTATTATTGAAAGTACAGGTCAAATAGTTGTTCAATAAAATGATTTTAAGTAAAAGCACAAAAAAAGGTTTTACGCTTATCGAAATCATGGTTTCGATTTCTGTTTTTTCTATAGTCATGCTGATTTCAAGTGGCTCTATATTTAGTGTCTTCGATGCAAACAGGAAGTCACAAACACTTAGAAGTGTTATGGATAATTTGAATTTATCTCTCGAGTCTATGACAAGAACTATTCGCTTCGGCAGTAGATATCATTGTGATATTAATCAAGGAGGGGGATTAAATACAACTAGAGATTGTGCTGGTGGTGCAACTTCAATAGCTGTTTTGGATTCACAAGGTCAACAAGTTGTGTACAGACTAGATGGTACACGAATATCAAGAAGTATTAATGGTGGAGCGTATCAATATATCACCGGCACCGATGTTTCAATAAATAGTTTGAATTTTTATGTGCTTGGATCAGACACTTACTCGGCTACAAATAACGTGATCCAACCTAAGGTGATTATGTCCATAACTGGTCATGCCGGAGCAAAGGCTTCAAGTCGTACTGATTTTAGATTGCAAACAATGGTGTCCCAGAGACTTTTTGATTCACAATAAAACCATGAATAACAAATATAAAAAAACAGGTTTTACATTAGTAGAGACACTTGTCGCCATAAGTATTTTATCTCTATCTATACTTGCAGGTTTTACAGCTGTTCAGAATGGGCTAAAGTCTTCTCTTACAGCAAAAAATCAAGTAGTTGCTTTCTATCTAGTTCAAGAGGCAATGGAGTATGTAAAAAATAAAAGAGACAATAATGCCTTAGATTTTATAAATGGAGGACCAAGTACATGGCTAACAGGGTTGTCTGCGTGTAGTAGTCCATCTGTTTGTTATATAGATGTTCCTTCGGATGTTATCACTGCTTGCTCGGGTGTTAACACAACTTGTCCAAATCTTGTTATTAAAACTTCAAATGGCTTATATGGTTACAATGCAGCTGGGGTAACCACTAACTTTAAAAGAGCTATATCTTATCAAGTAGTAAGTGCTGATGAGGTGACTTTTACAGTATGGATAAGTTGGACACAGGGATTAAGTACTAAATCATTTCAAGTAACGAAGTCGTTGTTTAACAGATTACAATAAAATGATAAATAAACTAAATAAAAAACAAGGCTTTACTATGTTGGTGGCTGTAATAGTAACAGGAATGCTACTTATAATAAGTTTTGCCGTTGTAAATATTGCAGTTAGACAGTTAATACTGGCTTCCTCTAATGAAGAATCACAGCATGCATTTTATGCTGCAGATAGTGGAGTTGAGTGTGCGGTGTATTGGGATTTTAGAAATGGTGTCAGTGCTTTTTCTACAACAAGTGTCAGTCAAATATCTTGTGGAACCACACTTAATCAGAATGTTGGTGGCGGAGGACTTGGTAATGCGACAAGTACATTTCAATTAAACTATGCTACCGGGTGTGCAATTGTTCAGGTGGGCAAGCATTATATTTCTGGAAACCTCGTGACCATAATTGACTCTAGGGGTTACAATACCTGCAATGCTGGGGTAATTAGAAAAGTAGAAAGAGCAGAAAAACTTACCTATTAGAATCATCACTTTTTTGGTAGAATAGCCAAATGAAAGAAGTTAAGGAAAGATACAAAAAACTCAAAGAGTCCATAAAAAGGCACTCACAACTTTATCACACCCTAGATAAGCCAGAGATATCGGACGAGGCTTACGACTCGCTTTTAAGAGAAGTTCTGGAAATAGAAGAAAAATATCCAGAGTTAAAAACGGTCGACTCACCAACAGAAAGAGTTGGTGGTGATCCATTAAAGGAATTTACAAAAATAGAGCACAAAATAAAACAGTGGTCTTTTGATGATGCTTTTACTTTTGAAGACCTGCAAAAATGGGATAAAAAAACTAGGAATTTTATAGATAAAGCTGGTCTTAACGGAGAAAAAATAGAATACTGTTGTGAGTTAAAAATAGATGGTCTAAAAATTATTCTAACCTATGAAAATGGAAGATTAATTAAGGGGGCAACAAGGGGGGATGGAAAAGTTGGAGAAGATGTAACGAGTAATATCAAAACAATCCAAAGTATTCCACTTGAATTAAATAAGAAGGTCTCAGTAATAGCAATTGGAGAAGCGTGGATGGGTAAGAAGGATCTAGAGAAGCTAAACAAAGAAAGAATAAAATCTGGAGAAGAACCTTTTGCGAACACTAGAAATGTTGCTGCTGGTTCAATAAGACAGTTGGATCCTAAAATAACTGCTGGCAGAAACTTAAAGTTGTTTACATATGACATTGATTCATTGGATACCGGATTACCAGAAACACAATCAAAAGAGATCGAAACACTAGAAGAGTTGGGTTTTGAAGTAAATAAGAATTTTGATGTCTTTAATAATTTAGAAGATGTCGAGAAATACTATAAAAAGTGGGAATCAAAAAAAGACTCACTCGACTATGGTTTAGATGGTGTTGTAATAAAAATAAACTCTAGAAAAATTCAGGAGGCTATTGGTTATACAGCCAAATCTCCTAGGTGGGGTGTTGCGTATAAATTTAAAGCAGAGCAGGTAACTACTGTGGTTGAAGATATTGTTTTGCAGGTTGGGCGAACGGGAGTTCTTACTCCTGTAGCACATTTGAAACCCGTTCTCGTTGCGGGTTCGACTGTGTCTCGAGCTACACTTCACAATGAGGATGAGATCAGAAGACTAGATGTTAGGGTGGGAGATACTGTTATTTTGCAGAAAGCTGGAGATGTAATACCAGATATTGTTTCTGTGGTTAAGGAACTGAGAGGTAAAAATGTAAAACCTTTTGTTTGGCCTACAAAAGTTTCTGTCTGTGGTGGTGACGGAAGTATAGAAAGAATTCCAGGACAGGCTGCGTGGAGGTGTGCCGACAAAACCTCTCTACAACAGATAAAAAGAAAATTCCATCATTTTGTTTCAAAAAAAGCTTTTGATATTGTGGACTGCGGTCCTAAAATAATTGATGTCTTGCTTGATGAAAATTTGATTTCAGAATATTCAGATATATTTACTTTAAAAAGAGGAGACTTGCTGTCCCTTCCTAGGTTTGCAGAAAAATCTGTGGATAATTTGTTAAGCTCAATTGATAAATCAAAAACAGTTACACTCGCTAGATTTTTGGTTGGACTTTCCATACCTCAGGTGGGTGAAGAAACTGCTATAGATTTATCGAATCATTTTAAGACTATAGAGAATATTAGAAATGCAAAGTATGAAGAGCTGGAGGTTCTTCAGGGTGTGGGTGGTGTGATAGCAAAAGCTGTAGTAGATTTTTTTGCAGATAAAAGTAACAAGAAAGTTGTAGATAATCTTTTGAAACATATAAAAATCGAAAAAGAAAAGGAAAAGCAGTCTATGAAGTTTTCAGGGAGTAAGTTTGTTGTAACTGGAACTCTAAGTAAATTTTCTAGAGATGAAATAAAGGATTTAATAAGAGATAATGGTGGAACGGTTTCTGAAAGTGTATCAAAAGATACCACCTATCTTGTTGCTGGTGAAAATGCTGGGTCAAAGTACCAGAAGGCTCAGGATTTAGGAGTAAAAATACTTAGCGAGAAGGATTTTTTGGCACTATTATAATTATAGCTGTAATATGTTAATATCAGCTTTATAAATATGGTAAACAAAGACGAAATTAAAAACTTAGCAAATCTTGCAAGAATAGAAATAAGTGACACAGAGGCCGAAACCCTTACTTCGGAATTGGATTCTATTTTGGGTTATGTGGGTCAGATAAAAGATGCTTCTTCAGATGACGAGCCTATTATTCCTGTGCTTAAAAATGTTATGAGAGAGGACGACCCTACAAACAAAGATAACGAATACACAGAGGATATTTTGGGTAATGCACCAAGTAGAGAGGGGAGATATTTGGGTGTAAAGAAAATACTATGATTGATTTAAACAAACTAACAATTAAAGATGCTTTAGTTCATTTAAGAAATAAAGATTTTAGTGCCAAAGAGTTGGCTGAGGCATATCTTGCCAAAATCTCTGAAGTAAATGGTGAGGTTAATGCTTATCTTGAAGTTTACAATGATGTTATAAAACAAGCTGAAGATGCTGATAGAAAAATAGCAAATGGAGAGAATGCTCCATTGTTAGGAATTCCTCTTGCAATAAAAGACAATATTTTAGTAAAAGGTAAAAAGGCTACATCAGCATCAAAAATACTTGAGGGTTTCGTTTCTCCTTACGATGCAACTGTTATAAAAAAACTAAAAGATGCAGGTGCTGTTTTTCTTGGAAGGGTTAATATGGATGAATTTGCCATGGGAGGTTCAACAGAGAATTCAGCGTTTGGTGTTACAAAGAATCCTTTGGACTTAACACGTGTTGCCGGAGGTTCATCGGGAGGATCTATAGCAGCAGTAGCTATGGATGGTGCATTAGCATCACTAGGCTCTGATACTGGAGGTTCTGTACGTGAGCCTGCTTCTTTTTGTGGAGTAGTTGGTTTGAAACCTACATATGGTGGTGTTTCTCGACATGGGCTTATGGCGTTAGGTTCTTCTCTTGATGTTATTGGTCCAGTAACAAAAACTGCTACTGACTCAGAAATACTTTGGAGTGTGATGAAAGGTATTGATCCTATGGATAGTACAACTATAGATGAAAATACTTACAGTAATCCAAAAAAGACGGGAGATAAGTTTGTTATTGGTGTTCCATATCATATTCTAAATAATGATGGAATGTCTAAAGAGGCTAGGGAAGTTTTTGATAATTCAATTCAAAAATTAAAGGATTTAGGATATGAAATTAAGGAAATTAAATTACCAAATATTGAATACTCGTTAGCTGTTTACTATATTATTATGCCAGCTGAAGCTTCTTCTAACTTAGCACGTTTCGATGGTGTAAGATTTGGTCTACATGTGGACGGTAGTAATCTTTTGGATGATTATGTTAAGACAAGAGGCACTGGTTTTGGTAAAGAGGTGAGAAGGAGGATTTTAATTGGAACTTATGTGCTTTCGGCTGGTTATCATGATGCATATTACAACAAAGCATTAAAGTTAAGAGCCAAAATATCAAAAGATTTTACAGAAGCATTTAAAGATGTAGATGCAATAGTCACACCAACAACTACAGGTACGGCCTTCAAGATTGGGGAAAAGGCAAATAATCCACTTTCACTTTATTTAGAAGATATTTTTACAGTACCCGCAAACATTGTTGGGATACCAGCAATATCTATTCCTAGTGGATCAATTTCTGTAGAAGATAAAAAACTTCCTTTGGGATTACAAATTATGTCTAAACATGGAGCTGAAGATGTTTTGTTTGAAATATCTAAGAAATTTCTCGGAGAAAACTAGATAGTGCATTGCTACTACTGTATAATATAAAATATGGCTGATGAAAAAAGTAAGGGGGGAGACAAGGCTCCTGCACCTGCGGGTGATCCTTTTGTAGAGCTTGTGTGGATGCTACTAGCTGTCTTTCTGGTAGTCACCGCAATAAACAGCGTCACTGCTTTTTTAACTAAGAGTAAGTTTTTTTCTAATGGATGGAGAAGTCTAACTCCAAGTGGATTACTTTCGTCTGTCACAAAACCAATCTCATCACTTTTAAACCCTATAGGTGCAAAGTTTACAGTAACAAGCAAAGAAGCTGATTTGTATGAATCTCCAGGTGGTAAAAAAATAGATACAAAAAAACTAGGCGATAAGGGTACTATTGTGGGTGGTCCAGTTACACAATCAGGACAGAAATATTGGCAAGTAAAATTTGAAGATGGAACAACTGGTTGGATAAATGAAAAAGATATCGGGGCAATAGTCGAAAAAATAACCCCAATGAGTCAGATGCCTACTCTAATTGGTACAGAAGTAGAAACTAATAAAGAAGTTTCTGTTTATGATTCTCCTGGTGGAAATGAAATTGCGAAAGTGCCTACTGGTCAAAAGGCCAGAATAATTGAAGGACCTTTGATTAAAGATGGAAAGAAATACTGGCACGTCCGCTTTGATGACGGTACAGAGGGTTGGGTGGAAGAAGACGGGTTAGATAGTTTGTTTGGAGAAAGGGGCCCACTATCTGATAAACCTTCTTTGATTGGTGGAACAGTTGAATCAAATAAAAACGGTACCGCTGTTTATGATAGTCCTGGAGGCAATATTGTTACTACAAAAAATAAGGGTGCAAAAGGTGAGATCATTGAAGGACCACTTGTTGTAGATGGTGTGAAATACTGGCATATCCGCTTTGATGACGGCACAGAAGGTTGGGTGTCAGAAAATGATTTGAATTATGTAGAAGAGAGTAATGCAAATTTCATCATATCTTTTCTAAGATTTCTAAGTAACTTATTTTCAATTACTAAATTTTTACTAATTCTAACTTGTTTTGCTCTAGTGGCTTGGATTGTTTATCTATTTAGGAATATAAATAGATTGTCATACGAACAAAATAAAATTCTATACCCAAACCCAACACCTACTGAGTTTCCCGATACCAAAGTTTCAAACCCAAGATGGGATAGGGTACTAAGTCATAGTCTTTCAGCGAATGAAAATGATTGGAGACTTGCAATAATGGAAGCGGACATAATGCTTGGTGATCTGCTTGAAACAATGCAACTACCAGGCGAAACTATTGGAGATAGATTAAAAGCGATTGAAAAATCTGATTTTCTTACACTCGATAATGCTTGGGAGGCGCACAAAGTTAGAAATCAGATAGCTCACGAGGGTATGAATCATAAAATCACACAGAAAGATGTAAATAGGGTAATCGATCTTTATAAAACTGTGTTTGAAGAGTTTAGAATTATTTAAAAAATATACAGTGAAGGGCGCCCGAAAGTGGGCGCCCTAATGTTATGCGAGGACCGCAGCCGCAACAACCGTTGCGACTCCGAAGCAGAAGGTGATGGCTCCGAACCAGAGCCTTGCCTCCCTGATCGAAACAGGGGCATTGACT
>JACCDR010422182.1_pt1 | contig 15356 bp, 12 predicted proteins | sample 7446431 | NCBI WGS metagenome assembly JACCDR01 (sample SAMN15323443, study PRJNA562643) | freshwater metagenome | isolation source: river surface water | place: USA:Blue River Watershed | collected 2017-08-17 | reverse complement strand
CACAAATCAAAAGACTTCCCTTACTGGCTCAACAAAAACATCGTGGGTTTTTTGTGCAAATCGGGTTTTGCTTTACGCCATTGAGCAATGCTTTTGGTTTGAATCAACTCGTCATCGGCGTTTACATTGCAGGCAATACAAAGCTTCAAATCGGGGTGACACGTTTGCAAAATATCCTCTAAAAAAGCATTGTTCCGAAAAGGCGTTTCCATAAATATCTGCGTCTGAAAACTTTGGGCGTTTTTTTCTAATACTTTCAACATTTTATGCCGAGCCACCTTTTCGATAGGAAGATAGCCATGAAAAACAAAGGATTGCCCCGAAAATCCCGAAGCCATCAACCCCAATAATATCGACGAAGGACCCACCAAGGGCACTACTCGTATGCCTAATTGATGAGCGATTTGCACGGCAATGGCACCGGGGTCGGCTACGCCAGGACAGCCTGCTTCTGACATCACCCCAATGGCTGCTTCGTTAGGGATTTCCTGAAAATAGGCCTTTGCTTGTTGTATCGTGGTGTCTTTGTGTAGCTCATAAAAATGCAGGCTATCAATGTTTTTACCCACTTTCAATTCGCTGATAAAACGGCGTGCCGTGCGGATATTTTCTACAAAATAATAATCGGTCTGGCTCACCACTTGCTTGATTTGTGCAGGCAAAACAGCCTCGGCGGTATTGGGAGCTAAGGTAGTCGGAATCAAAAAAAGGGTCATTGATGGCATTGTTTTAATGAATGAATGCCTGTAAGGCTTCTACAAAAGCTTGTGGCTGGTCGGCTTGTACCCAGTGACCCGCATTTGGAATCGTCACTAATTCGTATTGTGGAAAAAGCTCCCAAATGCGTCTTTCATCTTCGGGTTGGATGTAATGCGACGAAGCTCCTCGGATAAATAAAACAGGCTTTTCAATAGCTTTTTCGTTGCTCAATTCATGGCCTACTACATCTATATTTTGAGTAATAACAGGCAAGTTGATACGCCAATCAAACTGGTTGTTTTTATCAGGATTACGCCAAAGGTTTTTGAGTAAGAACTGTCGAACGCCTTCGTTTTCTTCAAATCTTTTCAGTATTTCGTTGGCTTCGGTACGGCTGCTCAAGGTTGCTAAAGGCACGGCGTGAAGTCCTTGTAAAATCATACCGTGGTGTACGGGATAGAATTTAGGGGCAATATCCACCACCACCATTTTACTGAAAAGCGAGGGGTAATTCATGGCAAATTGCATGACTGTTTTGCCCCCCATCGAATGCCCAATAATGACAGGGTTGAGCAATTGATGTGCTTCGATAAATTCTTTTAAATCGTCTGCCAATACTTGATAATTGAACTCGTCGCTGTGTGGCGATTGGCCATGATTTCGCTGGTCAACCATATACACTTGGTAGTGTTGTCCGAGTACTTTTCCGATGGTTAGCCAGTTATCGGACGAACCAAAAATACCGTGTAAGATGATAAGTGCTTGTCCTGATTCTCCTGCTTTGCGATAGTATAATTTCATGCTCACTTTGATTTTCTTTTTGCAAAGATACGATTTACCACCACAGGGTAATCAGTAATAAGCACATCAAGTTGATTGGAGCGATAAATTTTTTTGTAAAAATGTTTTTTAAAAGGATTGGCAAAAGGCTTGGTTGTTTGCTTACTATTCTCGCTCACATCGGTCATGCAGATAAACTTTTCTTGGCGTATTTGCTTGAGTGTAGCTTTGGTAGTGCGAGGATTGATGTAAATAAATAACTGATTTTTAGGAATTTGTAGGGCTTTCAGTTGATTCAATTCTTCGGGTGTGTTGATAAGAGCCGAAATCATCGCCGACGGAGCAATCTTAAAAACCTTTTGGGTGTCGTTGAGGTTAAAGGTAAGAAAGAGGCATTTAGCACGCATTTCGTAAAAATCAACAAGGTCGATGGCTCTTTCCCAAGAAGTTCCTTTGACATCAATCATCAAATAGAGGTTTTTTTGGGTTTTAGCCCATTGTAACACCTCTTCAAAAGTAGGGATTTTGTAAGGTGTAATTTCACCGGCCTTATTTTTTAGTAAAAAGTTTTTGATAAAATAATCATCCGTTCTTTTGATAAGCCCTGCTCCTGTAGAAGTGCGGTCGAAGGTTTCGTCATGCAAAATGTAAATACGTTCGTTGACACTTTCTCTCAAATCCAGTTCTATAAAAAAAGGTTGATGGTTGAGTAGTTGAGCCGTTTCTTTAAAGGCTTCTAGGCTATTTTCTGGTTGTTTTTCGTAAAATCCGCCTCTATGAGCAGCAATAATGGGCTTTGAAAAAACGCCGACAGGTATTTGGGCAATGCTTTGAAACGAAAAAAAATAGCATAAAAAAAGCCCCAAGAATAAGTTTTTATATGAAAAGAAATACATACGTTTTAGCTAAATGCAATGCGATAGTTACGAGGTAAGGGTAAATAAGATGTTGATTTATAAAAGTAAATAAAATCACTAGAATTGAGTTATCCAAGTTATTAAATTTTATTATTTATATCATGAAATACAAGTATATACATTTATTTTTACAATCTTTAAAAAATACTAAATGAATAGAGTACGCTTTTTCTTAGAATGAATCTTGTATAAGTTATAAAAATTAAGCGTAAAAATGGTATTTTTTTGATAAAGTATCAATAGTTTGATTAAAAATCAGTAATTTAAGTTACAGGAGTTTATATTTTGTTAATTTCAGGATATTGCCGAAACTAATTTTTTATTGTTATTTTGCAAAGAATTTCATCCATTCAATTTATAACTAAATTCCAATTTCATTATTATGAAAAAAGTTTTTACCACTAAAGTAGTTGTAAGCTTGCTATTTGCAATATTCGCTACTATTTCGAGTGTGCAGGTATTTGCCCAGGTTACGTCTTCCTCTTTTGCGGGTAGCGTAGTAGATGCCAAAGGCGAGCCACTTCCAGGTGCCTCTGTCATTGCTGTTCACACGCCATCTGGAACTCGTTATGGTGCTTCAACCAACACGGCTGGTCGTTTTACTTTGCCTAGCGTTCGTGTGGGCGGACCGTTCACTGTAACAGTTACTTTTGTTGGTTTCAAAACAGAGGTAATGTCTGATGTTTATACGACTTTGGGTGTGGCAACAACGCTCAACTACAAGCTTGTAGAAGAAGGCAAGCAATTACAAGAAGTAGTGGTAAAAGCAGGAAAGAGCGATATTTTTAGTTCGAGTAGAACAGGCGCTTCGGCAACTTTCTCAGGACAAACGCTTTCATCTTTACCTACCTTGAACCGTACTATCAACAGTATTACACGTTACAATGCTTACAGCAACGGTTCTTCATTTGCTGGACAAGATTCTCGTTTCAACAACTTTACCATTGATGGTTCGGTATTCAACAATGGTTTCGGTTTAGGTAACGAAGCTCAGGCTGGTGGTAGAACAGGCTACGGTGCGATTTCGTTAGATGCCGTTGAGCAGTTACAAATCAACATTGCTCCGTTTGATGTTCGTCAATCTGGCTTCGCTGGTGCGTCTATCAACGCCGTAACTCGTTCTGGAACAAACGAAACGTCGGGTTCGGTTTATCATTTCTTTAAAAATCAAAATTTAGTTGGAAATAAAATTGGCGATACTCCTGTAAGCATCACAAATTTTAGTGAAAAAACTACAGGTTTCCGTGCTGGTGGTGCAATTATCAAAAACAAATTGTTCTATTTTGTAAACGGCGAAATCATTAATAGTACTTCTCCTGCCTTGAGCTGGTCGGCCAACAGAGGAACAGCAGGAGCAAACATCTCAAGAACTACTTTAGCTGATATGCAAAAAGTAGCTGACATTATGGCTAAACTTGGCTGGAATGCAGGAGCTTTAGATGGTTTTAACAATGAATCTTCAAGTAAAAAGTTCTTGGTACGTTTTGACTACAACATCAACGACAAGCATAAATTAACGCTTCGTTACTCGCACCACGATTCAGAATCTGATGTATTAATTTCGGGTAGTAACAGTAGTAATACCGCAGGTTTTGGTACTCGTACCAACAACGCCAACTCAATGTCGCCACAAAACACAGGCTATATTATCATGGATAATACACGCTCGATTGTTGCCGAATTGAACTCTACTTTCAACTCTAAAATTGCCAACAACTTCATTGCTACTTACAACAAGCAAATTGAAGACAGAAAGTACCGTACATCATTGTTCCCTTTGATTGAGATTCAAGACCCAACAACGCAAACCACTTACACTTCGGTGGGGATGGATCCATTTACGCCAAGTAACAAATTGGATTACTCTACGTTGAACTTTACAGATAACTTGACGTACTTTGCTGGAAAACATACCTTGACTGCTGGTTTGTCTTACGAATATTTCAAGTCGAACAACTTATTCTTCCCTGCTTCTCAAGGGGTATATGTATATAAGTCGATGGCAGATTTTGAAACAGCGATGAATGCCTATATCGCCAATCCGAATTTGACAGTTTCGCCAGTGAGTTTAGCTCGTTTCAACTATCGTTTCTCGTTGTTGCCAAATGGACAAGAGCCTTGGCAAGTAATTAAGGTATCTACGTATTCGGGTTATATCCAAGACGAATACCAAGCAAAAGATAATTTGAAATTAACCGCAGGTTTGCGTGCAGATTACATTGGTATTGGTACTGAAATTGACTATTATAATCCTACTATTGCAGCATTGACTTACAAAGCTCCAGATGGTTCTGATTATAAAGTAAATACGGCAACTATGCCTAAAGGAAGAATCTACGTATCGCCAAGAATTGGTTTTAACTGGGATGTGAAAGGTGATAAGTCAACGCAAATTCGTGGTGGTTCTGGATACTTCTTGTCACGTATGCCTTATGTATTGATTTCAAACCAATTGGGTAACAATGGCGTAAATACGGCAGTATTAACACAAAACAATACTACTGCATATCCATTCACATTAGACCCAACCAAATATACACCTGCGACAGCAACGATTCCAGCGTTTACTGTAAATGCCAATGATGAGAATTTGAAGTTCCCTCAAATTTGGAAATCAAACATTGCGGTTGACCAAAAATTACCTTTCGGTTTTGTAGGTACATTAGAATATATTTACAACCAAAATATCAATGCGTTGAAATATATCGACGTAAACTTAAAAGCACCAACAACAACGTTTAGCGGTGCAGATACACGTCCACGTTATCCAAGATCTGTTAACTCATCTACTTCACTTTATATCAACTCTGCGACGAACCAAGCTTATATCTTAACAAATACAGACCAAGGATATTCGTATAGTTTTACGGCTAAATTAGAAAGACCACTAATCAATGGTCTTGGTGGTATGCTTGCTTATACGTATTCAAAAGCTAAAGATGTGGCCTCTGTAGGTAGTACTGTAGATGCTGGTACACCAACAGTGACTGGTGTTAACTATTTAGGTTTAGATTATTCAAGCAACGATTTGCGTCACAGAATTGTAGGTTATGTAAACTATCGTATTGCTTACGGTGGTAAATTGGGCGGTGCTACTACCTTTACTCTAGGTATGGTGTCTAACAGTGGTTCTAAGCTTTCATATACTTATTCAAATGATATGAATGGTGATGGTCAAACAAACAACGATTTGATTTATATTCCTAAGAAAGGAGAATCGTTGAACTTTATCGCCAATGGTTCATTTACTCCTGCTCAGCAACAAACAGCCTTCGATGCTTGGGTTGATAATGATCCATATTTATCATCACGTAGAGGTTCGTATGCAGAAAGAAATGGTCAACAATTCCCTTGGTTAACTCGTTTCGATTTCTCTGTTGAACAAGATTTCAATGTAAAAGTGGGTAACAAAACAAATACATTGCGTTTCAGAGCGGATATTCAAAACGTAGGTAACTTGATTTCTAGCACATCGGGTGTAGGCTATTCAGGTACTTCTAGTACGCCATTAACAGTAGGATTAGATGCTTCTGGCAACCTTACTTACAGATTGGCTACGCAAACAGTAGATGGTAAAAACGTTTTATTACAAGATGCTTTTGTGAAAAACTACTCATTGTCAAGTCTTTACCAAATTCAATTAGGTGTTCGTTATTTGTTTAACTAACACATATAAGGAATAGTAAACAAAAAATCCCGAGCCTCACGACTCGGGATTTTTTGTTTACTTAAAAACCACATCCTAGTGTTTTTTCTCAAATTCTCTATGATTAGCCATTTTGAAAAGCTCTTCGTGTGGCAATGATTTGAAATATTCATAGGTGATTTTCAAACCTTCGGCACGTTTTACTTTGGGCTCCCAACCAAGAATTTCTTTGGCTTTGGTAATATCGGGTTGGCGTTGCTTGGGGTCGTCAACGGGCAATGGCAAAGAAATTAGTTTCTGAGATGTACCTGTCAATTTGATAATTTCCTCACCAAATTCTTTGATGGTAATTTCATCAGGATTACCCACGTTTACAGGATAAGGATAATCGCTCAACAACAAGCGGTAAATCCCTTCTACGAGGTCGTCCACATAACAGAAAGAACGTGTTTGTGAACCATCGCCAAACATCGTAAGGTCTTCGCCTCTTAACGCTTGCCCGATGAAGGCTGGCAACACACGACCGTCGTTCAAGCGCATTCTTGGCCCGTAGGTGTTAAAAATACGCACAATGCGGGTTTCTAAACCATGATAGGTATGATACGCCATTGTCATCGCTTCTTGGAAACGTTTGGCTTCGTCATATACGCCTCTTGGCCCAACAGGGTTTACATTACCCCAATACTCTTCGTTTTGAGGGTGTACACTTGGGTCGCCATAAACCTCCGAAGTAGAGGCAATCAAAACCCTTGCGTTTTTCACCCTTGCCAATCCCAAACAGTTGTGAATACCCAACGAACCTACTTTCAAGGTTTGAATAGGAATTTTCAGGTAGTCAATAGGAGAGGCAGGCGAAGCAAAGTGCAAAATGTAATCTAATTCACCTGGTACGTGGATGAACTTTGATACATCGTGGTGGTAAAATTCAAAATTGGGTAATTTGAAAAGATGCTCTATGTTTTTTATATCGCCCGTAATCAAATTATCCATCGCTATCACATGATAGCCCTCTTTGATGAATCTATCGCAAAGGTGTGAGCCTAAAAAACCCGCTCCACCTGTGATTAATACTCGTTTCATATTGTTTACATTTAGTGATTGAATGATTGAGTGCATGAGTAATTTAAAAGCCAATCACTCATGCACTCAATCACACATGCACAATTATTTCACTGTTTCTCTACCAATTGAATAGTACGTATAGCCCAATTCTTTCATTTGCTCTAGCTCGTACAAGTTACGTCCGTCGAAGATAACCTTGTTTTTCAACAATACCTCCATCACCTCAAACTCAGGTGTACGGAACTGAGGCCATTCGGTCATAATCAACAAAGCATCCGCTTCTTTGATAGCTTCATAAGGGCCTTTGGTATAAGTGATGGTATCGCCGATAACGCCTTTGACATTAGGCATAGCCTCTGGGTCGAATGCCTTGATGATTGCCCCTTCTGCCAATAGTTCTTTGATATTGTACAAGGCTGGTGCTTCACGAATATCGTCGGTATAAGGCTTAAATGCCAAGCCCCACATGGCAAATACTTTACCTTTCAAATCGCCACCGAAGTGTGCTTTGATGGTAGGAATGAGCTTGGTTTTTTGGTTTTCGTTTACACCCATCACGGCTTTCAAAATCTGGAAATCATACCCAGAATCTTTCGATGTTTTCTCTAAAGCCTGCACGTCTTTAGGGAAACAGCTACCACCATAACCGATACCTGCAAACAAGAAACGCTTACCAATACGAGAATCTGTACCGATACCTCTACGGATGTCGTCCACGTTTGCACCTACAATTTCGCAAAGGTTGGCAATTTCGTTCATGAACGTGATTTTAGTAGCCAAGAAAGCATTGGCAGCGTATTTGGTCATTTCTGCCGAACGCTCATCCATGAAAATAATCGGGTTTCCTTGACGAACCAACGGAGCATAAAGCTTGTTCATTACCGCTTTAGCCTTGTCTGAGGTTGTACCAATCACCACACGGTCGGGCTTCATAAAGTCTTCTACGGCAACGCCTTCACGCAAGAACTCAGGATTTGAAACCACATCAAAAAGTTCGGTATCAGCGTTTTGAGCGATGGCAGCTTTTACTTTGTCTGCCGTACCCACAGGTACAGTACTTTTGTCGATAACCACTACATATTGGTCAAGCAAAGGCCCAAGGTCGTTGGCAACTTTCAAGATGTATTTCAAATCGGCCGAGCCATCTTCGCCGGGAGGCGTAGGAAGAGCCAAGAAAATTACTTTAGCATCTTTGATGCCCTCTGCCAAATTAGTGGTAAAACTTAATCGGCCATCGGCGGTGTTACGATTGAAAAGTACATCCAAGCCGGGTTCATAGATAGGGATGATACCATTTTTCAGTTTTTCAACTTTTTTTACGTCTATATCAACGCAAGTTACTTGGTTTCCTGTTTCCGCAAAGCAAGTGCCTGTTACGAGGCCAACATAGCCAGTTCCAACTACTGCTATTTTCATAAGATTTGGGCGATTAAGTTTATGTAAGTTAAAATTTTATTTCTATAGTCTTATATTTAAAATTCTGCATTAATAATATACAAAATAATTTTAAGAGTCAAGTATAAATCTATTTTGTAGAAAAGACTTTTATCAAAAATAAGGTTTTTTCTTTATAAAAATAAAAAGAGACCTAAAATCATTAAGCCTCTTTCTATTTTTATGGAGCAAAACTTTTATTTTACTACTTCCGTAATCACATTTCCAACACTGCCGTTGGGTTCGAGAATACTGAGCAAGTCGGCTACCGTAGGAGCAATGTCTGAAATATTGGTACGACCTGATGTTTCGCCATGCTTGATTTTCCAACCGTACCACAACAAAGGCACGTGCGTATCGTAACGATACACCGAGCCATGCGTAGTACCTGTGTTTCGGCCCGTAAACCAACTTGGATTGAGGAAATACAAGATGTCGCCGCTTCTGCGTGGATTGAAGCCATTGCGTACATATCCTTGCTGGTAAGTTGGAATGCTTGATTCGCTAATGTGTTGTAGGTCAATTACATCGGCTACGTCGTTGCGTTGTAGCAGGGTTTCTCTGACGACTTCATATACCTGACTTACGCTTATTTTTCGTGCTTTCAATAAGGCATGATTCAGGTAAAATTGGTTGTTCTCGTCGGCTTTGATATAATTTCCTTCGCCAAAACTAGCATTCAAGGCATTTTTTACGGCCGTTGTCATCGCCGTTGCATCAAATGTACCTGCGGGCAATTTGTGTGCTTGCCAAAAACCTGGTACATCGGCTACGCCGTGGTCGGCACTGAGAAAAATGAGCACATTTTCTTTGCCCAAATAATTATCTAAGAAACTCAACAATTCTGCAATATCTTTATCCAAACGTAAATACGTATCTTCGGCTTCGATAGAATTAGGCCCAAAAGCATGACCAACATAATCGGTCGAAGAGAAACTTACGGTAAGAAAATCGGTTTGTGAGCCTTTGCCAAGTTGTTCGTTTTGGATGGCCGCCAAGGCAAAATCTTTGGTAAGACTGTTGCCATAAGGCGTAGAGCGAATCACTTCGAGTAAATTAACGCCTGCTTGTGCTGCCAGTTCATGCGGAAAAACGGGTTTTTGTTCTCCGCTCAGTTTGCCTTCGTATGCTTGGTCGTCGGGTGTGCTTTCAGTATATTGTTCAAGTGGGAGAAGGGTATTCCAGCCTTGGGCGAGGTATTTTTGTGGAATTTTTTTACTGTTAAAATCTTTTACCCAAGTTGGTAAATCTTTCATATAAAAGCTTGAGGTAATCCAATGCCCGTCTTTTGAGTCGAACCAATACGCTGCGTTGGCGGTATGACCTGCGGGCAAAATCGCTCCTCGGTCTTTGAGGGCAATACCAATGGTTTTTGACTGAAAATTATTGGCTATTTTGAGTTGGTCAGTAATGGTTGATACCCATAAGTTTTTGGGCGACATCAAGCCTGCCTTGGTATCTGCACCAATGGTTTTTACGGTAGAATCTTCTACACAATACACGGTTCTGCCTGCTTTTTGGTCGAACCACTCGTTGCCAACGATACCATCAACAGCCGGCACCGAACCCGTAAAAATGGCAGCATGACCTGCGGCCGTTACAGTTGGCACATAGTCGTAATGATGGTTACGACAATTGAAGCCTTCGCCCATCAGGCGTTTAAAGCCTCCATTGGTGTATTTGCTGGCGTAACGATAAAGGTAATCATAACGCATTTGGTCCACGACAATCCCAATCACTAATTTAGGTTTGTTGGGTAACTTAGGCGTTGTTTTGAGCGTAGTTTGTGCTTGCGACGTTATGCCTAGCGACAGCCCTAGCCACAACATCAAGGTTTTTTTTTGCATAATGAAGGTATTTTTTCGACAAATATACAAAAACAACTATCCTTGCTGTGCTGTTTTGCCTATTAACATATCATGAAATATATCATTTTTTCTAGGTAAACAAAGGTAAATCAGGCAAAAAGCTAATCGCTTGGGTCTGCCAATTGGTATGGCAACAAGCATGACTCATGCCGTTGGTAATACATAGGTAAGGACTTTGCAATATTTTGTTGTATTGGGCTGCTTGGTCGAAAACTGCCTGAGAAAGAGCGATATAAGGAGCTTTACATTCGATAATCATAAAGATATTGCCTTGACGGTCATATACTTGTATGTCGCTTCGCTTTTGCCGCTGATTGTATTGCAAGCCACTTTCGAGCTTGATTAAACTTTTGGGATATTGGTAATGATTGATTAGATGGTGGACAAAATGCTGACGCACCCACTCTTCGGGCGTAAGCACCAAGAACTTTTTGCGAAGCTCGTCGTAGATGTATAATTTTCCAGCATTTTTTCTTAATTTGTACTCAAATGAAGGAATATTCAATTGCTCCATGCGTTTGTAAGTCGGCTCATTGTATGGTTGATGATTGCAAAAATAGGAGCAAAATGAGAAATTCCCATTGTTTTGTTAAATCACTTCATCTTTATGCGTATGAAAACAAAAGAAGAAATTGTCAACAATTGGTTGCCTCGTTATACGGGCACAGCGATTGAAGAATTTGGGCAGTACATTTTACTGACAAATTTTAAAAATTATGTAGATATGTTTGCCGAACAATTTTCGGTGGCAATCAAGGGCATCGACCGACCTATGCAAACAGCTACGGCCAACAATATCACTATTGTCAACTTTGGTATGGGTTCGCCGATGGCGGCTACCGTCATGGACATCCTCACGGCAATACAACCCAAAGCGGTCTTGTTTTTGGGTAAATGCGGAGGCTTGAAAAAGAACTTGACTTTAGGCGATTTGATTTTACCCATTGCGGCTGTGCGAGGTGAAGGTACATCCGACGAATATATGCCCAAAGAAGTGCCTGCTTTGCCGTCTTTCCGTTTACAACGCTCGGTTTCGTCTATGATTAAAAAGCATGAAATGGACTACTGGACAGGGCTAATTTACACCACCAACCGCCGTGTATGGGAGCATGACGAGCAGTTTAAACAATACCTGACAGACATTCGAGCGATGGCTATTGATATGGAAACAGCCACGATTTTTACCGTTGGTTTTGCCAATAAAATTCCACATGGGGCTTTATTGCTGGTGTCTGATAACCCTATGACTCCCGACGGCGTAAAAACCGAAGAAAGTGATAAAAAAGTGACGGCTAATTATGTCGAAAAACACCTGCAAATTGGCATTGATGCCTTAGTCGAATTAGCCATTTCGGGCGAATCTGTTAAACACCTTCGCTTTGAATAATTACTTTGCTCGATTAACCGCTATCCAATCGGCTTGTTGTTCAGGAGTCAAGAAAGTCCAAGCCAATATTCGGCTGACTTTCTGGCCTTGTGCCATTGGAATGATTACGACTTTTTTTGCTTGAACTTTTTGTAATTGTTTTTCTAAAGAAAAAAGGTTTTCTTTTTTTGAAACCAACGAAGTAAACCACAAACACTGCTCCGAATAGCTTTTACTTTCTCGAATCATTTGGGTTACAAAACGAGCTTCTCCGCCTTCGCACCATAATTCATTGCTTTTTCCTCCAAAATTTAAGACAGATTTTTGTACTAATTTTCCCGTTAAATGCTGTTGTTTTCGTAAGCTTCCTTCGTTGGCTGCCGCCGCCGAAGCATGAAAAGGTGGATTGCAGAGGCTTACATCAAAAAACTCGTTGGGCTGCATAATATTTTTGAAATAATGTTGTGCCGAAGTTTGTAAGCGACAAGTCACGGCTTTACTCAACGACGAATTGTGTGTAATAATGGCTTGAGCCGAGCGCAAAGCTGTTGTGTCGATGTCGGAGGCAACAAAACGCCAACCATACACTTGATGCCCAATAATGGGGTAAATGCAATTAGCTCCTACGCCAATATCCAAAACCCTGATTTGCTTGCCTGTAGGAGGTTTTTGCCCAGAATCAAGGCTTAATAAATCGGCTATATGGTGAATGTAATCGGCTCGACCGGGAATTGGCGGACATAAGTAGTGCGGAGGAATATCCCAAAAACGAATGTCGTAATACATCGCAAGCAAGGCTTTGTTGAGATATTTGACAGCTTGTGGTTCGGCAAAATTAATGGTTTGATTGCCGTATTGATTCGTAAAAACCCAATTGGCTAATGCTGGGCAATGTTGTATCAATGCCTCAAAATCATAAGAGCCGTTATGCAGGTTTCGTGGATGTAAATGTTTGACTATCATGTAATTACTTTGCCGTGCTTCTGTTGTGGTTGGATTTACTGCCAAATAATCCAAGGTTGTAATGCCTCATATACTCGATGAACGGGCAAGCCCATAACCGTAAAATAACTGCCTTCCATGCGTGGAATGCCCACCATGCCAATAAAATCTTGTACGCCATAACTGCCCGCTTTGTCGAAAGGCTTACACGTATCAATGTAATAATCAATTTCTTTGTCCGTTAATGCTCTAAAAAACACCTGAGCGGTATCAATAAACGTATGGGTTTGTTCTTGCGTCATGATACAAACCCCCGTGATGACTTGGTGTTGTCGTCCCGAAAGTTTTTGTAACATCAGGCGTGCTTCGTCGGCATTGCTAGGTTTATTGAGAATTTCGTTTGCCACAACAACGATGGTATCGGCCGTGAGAATAATCTGGTCTTGTAGTTCTTCTCTAAATGCCTCTGCTTTTTTTTGTGCCAAAAAAGCAGGTACGTCGGCGGGTGGCATGGCCGCTGGAAAATCTTCTTCGGTGGGTTTTACTTTTACCGTAAATTCAAACCCTGCATCACGCAAAAGTTGTTGTCGTCGGGGCGAATTGGATGCCAAAACTAAGGGTTTTTCTAAGAAAAGCATTATATTAAATATTTGAAATATATAAGGCAAAGTTCGTTAAAATAAGCCAATAAATTACGATATTTCCTTACGATAGTAGGAACGAATAACTTCTTGTAGCGATATATTAGAATACCATTACTCATAGCGTTGATGTATGTAGGCTCTTGGGGTATGAGCCTAAAAGGCTTCGGACAAGCTCCCGACAGCCTAGGTAAATTATTGATTAATAATGACTTACAGATAAATAAAAATCAAAAAGATAGCGTAATTTATACAAAAATCAAAAAGCGATTTTCTAAAAATAAATGGCTTAATGAACTCTATCATTTGGTATTTCAAGACATTTATAATACCAATGCCGTGGGGCAAGAAGTGACTTCGGTAGAAGAAAATCCCTTTCAAATGTATGAAGGGCGAGTGATTAGGAATATTTATGTAAAACGATTGAGGGTTTTTGGCGAAAGTGTCATTGACACCGTTCGGGAAGCTACCAGCAGCGAGAAGTTTTTCAGTTCGTTGCATACCAATACCAAAGAATGGGTGATTCGGAAATCGTTTTTGATGTTTCAACCAGGCGATATTCTCGATGCCGACCGCCTAAAAGACAACGAGCGTTTGATGCGTAACAGTAATATCTTGCATGATGCTCGTATTTTGGTGATACCCGACGAGCTTTTCCCAAACTTAGTCGATTTGTTGGTTGTGACGCAAGATATTTGGTCGTTGATTCCCGATGTAGGCATGGGAGGGCTGAGTAAATACGATGTGAGCATCAACCAAGTAAATTTTTTAGGGTTGGGGCATTCGTGGCGAAATACCTTTTTTATGAACTTTTTACAACGTCCTGCCATCGAATACGCCACCACTTATACTGTGCCGTACATTGGCAAGAGTTTTATTACAGGACAACTCGATATGTTGCTGCGGCGACAAAATACGCATTATGGATTCAAATTATTTCGCTCTTTTCTAACGCCCGAAATGAAAATGGCTGGAGGTTTTGAGCTTCGCTACGACCTCAACCAACAAACAACCGCCAGAGGCTACGATGCCACTACACTTCGGCAAGATAGTACTTGGTTGTTTTTTCCGGTGGCTCAAAATTACGTTGATGTATGGCTGGCTCGTTCGTATAAATTGCCCTTTCTTACACCCGAAAACCAGAGTCGAACTCGTTTGGTCGTAGGAGCGAGGTTGACCAATGTGATTTATACCCAACGCCCAAAGGTATCTGCCGATACCAACCAATTGTTTCGTAATCATACCGATTATTTGCTTGGCATTGGTTTTTCTAATAGACGTTATAAAAGAGATGTGTTGATTTATGGCTTTGGTATTACCGAAGACGTGCCTTATGGGTATTTGGCAACTTTTGTGACAGGAGTGGAGCATTCCGATATTTTGGGTACTAGGGCTTATGTTGGCTTTAAAGGTGCTTGGGGACGTTATTTACCGCACAATGGCTATTTGTATGCCTTGGTCAATGCTGGGGGTTACTCTAATGGCACAACGGGTTTGAGCGTCGAATCCAATTATTTTTCTAAATTACATACCTTTCGGAAGAGCCAACTCAGGCATTTTCTTACCCTAAAATACGCCTTTGGCGATAATCGTTATACAGGGGAGTTTCTCAATATTAATGGCGAAAACGGAATGCTTGGCATCGGTAGCGACAAACTTTGGGGAACAAAAAAACTCGCTTGGGGCTATCAAGCGGTATTGTTTTCACGCTTAAATCTTGTGGGCTTTCGGATGGCACCTTTCTTTCAGCTTGATTTTGCTTATGTTGCTCCTCGTTTTCAACAACTGATACAACACGCACCTTATACGGGTATCGGGCTAGGCATCAGATTAAGAAATGAAAACTTAACCTTTAATACGTTTCAATTGAAATTTACCTATTACCCTAATTTACCCGATATACAAACGCTCAATACCTCATTTAGCGATACATACAATTTTAGGCTACGAGATTTTGACATTGCTGCCCCCGAAATAGTTCCCTTTCGCTAATGTCCTTTG
>JACCDR011226824.1_pt1 | contig 15359 bp, 14 predicted proteins | sample 7446431 | NCBI WGS metagenome assembly JACCDR01 (sample SAMN15323443, study PRJNA562643) | freshwater metagenome | isolation source: river surface water | place: USA:Blue River Watershed | collected 2017-08-17 | reverse complement strand
TCGCCATGAAAAACCGATACGAGTTCGGATTGAGCCGCAACATCGGTAAGATTGCCATCGGCATCTTCGTAGAGAAAATAATAGAGATAATTTCCCGCTTTCACCTCTCCACCTGTTTCCACAGCCAGCAGGGAAGTAGAAAGAATGGACACTGTTTTTCGGAATAGATAAATGGATTGGGGCAACTCATTTTCGTCATAGAGATTGGTATCGGTTTCCCCCTGACGGTCTATAATCTCAAACCGATTGCCAGGCAACACACTGAATCGGCTATTGATGAGTCTCAGTGGTGAGGTATTGTCGGTAAAGATAAGGTTAACCGTTCCATCATAGTCGGGCTGAATTTCCAGTTGGACTACTTCTGTTTCGGACAAGGTGAGTTTGGGTGTTTTAAACTCGGAATAGTAATTATGGATGCTGCGTTTCAGGTTTCGAAAGGCCCTGTAGCGGGGCAGGAGTTCTCCTGGCTGGTAGTCTTTTCCCTTGATACGCTGGGGTACATTTTCATAGTTAGGCGAAGGGTAGCAACCGATTTCCCCTTCTGCTGTATCGTACCGAAGCAGCAAGTAAGTAATGCCATTAAAATAGGCAGAGGCAGCCACCAGAGCTCCTTCGGGCAATACTTCCAGCATAGCCGTAGATGGCATGCTTTGAAGCACCATTGAAGTAGCCTCTTTGGAGAGAAACCGCATGTTTTTCAGGTAGCTGGCCGTGTCGTTTTTTTGAATCCAGCCATGCACACCCATCTGGCAGGTTCGAAAGGTATTAGTCAGTCTTTTTTGCATAGAAAATCAGCTTTGGCGTAGTTTGGTCAAACGGGCTTTACAGGCACTCAGATGACTGGCTCCCTGGGGAGTCTGGGCCAGCTTTAGCTGACAGACGTGCCGGGTAATCTTTTGACGGGTAAGGGGCTGGAAACGAAACGCCCGGAATGTGAGTCGTTTCCATTTCAGTGAAACGTTAATTCTCCGTTGCAAGTACTTGCAAATCCGGTAGAGTCCATAGGAAAAGGCTCTCTGAATTCCTGCAATAGGCAAGGTAGGAAAACAGCTACACAGATACTCGGTTACCTGTTTATGTGTGATTTTCTCACCAGCCGAAAAGATATGCTCCATACACGTATAGGGTTTGTTCTGGCTGATGCGTGTACATACCATCTGCCACAGGTGGCCTGGAAGCTGTACATGCCGTGTTCGCTGCCCAGAAGGCAGTGCGGGAATATACATCTTGACCTGGTTGATCTGTCCGCCACTGGCCAGTAGATCTAGGGTGCGGTACATCTGTGGCCGACGGAGCAGGATATGGGCTACCTCTTTCTCTGACTTTCTACCCATGTACAGCACAAAAAAGTATTTTCCAGCAAAGGGAGAATGGTAGTAGCTCCCCTCTGCAACGATGCGAAGCTGGATGTAATAGAGTCCAGTCACCAGAATACGGGAAAGCAACTGGCGTTTTTTTCGCAGTCCTCCTTTATGGGTATATCCCAGGTGTCCGCTTTGGATAAACCGATTGGTATAGACCTGGGAAAGAATCAAATCATATGGATTATAAAAATTGCGTTTCATAGGGCATCAGGAAAAATAAGATGGGGATACACCTGTTTGGTTGAAACTGGACAGGATTTGCAGAATCTTCTGAGCCAGGTTCTCATTCATGATCAAATCCGCATTGCGGGCCGCACGTTTTCGCTCCTGGTATTCATCCCTGGCCGTTAGGTACATATCCTTGCTCACCTGCTGGTTATAATAGCGGATACGGGTATTGACCAGTTGCATGTAGTAGGCAATGGCAATCTTGCTGGGTTCATCGATCAGAGGCCAGCCGCTCGGATCGGTCTGGGCAAGGGTCGCCTTGATTTCTATTTCCTTCTGGTAAGGAGGTGTAAATACCAGATATTCCCCCTCCACCTGGTAGGCAATCGGAAATCGGTACAAACGACCATGTGTCTGGTGACACTGCTCAATGTGGGTAATTCTCTTGGTATCCGCTAGTGGTTGCCAGAATTTATCGTAGTATTTCCCCCCTTTGATATGGCCTATAATCTGTCCAAACTCGTCGGTAATGTTTTCATAGTCTACAAGGGCATTGTAATTGACATACTCGATGATGGGGTAGGGATTATTCAGGTATCTGTCTGGATTAGCCTGTGTACCCTGATACTCCCTGGCAAGCACCGATTCGATATGAAAGGTTTTTGCAGGAATAGGGATTTTACCTCCTTCAGGAATTTTGCCACACTGGACAAACGAGCGGGTATAGTAGTTGCCAATATCCCGGATAGGCACAATCGAAAGTTCCAGCAAACTGCTCTCACTGACCATTAGGTCAAATTCCTCTTTGACAAACGGGATCACCGATTGAATGGGATACAAGGACACTCGCTGGGTTTGTTTCATGGCTGGATTATTTTTGGGATACCACAGGTGACTGATACGATTGGGTGTTAGGCTGCGGCAACAGGAAACTGCCGTGTGTTTTGTAGATTTCCACCAGGCGGTTGACCAGTATAGGTATATATTCTCCTGGAATTGGATAGGCTTTATCCTCACAACAGGGAAACTGGCTGGTCACCAAGTGGGGCTGTTCAAAAATGGCCTGTATGCCTATGCGGGAAAGATTGCTAGGCACATGAGCCAAATAGAAATACCCGTCCCGATAGATAGCTTCTGGGAACGTATATTTTTTATACCTACTGTATGGAAAGGCATCCGATGAAACCAGGTGATAGGGCTGCATCCAGTCGGCAGAGCCGATGTAGTGTACCAGTTTTTTTCCGGTAGGTACAAAAAAAGCAGGCATTCTGTCTTTGGTTCTCAGGACCACTTCACTGACAGGGAAATGGGAAAAGCACGACGGATTTTCTACATAGCCAACCTGTACGCAGTCGAGCAGTTGGTAATAGCGCGTATAGTCTATCACTTCTTTGCTGCGCCGTAACAGATCCAGCCGCAAGAGGTCTATTTCATCCCCAATCTGCTGCTCAGAAAAAGGATGATTGGTGACTGCCTGTCCCCCTCCACTCAGGGCGTTGAGTACCAGGTATATGATTTCCTTTCTGCTCATGGTGGTGGTTAGGTAAGCGAAGACCCTGGTGTCTCACCGTCCAGCACGTCAGCGGGCGTAGTTGCCGGATAGTCTTCTTTGACCAGGGCCACTGAATTAAAAAACTGGGTCAGAATGGCAATCTGTGCCCCGCACGTTCGCTCATTCAAATACAGGTTGTAGCCGAATTTGCGTTCCAGGTGGCTATTCATCAATTGGGTATGGGTAGGCGTATGCACACACAGGATATGAAAATGCGTATACAATACGCCTTTGACAGCCTTTTGTACCACGTCTGTTCCTACGGCATAGGGGTAGGTATTGGCACCTGTTTCCGGACGAAGCTGACGCATGTAGGGATAATTGTTACGCCCCAGGTAATGGGCTTGTGTGACGGCAAAGACAGCTTCGACCTTGCCCAGTGCCACCTGATCGGAAACGGTTGAATGGTAAACAGCCTGGGTGATACCTTTGATACGAATAGTAAAATCGGTAAAACCATCACGACCTTCAAAGCTGTTTACCCCACCTGCGTCAGACACTTTCAGGGGAAACTGGCGGGTTTCTTTGTTGCCTTGATTGGACAATGCCTTGGTGAGTTTGGCGGCCAGAGAAGCTTCGGTTTCTCCGGCAGTGATATAGAGTACCACCAGCCGTACAGAGGCATAATCGGCGTTCCAGTTGGCAAAGTCTGCCTTCTCATCCCAGCTCTTGAAGTGGATTTCCACTCCTATCTCGCCGCCTATATCCGGGTTGTGAAGTGTCCAGGTCAGGGTAGCTTTTTTGATCTGTTCGGAAATACCCCGGTTTTTGCGGGCTTTGATGACCGCTCCCCGATCAAAGTCCATAAAGTTGACTACCTTCAGACGGGCTATATCGGCAAGGGTAATGGCTACGCCAGCTCCTGCTCCATCGGGATCAGCCATCACCCCGTCTGGGTCTGGGTGAAATCCTTCCCCTTCCTGAACTAGTTTACCTGTGGCATCAAAGACATCTCCTGTTTCAAGCAGGTTGAACCTTCCATTAGGTAGTTTTTTATAAAAAAGCAGCGGGTTCTGTTCTGGTTCATTAATGAGTAGACTCTGGTCTGGATATTGAAAGAAATGCATCAGACATATACACTAAACTAGGTGGCTTACACAGAACCTGTTTGCTGAACAAGCGGTTGTGTACGCACACGGGCAGATTCTTTCACTTCCAGAAACAGCGTTGCTGCTTTTTCGGAAAGGGTTGCCATCTGCGAAAAAGAAAAAGGTAAACCTACCTGACTCCCTACATCCTTGGCGGTATAAAGTGGTAATTCTGGAAAATAAGTGGCCAGTACTTTGAGCAGTTTCACCGATGGATCACCATACAAATGAAACCGACCGCCCATCTGTTTGTAATACCAGCGGTCGATAGAGGGTTCATAATACGGATTTTCCAGGATAAACCCTTCTTTGTCAGCGGTCAACCGTGCCATCTTGCGGGTAACTTCTGCTGTCACCTGTTTGCCACGACAGATTACCGTGTGTGAAAAGACACATTGCATCAAGGCCATCCGGTGGTAATCATCGGGTTTGGGCAAAGGCGTATCCAGCACAGGCAACGGATACTCTTTTACCTTATAAAAGTCACTCAAGGCATCGTCTATGGAACCTGTACGTTCCATCTGACTGAGCCGCTCGGCCAGGTAATCTTTGCGGGCCAGGTGAAAATAATGCAGAAAATCAGGTATGGTGATGGCCGATACCTGAAACTTGTCTACATTTCTCAGAAAGGATTCGTATGCATCCAGCAGTGTCATCGTAGGTTACATCAGGTTCTCAGACAGACTATCTGATTGGGCTTCTCCCACAGGTACAAACTCGCCATCCACCTGGAGTTGACCCGCTTCCGTTAAATCAGACATGTTCACTTTCATCCCTTGCAAAGTAGTTTGGGAGTCAGTATCCGAAGGATGCGTTTTTCTGGGTCTTCCCCGTTTTCGTTTGGCAATGGCATCTTTGAGTTCTTCTACCGATGCGGCAGCAGCAGTCGATAGCGGGGCAACCGTTTTGATTGATATACCCTGCATCTGTGCCGATAACTGACTTAACTGCTGGGCCATCTGTTCCAATAGGTCACTTTTCGGCGCAGGCGGTGCCACAGGCGTTTGTACCGACTGCTGACTGAGCGAGTACCCATACGCATCGGTCCGTGCAGAGGGGGTATCATTCACGTAAGTCAGGGGTGTATCGGATGCCTGAGCGATGCTTAGCATGGCAGAAAACTGACGCAACACTTCCGTATTGCGTTCGGATTCCAAGTAGGAAATGACCTCTTCTCTGCTTCTGCCAATGTAGGTACGTGGATGACCGTAGTAATAGAGCTGGTTAAGATCATCTTTTTTGAGAATGCCTTTTTCTACTAATGCATGCATAAACTGAATGCTTTTGGCATAGCCACTATCCCACCAGCTTTTGGCTTCCTTGATTTTGCCCCAGTCCGCCCCTTCGGTTTTGGTCAACAGAAAGTTAGTCACCTGCTTATCCGAATTACCAGAGGTCTTGTATCCGATCAAGGCAGCTACCTCATGCCGTTGTTCGGGCACAAGCGAGAGTATCCAGACAGAGAGGTCTATTTTCTGACGCTGGACAGACAGGGTTTTATCCAAGACAGCTTCCGGATCGTCTATATAAAACAGGGCATACGGATTATTTCGGCACGCTGCTTCATCTCTGGCAATGCGCGGATCGTGTTGGAGAAATCCCCAGCATAATTTCATCCACGGATCTGCTAGGTCAATCGTGGTGTTGTGTTTGATTTTCACGACGGTTTCTTCCGTAATGTACAAGGGGCGTTCTTCCTTTTCTCTGGCCGAAAGACGTTCTACCCCAAAGAAGCCGCCTTTGGGATTTTTGCAAGGTTGAAAAAGGGCTACCCCTTGATTATGGCTGTTTTTGGCTTTTAATACGATCTTTTGCATATATAATACGTAGGATGTAGCAGAGAACTGCTAGCGGTGATACAATCAGTTTTCTTCCAGAATAAAAGTGGAATACGGGTCCATCAAGGCAGCCATGCGATAGGCCATCATAGAACTTTCTGAGGCATGAATCATGGAAGCAACCTGTCCTGAACTTACTCCATCTCGCATCCCGAATCCCAAAAGGTCACCCCGGATAATCTCGGCACCACGGATGGTAAACTGTTGCAGGTTCATCACGTCCTGACCGTCTCGGCCTAGCACACGGGTGTTCAGACAGATGCCATAGCCCCGTTCCTTGTAGCGGTCTGACAAGGCAGAGTCTACCAGAATAATCAGCTTGTTTCCGGCAAACTGATAGCCACAGTAATTGGCTCCGACGATGTAGGCTTCTTTGCCATTGGCTTTGGTCAGAAAGCTATCCTGCATGGTCAGGCGACTACCAGCAATTTTATCCAGCACTGTCTGAAAATGCTGGAATAATTTCCAGTTGACCACCAGCACAATCTCGTTGCCTGTCTTCATCTCCCGCCGCTCGACGATGGTCGAAATGATTTCCCGAATCAGGAATTCGGTAATCACATTGTAGGCCATAAACTGCCCATAGCGTCGCATTTGGGGAATCACTCCTTCGCCAATGAAAATGGGACGACCATCTACTTCGCGTACCAGGTGATTGAGCTTTTCGTCAAAGCCGCCTTTGGTAAAGAGTAGCCCCTGATTGATAGCCAGCATGAGCTTGTCCAGCATGGCTTTTTCTTCTGGATCCTGCCGGAAGTATTCGTGCATGAGCTGCCCATCTTTCTTACGGGCATTTTCATAGAAAATGTTTTCACTCCAGGCATAATCACCCGAACGCGACCCACTGACCCGGAAACGGGTGATGAAATTGGTGTGCTTTTCCACCCGGTTGGGAATCTGCATGTAGCTACCCCGCTCGGAGGCCTCGGGTACGACACCGCCCGTCAGGAAGCGAACCACTCTGCCTTGCGTGCCATTCTGGGTATTAAATCGGTTAGACAAGGCATCGGTCAGCAGCTGGCAGCGGTAGACCACCTTATCAGAAGCAATCGCATCACCAGGGACTTTGATGAAAAACTGATCGCCCGTCTCGGTCAACTCGACAATGTCATATTTGTCAAAGAGTTTTTCCCGTACGGTCAGAATCACCTCAGCTCCGCCTTCACCATCGTCTACTACGTCTTCGGCTAGGGTAGTTTCGGGAATACGGTAGCCCGCATCCAATCGCCATTCGACCCGCGTGGCATCGGATTTACGTAAATCTTTGCCCGGCATGGTCTTGGCCTGTAGTTCGCCGATGCGCTGGGTGAGTCGCATCAGGGTCATTCCTTGGTATTGGGGCAGGGTCAGTATTTCATTGATCAGGTAGGGTTTATCACCCAGCTGGGCAGAAAATTCCTGCATGGTCCGCATCGATGAAATGTTTTGCGGCAATGCATTGTAATTCAATACTCTCATCAGACAGGATAGGTATTTTCTGTTCGGTTGAGCATTTTCTCAACCGAAGGGGCAGTGGCTGCCTCTACAGGTATAGCCACTGCCGAAACTTCAAGGCTCTTCCCCTCAAAACCCTTATGCCGCAACAGGCAGCGGATTGTGGCGGGCGATGGCTTTGAGTACCGATTTTCCATCCACGAGTAGCCGCTGGAATATTTTATTGCGGATGGAAAATTTTGGAAGCACCTTTTCGACAGGTGTCTTTTCCAGCACACGAATCGAATGATGTGCACTGTATACAGGCACGAGTTCAGTCAGTTTGTCGGATGGAATGAGAATGTGTTGGTTGACAACTGCTCCATCTACAACGAGTTGCACACTACAGAAATGATACGTCTGGTCTGTTTTCTGATACAGACTCTTTTTAAAAGCGTTCGGCATCGTCTGGGATTTGAAAAGGGTTAGACTTGGACTCTTGTGGTTTGGTGATGGTTCGGGTACGTGTGCTTTCCTGTAGTTGGGTTAAAAGGTGGGTATTTTCTTTTTTAAGGGCTTCCACTTCAGCAGCCGCCTTTTCGACATAGGCCTGCACATTCTGCGTATAGGAATCAAAGTATTTCATCAGAAACGCCGCTCTGGTCAGACCTTCGGGTGTAGAAATGGCTTTTAGAAATTCTGGTTCTTCTTTGTGGGAAGAGGCAATCAGGTAGTTTTTTAACTCCTGCTGGGTTTGTTTGGTAATGGAAAATCCGAGTAGTTCTGCTTGAGCATCAATGTAGGTAGCTATCTGGCTGCTATCCTGCGTATACTGCGCCTTAGCCTGCTCATCAGTGTCGGCTTGCATCTGCGTCAGAATCGCAGTAGTCGTATCCTCTTTACGCATTTGTTCCCGCAAGGCGGCCACTCGTTTGGTGCGGATATTTTCTGGAAGGGCATTGAATTCTTCTTCGATTTCCTCTGCCGTAGCTTTGGGGTCTAGTTTTCGGGCATACTGACTGTATACGTCTTTGTCAGATAAGGAATCGGCCAGGTACTGCGTATCACCTTTCACAATTTCACGGGCCATTTCTAGCAGTGTCTTACCTGAACGAAGGGTGGTAATGACTCTTTCCTCGGTTTCATTCTGAAACGGATTCTGTGCCTGTTTAATGAGAATGTCCAGGGTCTCCTGTTGCTGATCTGGGGTAAGTTCAGCCAGGGTCAACAGCTTTCCATCTGCCGTTTCTACCGTTTTTTCCGTATGTCCCAGTACATCAAACAGGTGTGAGAGCAAGGATACCTGGGCATCTGGGGCAGTGGATGAGGTAGAGGTCTTCTCGCTGGACGGGGTTGCAGCTTGAGACGGCACAGCAGGTTGTGAAGTTGCAGCAGCGGAACCAGAGGCAGTACCCTCTTCACCAGACGGCACATCGGTTCGGATAATTTCGCCATCCTTGTCAATAATAGAGACAATGGTTCCGTTTGCATCCGTTTGAATATCTTCTAGCGGAATTCCAAACTGTCTGGATATTTCACCAGCAGTAGCTACTGAAAAGTCAACCCCTTCCAGAGAGGGTTCTGACGGCACGTCATCGGCACTTTGCGGCACAGGCTGGAACTCATCTAGAAAATCCATACAGATTTATTAATAAAATGGATTGAGTTTTTAATAATTTATTAGCAAATAAACCATCTTCCTACGTGAAAAGCAAGTAATTGTGTATTTATTTTAATGTAATATTAAATATATATCCAATAAATATTAATATTTAGATTAATTAATTTACACCCCTATGTTAGGCTAGTCATTGCGAACTTCTGCATTGGAGGCATTGCCTAGCAGCAGTTGCTGGCTTTCGAGTGATATGCGTTTGGCTTCCAGTGCAAGTTTCTGGTCATTGAATTGTTTTTCATTGTCCATTTTACGTTCTCCCTGCTCGACGGCGGCATCTGCTTTCTGTTTTTCAATGTCCAGTTTTCGGGCATTGTTTTCATTGTCGGCCTGCTGGTTGACGGCAATCTGGCGGCGTAGATTCTTGAGTTCTGTTTCCATCTGACTCATTTGTGAGCGGAGGGATTCTACGATCTGATTTTTCTTGCTGTCCAGTGTCACATACAAATCCCTTTGAATCTGAGCCAGTGATTTGGCCGACAGGATCGAAAGCAGTTCTTTTTTATCCAGTTCCTGATTTTTGGCCAGTTCAACGGCAATCTGTTTAAAGGCTTCCAGCAAGGCTTTTTCCTGGCCCGAATCAGACAGAAATACATTGTAGCTGGAAAGGGAAAAGGCTTTGTCTACCTGGAAAAATACTTCTTTACCTTCCTGCATATAGCAACCCCGAAAGCCATTCGGAAACGCCATTCGGAAGGTGTTCAGCAACATGGTCAGCATTTTTTGCTTGATTCGGTGCATATCCATGAATATATCCTGACTCAGAAGCAGGAAGTTGGCAATGGCCAGTTCGGTAGTTCCTTTACCGTCATTCTGCCCTACATCGCCCAGCGATTGGGCATTGGGTCCCATGATGCGGGAAATAAGTCCTTCAATCAAATTCATAATCTCGGTAATGACCATCACATCCCGACTGATGGTTCGGTCACGGACTCCACCTAAGCTCTGCATGGCGTGAATGGCCGTTGCATCTTCCGAGGAAAATACACTCATGCCTTCTTTCTCATACTGATAAAATTTGAGAATGCGTTCTTCGGGCGTAGTGCCAAATATTTTGGGAATGGCTTCCAGAATCACAGGCGAAGATTTTTGTCCGCTTCGAGCCAAATAGTTGGTAAGTAGGTACTTGCACACGTCGTATTCGTCGTTTAAGGCCTGGCATTTTTGCCACAATGAATCCATATGCCCAAACCGCCCTTCATAGACCAGTCCGTCAATGGTCAGGTGGCATTTATCCACATCGTCCTGGTCACGAACGACGACATTGCTTTTGCCAAACCGCAGGTAGACACTCTGTCCAATACGGGTACATTCGTAGCGGTCCTGCCGATAGGACTTCTTGCCAAATGTATCTGGCCCATCTACCACAGGTTTATAGGTATTTTCTTTCGGATTCAGGGCTTTCCATTCCACATACCACACATCCACATAGCGGCCTTTCATACCATTCTCCCGAAAGTCAATGTCTTTCTGAAATGGTGCAGCCTGAGCCTCTGTATAGAGAAAATCGTTGTAATACCAGTAAAACTGGGCTTCAGAGTCAATCCTGTGGATGTCCTTTTCGGACAAATATTCTCCGTAGAGCTGGATGACGTCCGATACCAGCATCCGTTCTTTATAGACATACGAATCACACTGGCGCATCCATTTGGTATGGGTGTGTTTGGAGACAAACAGATTTCGGGGATCTAGGGCACGCACTACTGGAAGCTGTCCGATTTTCTCCGCTTTTACCTGTACAATGGCTTGTCTGCACGTGCCATAGTCATCAAACAGATCATCCCCTATATCTGTCAGATCACAGCGATTTACCAGATACGCAAGTACATGCTGACACTGGATTTCCAGTTCACTGCGCCACAGATGCTCCATGCGGTTGTGGAGCGATTCGTACTGGTTTTCAAGTAGACTCTCTACCATCTGACGGGGAAGTCCCTGCATAGCCTGTTCCAGCATAGAGGATTCTATGCCTGCCAGAGCTGCCATCAGATGAGCCGTCTTTTCTTTTTGTTTGGATAGTACATCGTCAGTATTGTGTGAAGTAACCGAAAAATAGAGGGGAGTAGACTTATGCGTCCCTTTCATTCGCCGCCAGTAGGGTTCAATAATTGGGATATGATTGACCTCTGCAGGAGACTGTACCCCAAAATTCATGTTGATCCGGCGGGGGCGAAAGGGATCATACATCCCTTTTCGTTGGGCATAGGCTTTTTCTACAGAAATTTTGGTCTGGTTTCCACACAGGGAAATAAAGTAATCGGCCCAGTAGAGCAGGTATTCTTCGGTTTCTTTCTGCCGTGCAGATACGGCGTGCAGACGGGAAAATGCCGTTTCCTCTTCCTGCGCACTGGCCGATCCCTGCGCACTAGCCGATCCCTGCGCACTAGCCGAATAGGTGTTATAACGAACAACAGACATAGAGTGTACAGATAAATAAAGTCATTCCTAAGCAATGGACTGATAGAGTTCCGACTGCAAAAGGAACGGATTGTAAACCCTCCCAGACGGCTCGGTCTGTCGGGCAAAGCGAAGTTCTTTTTCCACCGAATCAGGCAGAATGCCAAATACTTTGTAGCCACTTTGGGGGTCTACATACCAGCCAATGGTTTGGGATTTGACCTGGGCGGCCTCGTGTAGATAGATAGGCTCTGCTTCATCGGCTACCTCTGCCCACAGAGCGGCCATGACCATATCGTATTTGCCTTTTTCCGAATAGTCAAAATCACGTAGCTGTCCGATAAATTCCAGGTCAAAGAGCTGCTGGTAGTAGTGGAACACATACGTTTGCAATAGACCAATCCCATAAGATATGTTTGCGGGCGTGGGCTGTGTACCAATCAAATCTACTTTCCGACCCGTTACCTGGTTGTCGAGTGAATTGCCCATCATGGATTTTGGACGACGAAGTAACCGCCATCCCTGACGGGTGGTTTCGAAGTATTTCTTGATGCCGATTTTGGAATACTCAATATTTACCTTGCAGTTGTAGGCAATGCAGCAAAAAAGCACCTGTTCGTACAAGTCGTTGATGTCCCCCTCTGGCCGCCAGTTAATCCGGCATACATAAATATTGTTGGTCAGGCTCATGGGGGTGGTGCGTTTTTTGACCATCAGTGCCCCCTTGGAACCATTGATGGTAACTGAGTCTTTGTCGGAAAAATCAATTCCGTCATAGCCGGCAATGTAGAGCTTATCTGGCACCTGAATGGGAGCATCAGCCAGGGAGCCTGTGGTGGAAAAGGTCTGATGCGGCTCTTCGTATATCCAGACCGGACCGTCTGCCTGCTCGACAAAATCAGGGTATTGCTTTTTATGATTCCACATCCAACGCCCCCGTTTGGGTTTGAGTAGAGAATCTGTATCGAGTCCATCAGTAATTCGGCGTTCCTGGTATTCGAGTTTGGCCGGATGAAAGAGTCCACTGGCATTCTCCTTGAGAAAACATTCTTTCAGGGTAAAGGGAAACTCCCGTTTTTCGGCCAGCAGGGCCTTGGGATTATCCTTCTTTAGTTCCCGACGGGTTTCAAATTTGGCACGGGCTCCGACCTCATCCATTACACCTGTTTCTTCGTAAAACCCCCAGGCTTTTTTGAAGCAAGGAATAAAAAAGATATTCCGCTCGCCTATTTTCCAGGGATCACACAAATACAAGTTATACGCAGGGGCGTGGGTAATCATTTCCTCCACCTCTGCAATGACATTGTTTCGGGTATGCCCGCCTGTACCAATCATCATATAGAAACAACTGGCTTCGCCACCAATTTGCCCCCTGGCTATAGATGCATTGTAACAGTCCAGCAGTGAGGCTCCCCCTACCCAGTTTCCGATTTCTTCCATGGCCATCAGGGTAGGTCGCTTGGATCGGGTTGCCCCGGAGTTGTCCCCAAATACAATTTTTTCTACCACCGAATTGTAGGAAAGCTCGGCATCGACTGTACCATCCCGCTTACGGGTAGCAGCTGTAAAATTGTTGAAGCGGTTGTAGGGATAGCGGTCGTGGCTGATCGCATCTGGGGCGGCATCAATGGAGTCTTCGATGTATTTCATCATCTGACCCGCTGGTTTTTCAATGGATGCAGTGACCAGCGAATAAGAGCGGGGGAAAAACGTCCATTCCCGCTGAATATAGGAAGAGACGAAACTGGTTTTTCCCGTTCCTCCGCTGGTAAAAAGCATGAATGTCTGCCAGTGCCGATGGCAATCTTCCATGGCTTCAAACACAGCCTCGTCGGTGTTACAGGGGTACGGGTAGAGGTATTCTCTCCGTTTGGTAGCACCCTCACCGATCATAATTTCCATGCGGAAAAAGTTCAGGTAGAAATAATAGCTTCCTGAGACTTTCCGCCCTTTGTAGGAAAAGCCAAACAGACTGCGTTCAATCTGCTCATTCCACCAGTGAATATACTGCATCGAATCTGGGTGGTAGTCCACAGGCCGCCTGCCGGAGAGAAATTCGGGATGAAGAGACGGCAGATGTGTTTTGAGTGAAGACATATCCTGGACAGCTTATCGGGTGAATCGTCCTGAGAGCACAGGGTTTTTCAACTTGCCACTGGACAAAGCACCTGCGGCTTTTCCAGAACGAAGCTCTCCGGCGGCCTTCTTTTTGACGTATTTGGCATAGAGTTCGTCACGTTGCTCAATCAGTTTATTGAGCGTTTCAGCGTATTCCTGAATTTTAGGGGCGTTGGACTGAAATACGGTATATTCCTCCCATTCAGGTTCTTCTTTGCTGCCTACGTTTTTGCGTTTGGTCAATTCTTCAATGACAGGCTGTGTAGCAGAAAGCATGTGGGCGGTTGCATCAATGGTTTTATCCAGTACATCAATAGACCGTTTGATGCTCGTAGTATTGATGAGAATATAGGCGGCTACCGCTTCATCCAGCAGCGGTTTGTAACCCTGTAGCACTTCTTCTGTGAGATCACAATTATAAACTACAAATTCCCATCGGTCTTTCTCATCCATGCCATCGCAGGGCGATTCCTCATCGGCTAGGAGGTAGACGGCTTTAAGTACCCGTTTGGCAATGGATTTAGTTTCCGACGCATCCTGTCGGATAATGTCTACTAGCGGCTCAATCATGAATACATTCAGGTCAAGCTCTACCTCATACTGCACAATTTTGAAATGCAGACTCATAGGGCAGTTTTTTTCAAGGTTCGGTATTTCCGGGCTTTTTCTTTCTTTTTTATCCGACTTGCATGGCTATGGGGATGGCTATACGCTTCCCTGAGCGTTTGCAACGTCTTTTCCGAACCGTACCGGGCAAATTCCGATAGGAGTAGAAAAAAGGGGGCTACTTCGCCAGAAGTATGGATAAAAAGAATTAGGCTTTGGATAGCTGCCGTTTCCGCTTGTAGGGCAAACTGGTAGCGAAGCATTTTGAGCTTGTAGGGGTACACATCGTTAGGCCAGCCTTTGACCTCTACCACAATCTGATAGCCATGTAGCACCAGAAAGAAATCTACCTCGTGTCGCCAAGGAGCTACTTGTTTTCCATTGAATTCAAAAGGGGGCAACAGGACAAAAACTTTCTTGAGCTCAAACACAAGTCCTGCCTGTATAAAAGCTTCGTAGACACGGGCTTCCAGCAGCGAATCAAAACAGATTCCGTTTACGGTTCGTTTCTGGGAATTGCGGATTTTTTTATTTTCCACTACAGGAGGACCACCCTGAGAGGCAGTCTCTGCCAGGGCTAACCCGTGAAGGTTGGGAGTAGGGATGTCAGACGACTTCCATCCTTTAAAGGACATACGATACAGAATTGGGTAAGCCTTAGGCCTTGGTAGCTACATCCGAAGGGACTGAGGCGGCTGGCTGTTGCTTTTGGGCAGCCATTTTTTGTTGCTGCTGATAATTGGCCAATGATTGCTTAACAACCAGTTTCATATTCAGCGTATGGTCTTCATCCTCATCCAGCCAGCAGCAGTTGAGCAGGTCTGGGTTTAAGTCAAAACAGAGCCGGATATACTCTAAATGAACTGGGCTTTTGATTTCTATGCGTTTGTATCGTCCCTCAATCAGATTAGCGGTGTGATTATCCCAGAACGGCTCTTCATGTCCGACCGTAGCCAGATAGGTATACATCGCATCCAGAAATTTGTAATTAATTGCTTCCAGACTCATACATATTGAAAACTCAGTAAAAGTATAAGTACCTAGTAATGAATATATTAACTTTTTAAATTAGAATAAAATTTGGCAAAAATCAACCTTTTCAGAATGATGAAAGACTTTGATACTCATATGGCTTCTTTC
>JACCDR011745198.1_pt1 | contig 15360 bp, 18 predicted proteins | sample 7446431 | NCBI WGS metagenome assembly JACCDR01 (sample SAMN15323443, study PRJNA562643) | freshwater metagenome | isolation source: river surface water | place: USA:Blue River Watershed | collected 2017-08-17 | reverse complement strand
CTGACCGCCGCCGAGAAGCGCCACAAAGAACTGCTGGCCAAGCGCGAGAAGGAACTGACCGGCGAAATCGAAGGAATGAAAACTGCCCTCACCTCGCAGTTGGTTGACAGCGTAGCATCGAACCTCGCTACCGAACTGGCCGGGTCGAACGCCGAACTGATGCTGCCGTTTATCAAGAATCGCCTCCGCGCCGAAGTCCGCGAGGGCAAGGCCGTTACGGTCGTTCTTGACGAGTCCGGCGCTGAGTCCGTTCTGACGCCCGCCGAATTGAAGAAAAATCTTATTGACTCCAAGAAGTTCGACGCAATTCTCATCGGCAATAAGAGTTCTGGTGCCGGTGGCACAGGCTCGAAACCCGGCGGTGCCGGAGGACAGACAGGACCGAAGAAAATCAGTGAGATGAACGCAACGGAGCAGGCTCAGTTCGCAAATAAGAACCCAGATGCCTACCGCCAGTATCTCGCTGAAAAGGCGCAGTAAACCAACCTCCCACACTCAAACCTAAACCATCATGGCTAACGTCCAAATCGCGGACATCTACAATCCGCTTACCTTCGGCGCTCTTGTTCAAGAGCGTCAGACCGCCCTCAACCGCTTCCTCAATTCCGGCATCGCCGTGACTGATGGAGTTATCGCGGGCCAAATCTCCCAAGGCGGCAATCTCGGTGAACTCACCGGGATGCAACCTCTCACCGTTGGTGAGCCCAACTACTCGAACGACGATCCCGCCGACACCGTTACTCACGCGAAGATTGCGAAGGCCGTTCAAGCCTTCCGTGTCGCCCAGCGTAACAAGTCCTGGTCCACAATGGACGTTGCCCGCGAACTCGCCCTCGTTGACCCGCTCGGTGCCATCGTCAACCGTGTCGCCGCCTATTGGGCCACCGACAACGAAAAGCGCATCATTCAGTCGCTCCTTGGCGTCTTGGCCGATAACGTCGCCAACGACTCCGGCGACATGGTAAAGAACGTCGCAACCGACTCGTCTGATCCCATCACCGACGCCGAGCGCATCTCTGGCGATGTCGTGATTGACGCCTTGCAGACCCTTGGCGACCACAAGGAAAGCATCACTGCCATTGCGGTTCACTCCAAGGTTCACGCTCGTCTCCAGAAGGCAGAGTTGATTGACTACGTCACTCCCGCTGGCTCCAACATCGGTTTTCCGACCTACCTTGGCAAGCGTCTGATTGTTGACGACTCGCTTCCTGCGGTCGCTGGCACCAACCGCACCACCTACACCTGTATCCTCTTTGGTGCAGGAGCCGTTGGCACCGCCAATGGTCGCGTGCTGGTCCCCTCCGAAATGGAGCGCGTCCCCAATGCTGGCAACGGTGGCGGTTACGATGTCATCTACTCCCGCGTGTCGAACGTCTGGCACCCCTACGGTTTCACGTTCACCAACTCGTCTGTCACGAACAGCGAGGCCGCGACCTACGCCCAACTCGCCACCGCTGCGAATTGGAACCGTGTCTGGGATCGCAAGAACATCCCGGTGGCCTTCCTCAAGGTCAACGACTAAGGTTCACTTCCGGCCCCTCCCTAACCGGAGGGGCTTTTTTCTTTACCACCTAAATCATTCAATCTCATGGCTATTCGTCAAATTCTCAAAACGGGCCAGAACGGCTCTAAATCCATCAACGAGGCTCTTTCTCCTCTCATCCTCAAGGCTGGCTCTGCCGCCCCCACTCAGGCCGTCGCCGCCACTCGCGTGCTTACCATGTCGGTTCAGCCGACCGCTGGCGACACCATTACCGTTGCCGACAAGGTTTTTACGTTTGTCGCTGCCGGTGCGGATGCTGACGGCGAAATCAATGTCGGTGCCGACCTCGCCGCCGCCAAGGTAAATCTCGTAGCCGCCATCAATGGTTCCGACTCGATCAACACCGCTCACACCCTTGTTACCGCTGCCGCTTTCAGCACTCACACCATGACCATCACGGCCATTGTCAAGGGTGCTGCCGCGAACTCCTACGCCACGACCGAAACGTTCACCTCTGGCTCAAATACTTGGGCCGGGGCTACGATGACTGGCGGCGTCAACGGCACCGTTGGCGAGCCCTGGGAGCAGTATCACTACAACGGGAAAATTTACATCAACGCCAGCGACACTGCCGAGGGCACCGCGACCGACACTTGGCGCGAGGTTGCCACCACCCTTGTAACCTAAGCGGATTCACTCACAGCCGGACAGTTTGGGCTTGCGCTCAGGCTGTCCGGCTTTTTTGTAACCAGACATGGCAATCATCGTAGAAGACGGCACGATTGTAACCGGGGCAAATAGCTACGTTTCGGTCACGAACGCCCGCGCTTGGGCCACATTGCGGGGCTTGACCTTCACGGGAGCCGATACCGTGGTGGAAACCCGGTTGGTGAACGCAATGGACGTGCTGGAAGGGATGCGTGACCGCTGGAAAGGGACAAAGGTAGAGGCGGACCAGCCTTTGCAGTGGCCGCGTCAGGATGTGGTGATTGATGGCGAGGATTGGGACGAGGCGACGATTCCGCCTGAACTCATCGCCGCCCAAGTTCAACTTGCTTACGACTCGGAGACAAACGAGTTGCAGCCGACCGGCACCGGCCAAGAGGTTATCCGCGAAAAGACAGACGTTATTGAAACCGAATACGCCAAGCGCGGCACCGGAACCGTCCAGGCTCAGTTTAACAAGGCGATGAACCTTTTGAAGCCACTGTTGAAGGCCGGGACTGGCCTTTGGACCCTTGAGGCCGTTCGCAGATGAATTACGCCCGCAAAGCTGCCCAAGCCCTGCGCCAGATTCGTGACGCCGGGACGACTGCAACCCTATCGCGGAAGACTGGCGGCACGTTCGATCCCGTTGCGGGAACATTCTCCACGGGACAAGACGCGGCCACGGGAGCGATTGATTGCGTGATTCTCACCTACACCGAGAAGGGTGTGAGGCAGTTGATTACCGGCGTGATTGAGGCCGACAACAAGGTAATGCGGGCATTCGTCCAAGGACGCCTTCGCAGGCTGATTATCGCCGGTTCTACGGCCCCTTTTGAGCCGACCAATGGCGACGCCGTGACGGGCCTTGAATCGGCCACATGGGAGGTGCTTGGGTGCAATCCATTGAAGCCGAACGGAACCACGCCGCTGATCTACACCGTGGCGGTCGAAAGGAAGTAACATGGGCCAGTTCGCAGACTCCATCCGCCAGTTCCAGGTTCGCAGCCTCGCGGCGGCGGAGGCGGTTCGCAAGGATGTGATTATGACCCTGTTTGGGGACATCATTTTTGACTCTGCCGTGGACACCGGAAACTTCGCGGCCAACTGGAAGACATCGCAGGGAGCACCCGATCTATCATGGTCGCAGTGGGGCAACGGCAGGCGAAACAACCCAGAGGAATACCGGGCCGCGTTTGCTTTGACGGCCACCGCTCACGCCTACGCGAACATGCTTGATAACCTTGGAGAAGGTTTGAAGCGTGACACGCAAACCTACCTCGCCAACTCGGCCCAAGGCGGCGATGGCGATTTTTACGGGTGGAAAATTGAATTTGGCTACAACTACTACGCATGGGACCCGCAGAGCGGTCGCGGGCCACCATCGGAGAATGTTTTGGCGACTGGATTTAGCCGGTGGGCACCGAAAGGCATGGTGAGAATAAATGTTGCCAAGTTCCATGAGATTGTCAGAAGTTCAGTAAGGAAGCACACATGAGCTACGAGAACCTTGAAGCCGCAGTAAACCAAGCCGCCAAGCGGTTCTTGGAGCTTGGCCCTGTCGTAACTGCCGATGTTTCCGGCGCGTCTGGCGATACCATATTCACGATGGACGCAACCGGGCTTTCCGAAGGAATGTATGCCCTGGATTACTTTCCGTCCGGCACGACGATCCTTAGCATTGGTGGCGATGCGCCGACGAACACGGTTGAATTTTCTGCCGGGAAAAATAGCTCTGGAACCGACTCGGTGAGGTTTTCCACGGATGCCAATGGCGTTGAGGGGCTTGGGCTTGTTTCTGGAACCTCGATCGCGTGGCCTGGGGTCTCGTTTACGCCTCCATCTGACGCCGCTTATGCGACCGTAGAAAAGTTGCCGATTTCATCTATGCCGGTGACGCTTGGCGTTGGCGGCGAGGATGACGAAAAAGGGATTCTTCAATTATCGCTTTACTTTCCGTCTCACTTGGGCGAAGGTGCTTTACGGGCCGCAGTCGGGAAGACAAAAAGGTATTTCACGGCGGGCTCGACTTCAACTTACTCGGGCGCAGTCGCCCGCTTTCAACACGCCAAAAACAGCCCATTTTTCCGCGACGACACCCGATTCTGCTGCCACGTTTCAATCTACTGGCACGGACGGACAACCAGACCTTCACCAACTCACAACACCTAACCGCCACACGCCATGTCAGATTCGATTCAACATACACTCCACATCACTGCCGAGGGCACTTACGGCGTCATGGAAGACCCTGCCGACTGGTTTAACGTCCGCCACGGTGGATGCACCTTGAAACTGAATCGCTCAGCTCATGCTTCTCCCGAACTCCGCAGTGACCGTAACTTAGCCGATCACCGCCTTGGGGTTCATGACGTGAACGGCGACGTTACTATGGAAATGCTTTACGAGGGAACTGACAGCGCAATGGGCGTGCTACTGAACTCGCTAAACATTGGAGATCACGGTTCCCCTATCTCTGTCACTGCCACTGACATTTCTGCTTCCTCCGTTGATAATAGTATCAACAAGGCATCTGGTTCACTTCCTGATGTTTTGCCGGGAGACACCATTCTGATTGCCGGATTTTCTGGCACAGTCGGCAATAACGGACTCGCCACGGTCGTCTCTCGCACCGCATCTAAAATCATCATCTCTGGTAAAACTCTTGTCACCGACTCGGCTGGTGAGTCCGTAACTATCACGCCACAGACAGTTGTTTACACCTTCGACGGCTCCTCTCGCGTGCAAGCTGGATTCTCCCTTGAGCGCGATTTTGGCGTAGGTCATTCCGGCAAGCGTTATCAGGTTTTTACCGGATGCAACGTTGCTTCGATGAACGTAAAGAGCCCTGCCGACGGAAACGTCAGCGTGACCTTCTCCATTATGGGGCAGAATATGGTTCAGGATGAAACTGGTGCGTCAGGTGCCACTTATGAAGACCCGTCTACTGTTCGCCCAATGGACTCCTACACCGGAAGTGTTGCGATTGACGGAACCGCTGCCGGTTCGATTACCGAGTTTGACCTGACCATCGCCAACAACCTCGCCAATCGGTTCGTCGTTGGCTCCAAACTGACTCAGAATCACACCATTGGACAGCGTTCGATCACTGGCAGTTTTACCGCTTTCTTTGACTCGACCGACTGGATTGCCAAGTTCACCGACGAAACCTCCTTTGCCATCGTCCATACGATCAAAGACCCTGCCGGAAACTCCATCAGTTTCAGGATGCCCAAGGTTTACATCACCGCCGCGCCACCCGACACCCAAGGCACCAACGGCGAAATTACACTAAACCTTCCATTCGTAGCAGTTTATGACGCCACCGAGGGCCATGCCGTTGAAATCCGCCTGAATCCGGCTATCTCTTAATTTCCCATGCCTGACGCTCCCGACATCAAACGCTTCTTCACGCGTCCCCTTGCCAACAAGGGGATTTCTTTGCCGCTGGCCGATCCGGTGACCGGACAGGACTCCGGTTGCTTCATCTTCCTTCGCGGCCAGGACTCGGACGAGTTTCGCCGGGTTGACGCCGAGGTGATGCGGGAGGCGATGGAACTCTACAACAAGGATAAGCAGGCCGGGGAAAGCTACCGGGAGCAGGCCGAGAACCGCCTTGTCGCCGCCTTGGTGATTGGTTGGACGGGTAAGCCCGAGATGACCGCCGAGGAAGCCCTGGAATTGGTGGAAAACGCGCCTCAGATTGCCCAGCAGATTAAGATGGAGGCTGGCAACCGCTCCCGTTTTTTCAAGCACGCCTTGACCTCTTCTACGCAAGAGCAGACGAAGAGTTCAAGCTGAGTCTCCCCGTCGAGGGCTCCAAGTCTTCAACCTCGCTACGCCGGACCCTTGAAATCGTCCATGAGAAGACCGGCAAGATGCCTCAGAGGCTTGCGAACCTACCGGAGATGCCGGAGGAACTTCGCTACCTTTGGGGCTACTACAACGAGCTTCAAACTGGCGAAGCCCTTACCTTCACCGAAATTCGTAATTGGTCCGAACTGACCTGTCGCTTTATCACATCGAAAGAGGTCTTGATTCTTAAACGCCTTGACGATATGTTTCAGCGCGTAAAGTCGGATCACCTCAACAAAAAAGCCACCACTCCCGCCAATGGACCAGTTAGCACACCTAATCATTCGAGTGGACGGCCAAGGGGTCGAAAAGGCAAATAGTTCGCTGGAGCAAACATCGCAGTCGGCAGGTAAGGCCGAGAAGGCGGTTGAGCGCCTTGAAAACACGTTTAAGCGGAACTCGCAGACGTTCATCGCCATGACTCAGGCGAGGGCGGCGAAGATTGACGACATGATGAAGCGTCAAACTCAACGCTTTGAGATGGAAGAGAAGCGCAAGGAGACTGCCGCCGAGTTGTCGCAAAGAAAAATCCTTGCTTCCGCAGAGATGGCAGCGGCAAAGCGCCGTCAAATGGATCGTCTCGCGGCAGATCGGATTGATAGGCAGATGCACGAAAGCGCACAGGCGTTTATCATGGGCGAGCAGCGCCGAGCCGCTGCCGCGATTGAGGCCGAGCGAAAGATTCAGGAGGCCCGCCAGAAGACCATTGACCAAGCTCGCCTTGAAAACCGCTTCTCCGGCGCGGCGGGAGGCTGGGGCGGCGGCGGCGGCGGCGGTGGCGGCGGGACTATCAACGGCGCTGCCGCTGGCGCTTTTGGCCAGCCCAAAGGCTTGCTGCCCGGCATCAACTATGCGAACATTTCCAGCAAGGTTGGCCCGCTGGCGGCAGGGCTTGGAGTAGGCTTTGGGCTCAACGAAATCAAAAACACCATCGTTGAGATGGAAGTCCTTGAAGCTCGCCTTCTCACCGTGGCCGGAAGCGCCCAGAAGGCCAACGAGATGTTCGCCACGTTGAAGATTCTCGACCGCCAACTTCCCCACGACATAGGCGAACTCACCGGGGCATTCGTAAACCTTGTTCACCTTGGCCTTACTCCGTCCGAAGAGGCTTTGCGTTCATACTCGGCAATCTCTTCGGCTTCCTCGAAAAGCATTGAAGATGTCGTTTTGGCAGTTTCTCGCGGAGTGGCTAACGACTATCGCCGCATTCGCAGCCTTGGTGTTGAGGCCGTGGTTGTCGGGGACAAGGTGAAGTTGACCTTCAACAACATCTCCGAAACGGTAGATCGGACCAAAGCCGGACTTGAGGGCTATTTCATTAAGCTGGGCCAAAGCTCCTCTTTCGCGGAGGCCTCGGCCAACAAGATGAAGACCTTGGCGGGCTCAATCTCCAACTTGGATAGCGCATGGAAGAACTTTATTTCGAGTATGTCCAAGGGCGGAGTCTCCGACACGCTCGGGAAGCTAGTTCAAGGGCTAACTCTCGTTCTCGACGGATGGAACTACATTCTGACAACGTTTACGAGGCAGGTTGAGCGGGCTGGCGAGGTGGCAGGACACATCTCTAGGGGCGAGATGAGCCAGGCGGCAACTAAGGGAGCTAAGGGCGTGGCAAGCGGGCTTACTTTTGGCATTTCAGACGCCGCGCTTGACGACAAAGGAGCGCCCATGTCTCTCGCTGCCGCCAAAGCTCCGGCAGCTATCAAAACTCAGCAGGAAATCCTTGATGAAGTAGCCGAGGCCGCGAAGGAGAAGTATGACAAGGAGCGCAAGGTCATCGAGATGGAGTTGAGGTTTGCCAACGACTTCGCCATTCTGAATCAGAAATACAGGGACACCAGGAAGGAGATTGACGAGCTTGAGATTGAGGGCCAAGACGCCGAGTTTAAGCGTCTGGACTTAAAGTATAAAGCCTACGACGATTACAGCCGCAAGGTCCGCGAGTTGGAGAACAAAAAGAAAACGGACAGTGTAGCACGCTCTGCCTCTATCCGTAGTCGCATTGAGGCGAATTGGGCCGAGGGCGATAAACGCAAGGCAGACTTCGAGTTTTTCCTTGGGAAGAAGGATGGAGAAGAGTCGGCCATCTTTGCCGAGCACACCAAGATGCAGCAGTATGTTTTCAGCATGACCGCTGCCGGAAGTCTGGAAGAGGAAAAAGCCCTCGAAATCGTCAACAAGAATACCTTGGAGAAGTTTTCCAAACTGGCGGAAGATCGAAAGGACATCCTACGCCGTGAATACGAAGACCGCGAGCGCCTACTTCAACGCGCATTCAAGAATGGCGATGTGAAGGAGATTGAGCGCATCAACAAATCCAAGGCCAATTGGCAGGCTTACGTCGAGTCCGTGTCGAAGATTTCAGTCGGCGGCGGCACAGTTGGTGCTCCCGACCCTGGCGATGCGCCGTTTTTCCCGTCCGATGAGGAAATGGCCCGCAAAAACAGGGCCGAGCCGTTCCGCCTCCAAGACGAGAAGATTGCCCAGCTTCAGGCCGACCACGAAATTGAGCTTCGCATGATGCGTGACCTGCACGATGCGGGCGAAATTCAGACGAAGGAATACCATGAGCGGATGCGCGAGGAGCATAGGCGCTATCAGGAAGACCTGCGGGAAATCGGAGGTGCTGGCGCTCGCATGGTCGCCATTCAGAACCTCCAGATGCAGAACCAAGTTCTCGGCATGGCCGGGAACATCGCGGGCCAGTTGGACCAACTCGCTCAGGAGAACTCGGACGCGGCAAAAGCGACCTTCCTTGCCGTCAAGGCCATCTCCATCGCTCAAGCCATCGTCAATACCCACTTGGGGGCCACGCAGGCGCTCGCGCTTGGTCCCTACGGCATTCCAATGTCCACTGTGATCCTTGGCATGGGATACGCCTCTGCCGCCCTCATGGCCGCGACCTCCGTCCAAGAATACTCGGGTAAGTTCGCGGACGGTGGTTTCCTTGGTGGAAGCCAAACCACGGGCGACCGAGTTCTTTTTCACGGCAACGCGGGCGAGGCCGTCTTGAATGGTCAGCAGCAACGCAACTTCATGGCGCTGGCCAACGGCCAAGGTGGTGCTGGCGGCGTTACCATCGTCATTAACAACCTGGCTCCCGGCACCGAAGTTGTTCAAGGAAGGACTAACCAAGGACCTGACGGCAAGATGATTGAAATGATTGTTCGTCAGGTCAAAACCGAGATGGTGAACGACGCTGACACCGGAGGCCCGCACAGCCGTATGCTCATGGCTCGCACCAACCTTGTCCGCACGGGGAGGGCGTCATAATGGAAACGTGGCCCGCAACACTTCCGGCCTGCACGCCTGACTTCTCGCAGAAGGTCCGAACAACCTTTTCGCGCACGCAGATGGAGTGCGGACTTTCCCGCCAGCGCCCGCGTGAAATTGAAAACCAGCGCAGGCAAAGCGTCACTTGGGATTTTGACGCCGACGAGTTTGCCGAATTTCAAACCTTCTTCAGAGACGACATCGCCAACGGAACGGCGTGGTTTAATATGACGCTGCCAATAGCGGGCTACATGGAATCAAAGGCTGTTCGCTTTGTCGGCGGAACCTACGACGCCAAGCATAGCGCGATTCTCTACGCGACCGTTTCAGCCACGCTCGAAACCCGCGACCAATGCGAGGCGTTCGACGCCGAAGAGATTGAGGCCATCATTGACGCCGGAGGGCTTATCGCCCTTGAAGCAGCCGTAGCGAGATTGTATGCGGTTGAGCTTGAGGCCGAAATAATCCCTGCTTAATTCACGACCATGCCAACGCTTGCCGAAAGACTCGAAACCGCCACGACGACCCTTGAAGGGCTGGTTGCCAATACCACTGGAACCGGCGACATGGTTCTTAAAACCGGGGCCGTCATCGCACCGGCAAGCGTGAACGGAAATACATTCACGACTGGAACGGGGACGCTGACGCTCGGTAGCTACACGCTGACTGTCGCGGCGACCGCATCGGTATCAGGAACGAACACGGGCGACCAAACTGCTGCATCGCTTGGCCTTGGCACAACTGACACCGTAACTCATGGGACCGTCATAGCAACCACGGCCATGTTCACCTATGGGTCTGCGACAGACTCATCTGTGACCATTCATAACGGCACAATTACCAACGCCAATGCAGATTGTTTTGTCGTAGTCCAAGGCACCGGAAAGTTGAAGTCAACGGGAAGTGTCATCACTGCCGCCCAGGGCGGAACTGGCGTAAACAATGGCTCAAGCACCATCACGCTCGGAGGAAACATCACTACGGGCGGACTATTCGCCACCGTGGGAACATTTTCGAGCGGAGGCAACTTTGCCACCGGAGGAGCAGTCTCGACGGGCGGAACACTTACGACGGTTGGTGACTTCACGGCGGGCGGAGCCTTTGCCACAAGTCATGCGTTTACGACCACGGGAGGGGCTGTTACGCTCACGATGACCGGAACCACTAACGTCACGCTGCCGACTTCTGGCACGCTGGCCACCACTGCTGAAGGCACCTCAACAACACCGGGGCTCAATCGCCAATGGCTTCGCTCTGGAACTATCCAGCTTGTCAATCTGACTGAGGTAAAAGCGGGCACAAGTTCAAGCACGTCATCCACTCCTGTCAGCTTCAACTTGGTTTCGGGGACGACATCAACAACCGGATTTGCCGGACGCCGTGCAGCGCCGAGTAATAACGGCGTCTTCTTTGAGGGAAAGTCGGCAGGCGTCATACCTTGGGCGACAAAAACAGTCGAAGGAGAAGTGTTGCTCGTTTTCGTTTCGGGATGGGATACGGGCTCGGTCTTCCGCCTGCACATCGGACGAACAAACGCTCAATCCACCGGAAACACTGCTCACGCGAGCCATCCAGATTCATTTGAAATCAGATACGAGCCTTCGACTGCGCTCAAAGTAATTGGAGCCACCGGTTCTGCTACTACCTCAGTCACAAGTTCGTTTACTCCAACCCTTGGAACAGCTTTCCGGCTGAGGTGGAAAGTCTCGGGCGGCACAATTATTGTTTGGGTCAATGGGACGCAGGTAGCAACAAACGCAGGCGGCCCGACCACCGATTCCGGCGTGACTGCCAACGTGTTTTACATGGGCGTGGAAAATTCAGGAACGGTTACAACCGGGTCTGAGGTAAAAACCTCAATCCCCGTCCTCGACATCTACTAAAACCCTCGTGCAAGCCTGGCCCACATGGTTCCCAAACTGCACCACGGACTTCTCGCAGAAGGTCGCGGCGGCAGTGTCGCGGACTCAGATGGAGGATGGGTTCGTAAAACAGGCATCACGCGAAGTTGAGAACCAACGGACGCTGAATGTCGTTTGGGAGTTCGACAAAGACCAGTTCGCGGAGTTTCAATCGTTCTTCAAATACTCCCTGTCCAACGGAGCCGATTGGTTTACGGCAACGGTCCCGGTTTCGGGGCAGATGGAATCCAAGACAGTCAGGTTTGTGAACGGCGAGTATTCACACAGCCATTTTGCCATTCTTTACGCTCGCGTTTCTGCAACTCTTGAGACACGCGATTGAGGCACATTCTCATGCACCCATCTCAAGCCATCCACGACCTCGGAACATTCGTTTTAGCTGCCATCCCTGTTGGTGGGTTTATCGCCCAGGCCACTGACTTGCTTCCGAGCGGATGGAGCAGCATGGGGACGGGTGCATTTGCCACGGCTACGGCCTATTTCCTATGGGATCACATTAAGAAAAAGGAAAAGGACCAGAAGGAGGCCAATGTTGCAGCACTCCAAGCCAAAGATGAGGAAATTAAGCGCCTGACCGAAGACCTCAAGGCCATGAGAGACGTTTTGCTCGAAGACTTCAAACAAAGGAACCACCATGAGACTCGCTAAATTACTATTCATCCTCGCTGCCGTCACGCCAATGTCGCTGACGATGACGCAGGGTTGTCGAAACGTCCCGGCTCAGACCCAGGCAGTTCAGACCCTAAAGGCCGTTGGCTACGCCGCCAAGGCCGTTGTGGACGGGGCTTGGGAACTCCGTAAGCAAGGTGTCATTACGGAAGCCAAATGGGCCGAAATCGCCCGCTTTTACGACGACCGCTTTCAGCCCGCTTTCCGTAAGGCTGTGATACTCGCCAAGGAACGCCTTGATGCTCCCGCTCCGGTCGAAATGGTGTACCTCCTTTCCGAACTCCAAACCATCTCCAAGTGAACGCCGCCGCCGTCATTTCCATTCTCAAACTCGTCGTTGACGAGGCTCCTGCTGTCATGCGAATGATTGAGGACATTCGCGCAGGGAAACAGCCCACCGAGGCCGACTGGAAGGAACTTGAACTCCTCGGTGCTTATTCATCTGAGGACGCGAAGAATAAATAAATGGCCACCTACGAGGAAGCGATCAAACGGGCGATGGCATCCTGCCCATCCAACGTCCCTATTCTCCAAGCGATTCAGGTCAGCCATCCTGCGCTCCCGAACGGCGACCTGTGGTTCGTTGACCGCCTGACACCTCGCACCCTTGGCCTTGAGGACGGAAGCTCGCTTTCTGAGTGCGGTCTTGATCCCGGCGCTCCCGGTGCTGAACCCGCCGCTCCTGGCGCTGACCCCGGCGACCCTGGCGACGAGCCTCCCGAGCCTGGGAACGAGCCCGTATTAACCGATTATGTTTTCGTGGCGGATGGGGTTTCGTATTCACAAGTTCCGTTCAGCCGCTTCGTGTTTGTTGTGGCTGGAGGGCCGATAAATTGCGCCATAGACTACGATCCAGAGGAACTCAGCGGAGATGTCTCTCCCTACTGCTACTGGCTCAGTTACTACGCAGAATGGAGGACCGATCCGCCATCCGTTCTACTGCGAGAGACGGCAGTGGAGAAGGCGACCGATGTGTTTGAGTTTGACCACGATTGGTGGGCGGACCTGAAGGCCACTCACGACGCTTGGGTTGCCGCCAAGGCCCTGCATGACGCATGGCTCGCCGCGACCGCACTTCATGAGGCATGGGAGTCGAGGGACGCAGCCTACACAGCTTGGACAGCCTGTATTGCCGCCGAAACGATCACTCAGGTATTCCAGCCGCTCGCGTTTGAAATCAAACTCTCCGCCACGGGCGAGCATGGGATCCAAGACCTGTCCGTGACCGGGTGCGATGTCGAAGGCCAGTTTGGAGACTTCATTGAGAGTGTGGCGCTGTCTGGTTCCAACGAGCCGATCACCATGACTTACCGCGCCTACCGCGAGGACGACTTGAACACAGTTCAATACCTGCTTGAAATGTCGCTCTCGAAAACGAGGGTTACGGTTTATTCGTTCTCGGCCCGCGCAACCGTTGGCGATTTAATCAACCGCGCATACCTCACGGAAAACTTTACCAAAGAGCGTTTCCCTGGGCTTGAAAGCCGTGGCTGACCATTGGGCAGAGAAGTTGATTGGCCTGCCGTGGAAGGCAGGTGGAAGGGGGCCGCATGAGTTCGACTGCTGGGGTTTGCTGGTTCACGTTTACCGGGAGCAGTTCGGGGTGCTGCTCCCTGATTATCCGATTGATCCGGCCAACCGAATTGAAGTCATCGGCGCGGTCGAGGTGGCGCTGTTTCGAGGCGACGCGCAGTTACTCGCCAAACCGGAACATGGTTGCGGTGTCCTTATGGGCGTAAACAGCCAGAAAACCCATCACGTCGGCATCTGGCTTGACGTGGACGGCGGGAAAATCCTTCATGCGGACAAGCCGCGAGTCCGCTTTATGTCGGTAGGTGAAATCCGAAGCGTCGGTTATCGGCACATCTCATTTTACCGCTACCACTCATGGCCATCATCCGCGAATACCTGAACCCGTTCCTGCCGGGGCAACCTGCCGTAGAGCATCAGCACGCGGGCGGGATTACCGTGTGGGAATGGTTGCAGGTTCGCCAGCCAGGATTCGTGAACTTCACGGTGCCGACTGTCTGTTCGGTGGTTATCCGTGGCGGAGAAGGAAAGCAGGATTATCTTCTGCCGGAGGACTGGCGCACCTACGTCATTCAGCCTGACGACATTATCACCTTCACAGCGATCCCCGGCGACGTTGTAACCCTCTTCATCGCCATTCTCGTCGTCTTGGTGGTCGCGGCCATCGTCTTGGTGCTGACGATGCCCAAGCCAGCCTTGCCGGGGCAACCGAAACTCCCGAACTCGGTTTACAATTTGGAGGGCAGGCAGAACGAAAATAAATACGGCCAACCGATCCCCGACAACTACGGCAGAATGCGGCACTACCCCTCCTACGGCGCGGGTTCCTACAACGAGTTCGACGTGAACGGGAAACAGATTCTCTACGTCGTGCTCTGCCTCGGTCATGGCGAGTATGAAATAGAGACGGAAGAGGTTGACGGCGAGGAGGTTCCGAGTTGGCGATTTGGTGATACAAACATTGTGAACTTCGAGGGGGTTGAGGTCCAAAACTGCCCGCCAGGAACGCCCGTAACGCTATTCCCTGATAACGTCATCACTGTGGCCAACGTGCAAGGCGTCGAACTCTTTGGGCCGAACGAGGCCGAATACGTCGAGGACTCGGAAACCTACGCCACGGGAACGCTCCTTGGGACCAGCATCGGCATTGACATCGTTTTCCCCAACGGCCTCTACGCATCCGACTCGGCAGGCAATTTCATCTCCAACACCATCCAAGGACTGTGGGAGTATTCGACGGACGGCGGGACAACTTGGACGCCGCTTTTCAACTTCTCGCGCACGCTCGCCACCAACACGCCGCAAAGGTTCACCGTCAACACCACGGTTCCGCTCGGAGTGACCCACATTCGCGCCAACCGGGTGAACGACCGCGACCTCAATCCGCGCTCGGGCAATACGCTGTCTTGGCAGGCGCTCCGCATCTTCCTTCCATCCACGGTGGACTACGGAGATGTTCACATGGTCGCGTTCAAGGCGCTTGCCACCAACAACCTAAACACGCAGTCACAGGCCACGTTTAACTTCGTCGCCACTCGTAAGCTCCCGATTTACAGTCTCGAATACAAAACTTGGTCGGCTCCCACGGCTACACGCTCGCTCGTTTGGGCGTTCGTCAACGTGGCGCGGGCGAGCTACGGCGGGCGCAGGTCTGACAGCCAGATTGACCTTGAGGCGCTGGTTGCTCTGGACGAAATAGATTCTTCACTCGGAAATACCTTTGACGGCCAGTTCACCCAACGGACGGGCCTTTGGGATGGTCCGCTGAAAACCATCGCCGCCGCTTGGCGCGGTCGGCCAATGATGAACGGCCAGAAGCTCACCAGCGTCCGCGACACGCCGATTACACTTCCCGGCACCTTCTACAACACCTCCAGCATCGTCAAGGACTCGGCAGACCTGGCCATTGAGACGCCGGAGGCT
>JACCDR010949038.1_pt1 | contig 15363 bp, 10 predicted proteins | sample 7446431 | NCBI WGS metagenome assembly JACCDR01 (sample SAMN15323443, study PRJNA562643) | freshwater metagenome | isolation source: river surface water | place: USA:Blue River Watershed | collected 2017-08-17 | reverse complement strand
CTTCGCGTTGCGAAAGAAGCACGGGGTCGTTATTTAAATTTGAAAGATTGTTAAAACTTTTATTTACTATAGTATCTAGAACTAATTTTTTTGTTTTTTCATTTTTATTAATTGAAAAAAGATTGGATTCAATGTTATACTTTTTTTCATATAAATTAAAAAACTGATCCGTTAAAAATGAATGTATAAATAATTCAGACAATATTTTTTCATAAAACCCTGTATTTTTAAAAAAAAGCTTCATCATTTCAAATGAAATATTTTGTTGAATTTTTAATAATGAATTTCTTTTACTAAATAAAGTGGTGTGATTAACGGACAGAAGCGGGGATTTTAATTTTTTTAAATAGTTTAAAATATGGTTTGTATATTTTGTTTTTAAATTTTTTAATGTCAAATTATTTACTTTTATCCTATTTAATCTTGAACTATTTTCAATACCTAAATTTAAATTTAAATTTAATTGATGCTCTGTTTGTTCCTGTGCTACTACCCTTCGGTTCGCTTGCCTTCGCGTAGCGAAAGCAAGCGCACCACTATTTTTATTTAAATAAAATTCAGATAGATCGAGTAAGTTTTTACTTTTTTTATTCGGACAAAGCGCAAGATTTTGACTTGTTAAGAAATTCAAAAATTTAGGTAAAATTGCTTTTGTTTTTTTTAAAGCTTTTAAAAAAGATTTTTTATAAAGAATTTCCCATGTAGTTTGAATGGCTAAAGAAATCGAAGATTTATGTAACATCATTTCTAATGAACTTAAAATATATAAATCTAAAGGAAGTTTTTTAAATGTTTTTTTCAAATTAGGTACTTTTATTGTGTTTAATTTTTCATTTTTTTGAAATAAATCATCAAAAGATTTAGGTTTCAATTGGATGCTATCTTCTCTTATAACAAAAGGGGCACCTTCTGTAAGAGACAAACTTTTTTGTTCTGTGCTTGGCTTTGCTGCGGAGCTGCTAAACCCTTTGGTGCCTTCTACCCTTTGGGTGCGCAAGCGAACCGATGAAGCAGCAAAATTTAAAGAAGAATAACCCATCAAAGCATTTTCAAGATTTTTAGAATAAATTTTTACTAATAAAATAGAAACAAAAAATATTCGTTTTTTTGTTTTGTTTATGATTTTACTATTATTTAATGTAGATAACGAATTCTCAGGTAAAGATTTTTTTGACATAACAATAAAAGGCATCGTTTGGTTTTTTGTTTCTGAAGGAATAAGTAAGTTTTTTTGTTGTAAAACTTTTAAATGATCAAATACTTTGTTTTCTTTAAAACCCCTTGGTTCTCTACCCGTGCTTCTACCCTCCCTTCGGGCAGGGTAGCTACGCGAAGGCCCTCCCGTGCTTCGCAAAGCAACTTTTTTTTCTTTAATTGAATTCAATTCCTGGCTAAGCAACCTTCGGTTCGCTTGCGCACCAAAAGGGTAGCTACTGTGCCTCGCAACCCTCCCTTCGGTTTGCTTCGCTCCGAAGGGAAGGGTAGGGGGTTCAGTAGGGAGAACAGTAGGGAGAACAGTATTTTCGGATTTTTTAAAATTTGAATTTTGGTCATTTAATGACGAATTACTTAAAAAATTAGGTTTGTTAATAGTTGATGTTTTTAAAAAATTACCTAAATATGACTCTTGATTTGAATAAAAAGGTAAATACGATTTTTCAATTGTTAATGTTTCCGAACAATAAGTTACAAATTGTAAATAACGTTTTTTCATATCTAATAATAAAGATAAATAACTTGGGGTTCCTTTAAGAAACCAAATATGTGTAATAGGTGAACTTAATTTAATATATCCAATTTGATAACGACGTATAACAGACCATGTATATTCTACATCGCAATCTGAGCAAAATTTTCTAATAACCTTTAAATCTGGAGTCGTTGTTTGATTAACATTCTGTTCATCCGAACTAGGTGAAAAGGAAGTTTTCATTTTTTTTATTGATTTATCTGTTTTTCCACATGCACATTCAAAATCTTTTAAAGGACCAAAAATACGTTCACAAAATAAACCACCTTTTTGTGGTTTAAAAGTTTTATGGTGTAAAGTATTTGCATTTAATACTTCTCCATAAATTTTACCATTCGGTAAGGTTTTTTCAGCCCATTGTAATATGCGTAATGGTGAAGCAATTCCTATAGTTAATAATTTTATTTCTGAAAGTTTTGAATAAGATGTATAATATTTTTTTTCGTTATCTTTCAAAAAAGAGTTCGTTTTATTGATATTTTCATTCGTTAATTCAAATTTATTTCTATTCGAAAAATTGGATTTTCTAAATGATAAATATAAAGGAGATTGTGCTTTATAAAATAAATCTTCTTGAATTACAGGTAAAGAATTTTTTTCTAGATCTAAATAACTTTGACATTTTTTTTTAGAATTTAGTTTTAAAAAACCTAAATTTTTTTTATATTTAGGTATATATGAACTTTTCAATAACTTTGAATCATTTGAGCAAAAAATCATATTAGCTTGCGCACCCCTTGCTTCGTATTAGCTTGTTTCGCTTGTTTCGCTCCCCTAGTGAAGCAACCGAAGGCAAGGGATACAAAAAGAATTTATAAATTTTTTATATCTGTTAAACTAATCCACTTTTATCGGGATGACAGGATTCGAACCTGCGACCCTATGCTCCCAAAGCACATGCGCTACCAAACTGCGCTACATCCCGGTTAAAATAAATCTATTTATTAATAAATTTCTTATTTTTTCGTCGAGTCAAAACGAGTTATAAATATAAACTAAATAACAAACTCGATTTTTAATCATTTATAATCTTCTTTTATTATACATTTACTTACATCTTATGACAAGAGTTTTTTTTATATATTATTCAATTATTCAATTATTCAATTATTCAATTATTCCATTGCAAATCTTTATTTTAGTTGACTCTTTGTCTTTGTTTTTCTCTTTGTTAAAATTACTTTTTTTAATCTAACAAAGCTAACTGTTAACAAGAATACTTACATTAAAATGATAGTGCTCCCTACTGTTGCTTCTTCGCTTCGCTACCCTTTGGGTAGCGGAGCAACCGAAGTTGCTTCGCTCCGAAGGGTAGCGATACGCTGCGAAGTGCGAAGTGCGAAGTGCGAAGTGCGAAGTGCGAAGTGCGAAGTGCGAAGCTGTTTTCTATTTTTGTTCTTTCACATTCCATACTTCACGAGGCTAAGGTCAAAGTCATAAAGACTTTGTACCTTGCTATATCCACCTATCTAAACCTTCACTCGGTCAAGGTTAAAAGAGGGTTCACTCAGGTATACCCTCTAGTACTTCGGAGGGGAGGGGCTTTATGCCCCCATATTACACCCCTAACTTTTTAAACTATTTTTTCAAGCTTATGGCCCCCCTTCTGGTCAAAGTCTAATATAAGCTTGACCGTCCACCATTTGTAGACCAACTATTTTGTTAACAATATAGAAAGTTAATCCATTTTAGTAAAATTTTTTTTATTAGGCCCAACCGGACTTGAACCGATGACCTATTGCTTGTAAGGCAATCACTCTACCGACTGAGTTATGGGCCTGAAATTATTTAATGTATGAATATAATATATTTTTATCTTATAAAAAGCAAGTGATACGTTAAAAGGAAAAATTCTATGAATATATATTTTAAATTTAGAGACTATTTTTTTTCTCTAAATTTAAAATATATATTTGTTATAATGTTTAGTTAATATTTTTAAATATTTTTAAATTAATTTAAATAATTAGTTTAGTTAAGAATAGATGTAACAACACCAGCACCTACAGTACGACCACCTTCACGAATAGCAAAACGCATACCTTTTTCAATAGCAATTGGGTTAATTAATTCAACAACCATACTAATACGGTCACCTGGCATAGCCATTTTGTTTGAATGTTCTTCAGCAACTGAAGAAGGGTTACGCATTTGAATATGTGAAAAACCTGTTACTTTACCAGTTACGTCAGTAGTACGAACGTAAAATTGTGGTTGGTAACCTACTAAGAAAGGAGAGTGACGACCGCCTTCTTCTTTCGTTAAAATATAAACTTGAGATTCAAATTTCGTATGAGGTGTAATTGATCCTGGCTTAGCTAAAACCATACCACGTTCAATTTCTTTTTTTTGAATACCACGTAATAAAACACCTACGTTGTCACCTGCTAATGTTTCGTCTAATGTTTTTTTAAACATTTCTAAACCTGTTACAACAGCATTTTTTGTGTCTTTTAAACCTACTACTTCTACGTTATCACCTACTTTTAAAGTACCACGTTCAACACGACCAGTAGCTACTGTACCACGACCTGTGATAGATAATACGTCTTCAACAGCTAATAAGAATGGTTTATCAGTTTCACGTTGAGGAGTTGGGATGTAGCTATCAACTTTATCCATTAATTCATGAATTTTATCTACCCATTTGTTTTCACCACGTTGAGTTTTAGGATTTTGAATTAAAGCTTCTAATGCTAAAAGTGCTGAACCCGGTACTACTGGAATTTCATCACCTGGGAATTCATATTTGTCTAAAGTTTCACGAACTTCTAACTCTACTAATTCTAATAATTCTTTATCATCTACTTGGTCTTCTTTATTTAAGAAAACTACGATGTTTGGAACACCTACTTGTTTAGCTAGTAAAATATGTTCTTTTGTTTGAGGCATTGGACCATCTGCACCTGATACTACTAAAATTGCACCGTCCATTTGCGCAGCACCTGTAATCATATTTTTTACATAGTCAGCGTGACCTGGACAGTCTACGTGTGCATAGTGACGTGTTTCTGTTTCATACTCAACGTGCGCTGTATTAATTGTAATACCACGTGCTTTTTCTTCTGGAGAAGAGTCAATTTCATCATATTTTTTACCTAATGCACCACCACTTGCTGCTAAAGTCATAGTAATAGCTGCAGTTAGAGTTGTTTTACCGTGGTCAACGTGACCAATTGTACCAATATTTACATGTGGTTTTTTACGTTCAAATTTTGAGCGTGCCATATTTAATTTCCTTTTTTATTTTTCATATCTTTTTCAATTCGAAAAACGTACTTTTGATTTTTTATACTCGTTTTAAAATCACGTGTAGTATACAAAAATAAAAATTTATTAAAAAAGATATGAAGGCAGAATATAATCCAATTAATCAAGTGTTTTAATTTTTATCTAAAATTTTTTAGTTAGTGCTTTTATATTAACTCTTAGGTTACTTCATTTGTTTGCGGAGCTTACTAACTTTAATAAAAAGAAGAGGGTATGCAAAATTAAACATGGTTCGCTTAGCTACGCAACCCTTCGTTTCGCTTATTTTAGCTACCCTCCCTTCGGTTGCGTAGCTAAGGGTAGAAGGCCCTTCGGTTGCTTAGCAGAAGACCGCAGAAAATTTCTGTGGAGCTTATTTTATTTTCCACTCCTCGCTAAACTAGCTGAGCAAAAGATCCATTGTATATTAGATATCATCATACCTATCAGTTACTTACAAATTAATATAAACTATATACATCATATTATTTTTTTATTTAAAGTTATTTAGAATATAACTATTAGTGAATAGTTTTACTATTTAAATTTATCGTTCGAGGCTCTACACGCCAGCGGAGTGTGGAGCATTGTTGATTCTTTTTTTAACATATTAAAATTATTGACTTTTTTTTACAATAAAGATATAATATTAATCAATAACATGGGAAACCAAAAACAGCCCCCATCGTCTAGAGGCCTAGGACATCTCCCTTTCACGGAGGAAACGGGGATTCGAATTCCCCTGGGGGTAAAAAAATAGATTTAATAAATAGAATTTCTTAACTTTAAAAGATTGTTTTTTAATATTTAAAAAATTAAAAAATAGAATAAATGAATATATTATCCTTAAACTTTAAGGATAATATATTCATTTATATTCATAAAAAATTTTAACCCTGACGTTGTTTATGTTTTGGGTTTGAACAAATAACCATTACAGTCCCTTTTCTGCGAATTACTCGACAGTTGTCACAAATTTTTTTAACTGATGCACGTACTTTCATATATATTTTTTTTTCAGTAAATTAACTTTTTTACAATTTTTTTACATTCATTAAAATTTGTAAAATATCAAAACATTTGACGCCATATTTAAAATTTAATTCGATCCTGTGCTTCTTCGCTTCGTATCGCAACCCTTTGGTTGCTTCGCATGCTTCGCAGCAAGCTAATTTTAGAAGTCTTTTTATATTATAGAGGACCTGAAATACCTTGTTTTCTAATCATTAAGAAGTGCATTAACATGAAAACTGCAGTTAATAATGGTAATACAAAAGTATGTAAACTGTAGAAACGTGTTAAAGTTGCTTGACCAACACCAACACCACCACGTAATAACTCAACAAGAGGACCACCGATAGCAGGAATAGCTTCTGGTACCCCAGTTACAATTTTAACAGCCCAGTAACCTACTTGGTCCCAAGGTAATGAATAACCTGTTACACCAAATGATACAGTACAAACAGCCATAATAACACCTGTTACCCATGTAAGTTCTCTAGGACGTTTAAAACCACCTGTTAAATAAACACGGAATACATGTAAAACCATCATTAAAACCATCATACTAGCTGACCAACGGTGAATCGAACGGATTAACCAACCAAAGTTTACTTCAGTCATTAAATATTGAACTGAAGCAAAAGCTTCTGCTACAGTAGGTCTGTAATAGAAAGTCATTGCAAAACCAGTAGCAACTTGAACTAAGAAACAAGTAAATGTAATACCACCTAAACAATAAAAAATGTTTACATGTGGTGGTACATACTTACTTGTAATATCATCAGCAATAGATTGAATCTCTAAACGCTCTTCAAACCAATCATAAATTTTACTCATAATGAATGTTGTTTATATGTTTTTTTACATTGCCATTAAGCTTACTTTATTTTTCACGGGTGAACGACGGGGTTTGAACCCGCGAATGGTGGAGTCACAATCCACTGCCTTACCACTTGGCTACGCCCACCATAACCAAAAATGTAGTATTACTTATTATTTAAAGTAATACTACATTTTTGTATTTTATTATAGCATTTTTTTTTTTTTTTAGTAATATTTTAACTCCCTGTGCGCCAGAGACCGAGCGAAACTGAAGGTTGCTTCTTTCGCTACCCTTAGGTTTAGGGCCTTCGGGTAGAAACCTAAGGGTAGCAAAGCAGCAGTACAAATATTCAAACTTATTTTAAAAAAATATGGAAACTTTTTCTCTAAAATTTAAAAATAATGTTAAAAAACTTCGAAAAGTAAAAAGAAAATTTTTTCTTTATTTTTTAGCTGCTGTTTTAGAAGCCATTTTAACCCCGTATTTACTTCTACTTTGAACACGATTTTTAACACCTGCAGTATCTAATGCACCACGAACAATGTGATAACGAACACCAGGTAAATCTTTAACTCGACCTCCTCTTACTAAAACAACAGCATGTTCTTGTAAATTATGCCCTACGCCTGGAATATAAGCTGTTACTTCATAGCCTGTTGTTAAGCGAACTCGGGCTACTTTACGAAGAGCAGAGTTTGGTTTTTTAGGGGTTACTGTATATACACGTAAACAAATACCTCTTCTTTGAGGACAAGATTTTAAAGCAGGCGCTTTTGATTTATCAGTTTGTTTTTTGCGAGCCGAACGAATTAATTGTTGAATTGTAGGCATTTTCTTTAGTTCATATTCATAACTCTCATTTGGTTTTATTTGCTTAACAGTGGAACTGTTACAAAAAAAAGGTAAACTATGTTTTTGCTTTTTAAAAGAGGCAAGGGAGCCCCGCAAAGAAAAAAGTTAATCATTATTTACTTTTAGAGTGTTGTAAAATTATAAAAAAATTTTGTACATTAATGTGTTAAATAAATTAAACAATAAAATTTACTGTTCTTCGATTATCGAAGAACAGTAAATTTTTTAGGATTATTTTAAATTAAAAAGCAAATACTAAAGGATCTGGGAAGAAACGGTTAATTTCAATTAATAAACCAGATGTAAAAATAGCCCAGCCTAAGCCTACTACAGGAGCAGTTGATAAGTAAGTTGTAAAGTTTTTCATTAAAAAAAATTTCAGTTTATTTTCACAGATTATGGGTTGGTCTTTGATGTAAAAAAGCCAATCAAAATTTCTTCAATTATAATTTATGTTAAATAAACATAAAAATCGTATCTTTTTTTATGATAATTTTTTTTTTCTTAGTATTTATAGACTGTTAAAACGTTACTCTTTAGGGTCCTGTTTGGGTCCCGTTAGGGTCCTAGGGTCCCTCTCATTTCCTAAATGGAAAAATTTTATTTAATCATAAATATAACATTTCTGTTCGTTTATAGGTTGGTAGATTGTTTTCACGTTTTCACGTTTTCACACACAAAAAAAAAATGTAAATTTTTAACTACTTCGTAAAAATATAAAACAAATTTATGGATCTTTAAATAGTTAAATTGTTTTTATTCCTTCGGAAAATACATTGTATAGATCGTTATGTATTTTTTTAAATCTCACTATGTGAAACAAAGAAAAAAGCTATTCCTTTGTTTGGGCCCATAGTATTAAGAGGTAAACTAACGATTGGAACTTGAACAAAATAGAGGTTTGTTAAGGGTTCTGCTTTTTGTCGGCCGGTTTTTTCCCAGGGATGGAAATATAAAGCGAGGCCATTTAAACTTAGTTGGTTCTTGTGTTCATCACGGGTATTTAAAAGTGGATAAGCTGTTAAGAAAGTAAAAGCAATCACCATACCATTACAAAAATGTGCCCTCAAAACCTCGGGAGCGCTTGGAATAATAGAATCTTTATTTCTAGCGTTTTCAAGCTGTAATTTGCTTAAAAAAGCAACGCCTAAAATTACGCTGATATGTGGAAACCACGGGAAACAGATAAGTGTGGGAGCGTTTAACAGAATAGAATAAAGTTCTACTATTTCATCTTGAATTAGTTTATCTTTTGCATGACCATAAATTGTTAAGCATAAGGCGCGCAACTCCAGGATCGGCACTACAAAACGAAATTCTAAAAACGAAAAATTCAAAGATTTATCCGCAATACCTTTAAAACCTTCGCTTATTGCCTCCTCCACTTGAGGCTCAGAATTGGGGCTACCTTTTTTCACAGGACCAGGCGCGTCTGCACCCGGTTGTTGATAGATAACGTCATGATTCTCATGATTCTATCGCCAATAGCCTAATTTCGCCCTAGACGTACGATCTCGTCTCTTGCAGAGTTGTGTAATTCAAAGTTTTCTTTTTCTTTTTCTTTTTCTTTTTCGTGTTTGAGTTGTCTTGCTGTGAAACAACCTCAATTATCGCCGGAGGAGAAGGTCGATTGGGGCGTGGCCCCGGCGCTGCTGGGGGGTTTGTGTTCAATGGTGTTCCGAAAAGGAGCCCGTTGTTTTCAGGTGTTCCTACGTTTTTTTATCTTGTGATTCGTCTTTCATTCTTTTATATAAATATTGTTTTTTAATTAATGTTTTTGTTAAACAGGAGTTTGGTTGCCTAAAACAAGGGGGCAAACTTTAAGTAGACTGTCTCCTTGATTAGCTAGGAACCCTCTACCCGCTACTTCGTAGGTGAAAAAAGGCGCTAGCAAAAAATAACAACTACTCTCTTTACTTTAATTTATTTCACGTAGGGTAGTTAATTAAAGTAAAGAGAATTTTAGTTTAATTTTATAATTTTTCACTTTTCACAACCCAGGTTAAATAGGATTCTAAGTCAAATGATTTATTTGATTTGGCATATTTTATCCTGTTTTATGTTAATGGTGATCTTCAAGAGCTTCACCGATATATGCACCTGCTAATGTAGAGAAAACAAGTGCTTGAATAGCGCTTGTAAATACCCCTAATAACATAATAGGAATAGGGATAATTAACGGTACTAAAGCAACTAATACACCAACTACAAGTTCATCTGCAAGGATGTTACCAAAAAGTCGGAAACTAAGGGAAAGAGGTTTCGTCAGATCCTCAAGTACGTTAATAGGTAATAAAAACGCTGCTGGTGAAATATAGCGTTTAAAATAACCTAAACCTTTTTTACTAAAACCAGCATAAAAATAAGATACTGATGTTAATAAAGCAAGAGCTACTGTTGTATTAATATCATTTGTTGGAGCAGCTAATTCTCCATTTGGAATTTCAATAACATGCCAAGGTAATAAAGCACCTGACCAGTTAGAAACAAAAATAAATAAGAAAATTGTACCTAAAAATGGCACCCATTTTAAATATTCTTCTTCACCAATTTGTGTTTTTGCTAAATCACGGATAAATTCCGTTACTAATTCTGTAAAATTTTGTAAACCATCTGGTGTTTGTTTTAGGTTACTATTACCTGCAAAAGCTAATACAACAATAACAGCAAAAACAAACCAAGAAACAACGAGTACTTGGCCATGTAATTCAAAATCACCTAATTGCCAGTACCAATGTTGTCCAACTGAAACTTCAGCAAGTTCTAATAAAGGATTCATCATATTTTTTTTTTTATTTTTTAATTACATTTATAATTTTTTTATAAACATAAATATAACTTTTTTGCCTGTTTTGCTTCTTCGCTGCGAAGAAGAAGCAACCATCGCATTTATTTATGCAATTTTATTTACTTTTTTTGATATTTGACTTACCCGTAGGGGTTTGTACATAAAACTTTCAAAGTTAAGCAAAAAAAGTTCTCTTAGTTATTTATTACAATTTTATACCAACTTTTTTACTTTAGTTTTTATTTGTTTGCTTGCTACTTTCTACCCTTCCCTTCGGTTGCGTAGCTACCCTTTGGTTGCTCCGCTACCCTCCCTTCGGGCAGGGTAGCGAAGCGAAGAAGCCCTTCGTATTCGCTAAGCGAATACGAAGGGTAGGAGCGATACGAAGGGAAGGAGCGATACGAAGGGAAGGAGAGCTTTGACACAAAAAAACTAAATATCTTTTCAAAGACGTTTCGTAAAAATCTATAGTGAACTACGTCCACCCTCTAATTTTTGAAGTAATTCCTTTTTCTATAACTTATAGTTTACTTAACTATAAATTTACTATTAAGCAGGAAAAAGCTACAGAGCTTAGCTAAGCAAAAGTATTAAAAAAATACATTATTAAAATAAAAGTATAAAAACATAAAAACATGGGTTCCTACGCCAAAAATTTTATCTTCTGTGTGGCTGCTTTCCTTCTCCTCTCCACTGCGAAGGGAAGCAGCGTAACCCATGTTTTTATGTTTGAATTTTTTAAATTATAATGAAGAACCTAAACCTACATAAGCTCCATAAAAGAAAATAGCTAATAAACCGATTGCTAGTGTCCCCACAACTGTACCAACAAGCCATAAAGGGATACGTCCAGTAGTTCCGATGTTTGACATATTATGATTAAAAAAAGTTTTTTTCAATGTTTACCTGCTTTAAAATTGACCTTTTATTACTTGAAGCCAACTTGACTTGCCGTTGCTTGGCTGTAAGATCTTTATAGGGGTTCTACAGTCAAGCAAAGGAAGGTCAAAAGAATTTGTAGCAAGTTAATTTCAAAAATACAAAGCAATTTATTAATTTTTATATAAAAAAATTAATACCAATTTGCCAACCAAAAATATGGATGCCCAGCTTCGCTTAGCGGGTTTGCTTAGAGAATCCCATACGTTTGTGATTTTTGGGAAATTGTCATTTGAATTTTATTTTCAAAGTAGACAAAAAGCCATAATTTTTTCGTTTAAAAAATATTAAGTAATAAAAAAACGAACATACTCAAATTTATTTTAATTTATTATTTTCTTTGCGAAGCAACTCAACGTAAATTCTAATTTTACGTTTATTGAAAAAATATCAAAACCTTGCTACGCACTGAGACGAACAACTCGTCCTCATACAAATTTTTGTTAGTTTAGTAGAAAATTTGTTAAGAATAGTTTTTTTGAGTTTCCTTTCTGTTTTAATAAAAGAAGCAGTAAAAAATTTTATAAATTAAAACAGATTTTCACGTTAAATAAAACAAATAATAATTATTGGCTCCGCCCTTTGGTTGCTCCGCTACCCTCCCTTCGGGCAGGGTAGCAAAGCGAAGGGTAACGAAGGGGAGGGTAGAATGCAAAGCGAAGAGACCAAAGGGAAGGGTTGCTCCGCTACCCTCCCTTCGGGCAGGGTAGCAAAGCGAAACCGCATCAAATTCTCTTCTTCTTTTGAATTCATTTTTTAGTTAATCAAAAGAAAGTGATTATAAAAGGTTAAACATAATTCTTTACGTTTTTTTTTATTTCGATTTTCACTAATAAAGCAAAAAGTTTATTCAAAACTAAAAAAGCAGATTTTAGTTTTGTTTTAGTAAAAAACGTTTTTATAGAATACATTTACCCCTTATTTTGATTTCACTACTTGTAGTAATTGAAAATTAAAGATATACCTAAAGATATACCTATAGAAAAAGCTTATCAAAAAACAGTTTTTGATTTTTTTATAGGTTCATATCTTAATAAAGTTTTATCGTGTCGCACCCACTTAACCAAATTAAAATAATACCTAATTGCCCAAAATGAGCACTAAATACTTTTCTAGAAATTTCTTCTAGATCGCTTGTATGGCTATCAAAATCGTGTGCATCAGCGTGAAGGTTCCAAACCCAAGTTGTTGTGTTTGGACCTTTAGCTAATGTACGTGAAAAATGACCAGGTTTTGTAGGGTAGGTTTTAAAAAGTTTTATTGATTAGCTTCTGTCCCGTGCTTCTTCCCTTCGGTTTAGCTACCCTCCCTTCGGGCAGGGTTGCTCCACAGCAAAGCGAAGAAGCGGAAGTATCATTAAAAGTATACCTCCCGTAGAACTGTACGTGCAGTTTTAACTGCATACAGCTCAAGCACTCTAATTGTTTTTTGTTTGCTTAATTTCCTAGCTAAGCAATTTTCCCTTCGGTTTAGCTATCCTCCCTTCGGTTGCTTCTTCGCTTAGCGAAGGGTAACGAAGGGTAACGAAGGGTAGATGGAAGCGAACCGAAGGGACGTAACGGAAGAAAGGAGGGAAAAATCACAGTAAATCAAATTTTTTTATAGATTATTTTAATAAGCTTTTTCTATCTACAATCTTTAAAAGAAAAGATGAGTTTGATTTTATAAATTGAAAAAAAAAAGTAGAATTTCTATAAAAAATAAAAAACGTATTTAACTAAATTTATTAGAAGCTCCTTTCTACCCTTCCCTTCGGTTGCGTAGCTAAGGGTAGAAACCGAAGGGAAGGGTAGCTAAACCGAAGGGTAGCGGGGCAACCGAAGGAAAGAAGCAACAGAATTTTTATAATTATATAATATATATTATTAAATATACAATTCTATTTTTTATTATAGCTTCTTTCACTACCCTACGGGTAGAAAGAAGCAATGGAGCAATGGAGCAATGGAGCAATGGAGCAATGGAGCAAGAGTTTAGCGAAGGGAGCGCTTGGCAGCGAAGCGTCAGAGACCATTTACTATTTATTCTTGACTAGTAAAAGGGCAAATTAAGTCAAAGTGAAGTCAAGGAAAGGTTTATTTTTTTAACAGATACGAAATACTTAAAATCATTTTTATGTTTTTTAGAATCTCCCCAGGTAGGATTTGAACCTACGACCAATCGGTTAACAGCCGATCGCTCTACCACTGAGCTACTGAAGAAAAAAAGTTAATAAAATATTATATAACATATTATTATAATGTGTGTAAAAAAACAAGGTTTTTTTTTGTCAACGACAAAACAAAAGTTTTAAAATCGAACTACCCTTCGGTTCCCTTGCTTCTTCGCTAAGCGTATAATACATTTATTTTAAAAACCCATTTCGGCTTTTAAAATAAATGTAAAATTTTATTAAACAAAAATTAAAGAGCGTTACCACGAGGTAAAACTTCTTCTGGGAATACTAAACGTTCGTGTGGTTGGTCTTGAGCAGCCATCCATGCACGAATACCTTCGTTAAGTAAAATGTTTTTAGTATAGAATGTTTCAAATTCAGGGTCTTCGGCAGCGCGGATCTCTTGTGAAACGAAATCGTAAGCACGTAAGTTTAAAGCTAAACCTACAACACCTAATGCAGACATCCATAAACCTGTTACAGGAACGAATAACATGAAGAAGTGTAACCAACGTTTGTTAGCAAAAGCTACACCAAAAATTTGTGACCAGAAACGGTTAGCTGTTCAAATGTGTTCAGAAGAAAGCGGATAATTTCTTCCCGGGATACTTGATATTAACCTCCTTCTTGTTGAAGACTGTTTTCTATTTTAATGAAAAACCTTGCTACGCACGGAAACAAACCTTCAGAGAAAAAGTTAAATTGAGCTTGAAAAATTTAAAAGCAAGTACCACAGCTTATAGTTACCCATAAGATCAGACTATATCTTTATGCAAACTAAAGATAGAAATAATTCAAAATATAATGTAATTCATTTTTATTTTAATTTGCATACTTACTGTTTCGAAGACCATTGCGAACTGCTCCTTGTCTTCTACTCCTCCATATTTTGGTAGGATAGTCGTTCGGCATTTATGACTGTTTGATTCGTTAAATAAACTATGTTTTAATTCCCTTTGGTTTTCTGACAAGCAACCGAAGGGTAGCTTAGCGAATACGAAGCAGACCGTCTATAGTTTTTTAATCTTTGCGGAACTTTCAGTCAATTTAGCACGGAATTGTCTCTTTATATTTCCTACAAAATAATAGTAGAAAAAGAAATTTTTTTCCGTTTAAGTAAGATTAATCGATATACATTACTGTATAAAGTGGCAAAGCTTTTACCATTGAGTATGTTTCTTCCGCTTGAGTAGGGTTGAAAGCACGGAATGTGTTCGCACCGTCACCATCTTCAAATAATGTGTTTTCTACAGTAGCACCGTGAATAGCACATAATAAAGCGGCACCTAATACACCAGCTACACCCATCATGTGGAACGGGTTAAGCGTCCAGTTGTGGAAACCTTGGAAGAATAAAATAAAACGGAAAATTGCAGCTACACCAAAACTAGGTGCAAAGAACCAACCAGATTGACCTAAAGGGTAGATTAAGAAAACACTTACAAAAACAGCGATAGGAGCTGAGAATGCAATAGCGTTATATGGACGTAAGTTTACAGAACGTGCAATTTCAAATTGACGTAACATGAAACCAATTAAACCAAAAGCACCGTGTAATGCAACAAAAGCCCATAAACCACCTAATTGGAACCAACGTGTTAAATCACCTTGAGCTTCTGGACCCCATACAAATAATAATGAATGACCAAGACTGTTTGCTGGTGTTGAAACAGCAGCAGTTAAGAAGTTACAACCTTCTAAGTAAGAACTTGCTAAACCATGAGTATACCAAGATGTTACAAAAGTTGTACCTGTTAACCAACCACCTACTGCAAAGTATGCACAAGGTAATAATAAAAGACCTG